>Ga0074045_10002610_pt1 | contig 16638 bp, 17 predicted proteins | sample BogForMeECP23OM2_FD_94442 | JGI IMG/M metagenome (GOLD analysis project Ga0074045, IMG submission 94442) | Bog forest soil microbial communities from Calvert Island, British Columbia, Canada - Bog Forest MetaG ECP23OM2 | ecosystem: Environmental > Terrestrial > Soil > Wetlands ...
GCCGGCGAATTGAAGCCGGACGTGATCGTGGTCGATATCGCCATGCCCATTCTGAATGGCTTGGATGCCGGGCGGCAGGTGAAAGAACTGCTCCCCGCGGTCAAACTGGTCTACCTGACCATGAATCCGGATATAGAAGTGGCTGCGGAGGCGTTCCGGCGTGGAGCCTCCGGGTATCTGCTGAAAACCTGCGCCGCGGCGGAGATGGTGGTTGCGGTTCGCGAAGTGTTACGGGGCAAATCGTATCTGTCACGGGCCCTGTCGCGCGACACCATCGATTTCCTGCGGCGGCAAGATAAGGGACTAGTCAAAGAAGACGAGCGCCTGACCGAGAGGCAGCGGGAAGTGCTGCAGTTGCTGGCCGAAGGCAAGGTGATGAAGGAAGTTGGCGACATTCTGCACATGACGCCCCGGACGGTGGCGTATCACAAGTACCGGATGATGGAAGTGCTGGGCGCCAAAAGCAACGCCGAGCTGGTCAAGTACGCCGTCAGGAACCACATCGTGGCTGCGTAGGCGGAGCCGGGGGATCCTGTAAGCCTTTACTGACAAACCGGCTGCCCCCAAGAACTGTGTCCACAGCGTCCAGCAGGTCGATTCCCGCCCTTGTTTTCAAAACATAGCCCTCCGCCCCAGAGTTGAACGCTTCTTGCACCACGTCCGCAGAAGATTCCTGGGTTACGAAGATTATTTTGGATTTCGGGGAAAGTTTTCGAATCTTTCGAGCGGCATCGATTCCATTCAAGGTTGGAAGTCCGATGTCCAGAAAAATCAAATCCGGTTTCAGGTCTTCCGCTTTTTGAACCGCGTCTTGTCCATCGGACACCACGCAGATGACCTGCACGTTGGGTCTTTTCTTCAGTGTCGAGCAGATAAAATGCTGAAAAGGAACGAAATCCTCTACTATAAGCGCGCGAATTGGCGGTGTCAGACCCATAGCTTTTTGTTCAGGTAAGATGCAGGTTTCGGTGCCTGGAAGGGCCCGGAACGTGCCCCTCCATCCTCTTCATCGACGGAGAACTGTCAATACACTAAAGGGCTAGCCCCATGGCACGATTGTGGCAAGGTGAAGATCGAGAGCGGACGGAGCGCGTCTATCCCCGCCCCGGACGTCGACCTGCCAGTTTCGGCAGGAGGAGAACTGAGATTGGGTTGTGCTAGAAAGTCAGATTGACCTGTACGCCTAGAATGGCTGCTCCTGCCCCATTCTTACCGGTAGTGTTCCAAATGTACTGAAAATCGGGCACAACGGTAATGTAGCGCTTTACTACCCATTGATAATCTGCTTCAAGTAATTTCGCCGCTGACGCGTTGGAAATATACCTGCTCGTCTTCGCATAAATCCAGCCGGCGTTGACGGTGTCGCGTTTCCGCTTTTTGAGCGGGCCTTCATAACTAAGCCCAGCTCCGCCGAACACGGGCATGGAACTGACCAACTGTTTCGAGCTATATGCCCACGCACCCCAGATCGTGAGACCTTGCGATGGAGCTGTATCTTTCGGCCGGTACACCATTTGTTGGCCAAGAACAAAAACGCCGGAGTTGCCTTCACTCTGCGAGTTGCCGTGGGGAAGTGCGGCAAATGAGTTATTGTCCTCAAAGAAACCAGCCGTATATTGACCCGGCTTTCCATCGTCCTTCGGTCCCTGGTTTCTTAGATAGCTCACCTGGGCCGTAACCAGGACGCCCTTGTTGCCCTGCTGAAAAGCAAGAACGTTCCCGTTGGTTGCGGAATTTGGGTTGGTGTTGAATGCTCCCGCTGCTACTTGGAGAACTGGAGTTATGTTATAGACGGCCTGGGCCCCCCACTCCAATCCCGGTGGTGGACCGGTGTAGCTGATGTCATTGGAAGCCAAAGAGACTGGGGTTGGATTGATACCGAGACTCACATAGTTTTCGAAAACGGGCAGTTCCGCAAAGGTATAGATGGCGGCCAACCGGCCCGCAGCCACAGTCAGGTCGTCCTTGAGGAACTTTTGCTGCAAATATATTTCTCCCATGTAGGCTCCCACGGCGTAATCAATATTGACCGGGAAGACGCTGGCGATACTCGCCGTAAGGTTGCTGCCTGTCCCCCATGAACCGGAGACGTACAGAGACATGCCCGGAACCTTAAGCAACTTCTCGAAATTGAAGTCGAGCGCGGTTGTTAGCTGGCCGGTGTAGCCCCAAATCTGATGTGGGCCACCGCTTGCATTCGTCTGCAGAGCGGAGAAATACGAACCGCTAGGTGTGATTCCCAGTTTTCTTGCCTGCGCCCGAACACCATTCCAGTCCGCGGTCAGCGTCTCTTCCCAGTCAAAATCTTCGTCTTTGCAGCCAAATCGCCGTTTGCTCGGGTTAGCAGGGTGCTGGCAATTAAGTCTTCGCGGTTTGATGATTGTTGTGGCTGGAGTCTGAGTTTGCTGGGTTGAAGAACCGGGAGTGTGAGTCTGAGCGGAAGGAACGGACGCAGGCTGGACGGAAGGCGTTGGATTCGTATCTGGTGTGGCATTTTGCGCGAGCAGCGAAACGGACCAGCCCATAATCAGCGCGATGGAAACCGCTGCTCTGAACGCGAATCGAAGATTAATACACCCGAGATGGCTCGTCGGTTGCACTCTCTGTGAACTCAGCACTCTCTCTTGCGACTGCCAAGGCAGTACTAACACCTGTAAGTAGCCATCGTCCAGAGAGGAGGATGCTGCTGCACCTGTCAAAAGCGACAGTTGTCCGCAGTGTGGATAGTGCCGTACACCAGTAGCGTGTAGAAGCGCGTGAAGCAGCACGAGAAACAGCGGGGCTGATATCCCGACACTCCTAGATAAGATTCCGGATGAATTTAAGCCGCTGGCGGCTCTTGGCATCGGTGCGTTCGTTTTGGTTTTTATCGCCCTTTGCCACGGAGTGGGTCTGCATTGGATTCAGGTTTTGCAGAGGCGCGGCGAACGACGCCTGCGATTGGGTCCGCCCCGCCTCATCGCGGCTTCCTTCCTGCTCGGATGGTCCGTCTTCCTCATGCTCGATCTGCATATTGTGGAAATCTTGCTCTGGGCCTTTTCCCTTAGTCGCATGGGTTTGATCGAGCGCTCCTACGATGCGATCTACTTCTGCGCCAACTGCTACACGACGCTGGGCATGGGGAAGATTGACGTCGGAGAACACTGGCGAATCATCAGTTCCGTCATTGGCATCTCCGGATTGTTCACTTTCGCGTGGACCACCAGCGCGCTGGTTGACGTCGTGGCTTCAAACAGGCGGGTGCTTGATCAACTAGAGGACGAGCGCGAACAGGAAATGCGCATGCGCTTCGCCCTGCTTAAGAACGAATGGGACGCCTTGAGAACAGAAAGAAACGCTGAGCGGGCCGACAAGCAGAAGACCAACAATCAGGCTGCTGGATCCTCATTCATACAGAGGCTCAGAATCTGGCGGGAAGGAAGAAAGAGGGTGGCGGAGTTACGCAGGGGGAGAGCAGCCGAACTGGAGGATCTTCGCCGGCAAGAGCGCCTGAAAGAAAGAGAAGCTGTGGCCAAGTCCTTCGCTAGCAAGCCAGAGGACACGGAGCAGGAGTAACACAGCAATGCTAATTTGTTGAGAGATGGCCTGTGCTGTCATAACTGACAGTTGTGTGACGCCCTCTCACTGAGGTTAATGCTGCCCATGTAAATCTATTCTCGGGGGCGTGTCTAATCCCAAGCCCGGACGAGAACACCCAGGCAGCAATATGGAAGAAATCATCCTCGGCATCATCAAGATCAGTCTCCCTCCCTCCATAGTCGCCAGTATGTTCGGTCTTGGGCTGAGTGTCGTCGGGAGGCCTTCTCGAAAGGGGTCCTCGGGCCAGGCCACTCAAGCGCGTCCTGGTCAGACCCGTCCAGGGCGAGTACAACGTGCGTGTACAACGTCCCCTTCAGAAGAATCTCATTGTCGGACTGATCATTTCAGTCCGGATTCATTTGGCTCGCCGCGGATCGAGCGGCCACAGATGTCCTGTCACAATCAACCACCCATGGGCTCAGTAAGACTTCATCAAGACTGGGGGTGCTTGGCAACTGTCGCTTTTGACAGGTGGGACCCGAACCTCGTCGGGCGGCTTGGATATTGTTTCGCAGCAGGTCACGAACGTAAAGCGGCCGGAGATCCTGCCGCGAAATCATAAGTTCTTGATTTGCCGCGTGCCATGGGCGCAACCCTGCGAGGCTCAGAGGAGTTTCCCGCGGACCGTCAGTTTTACCAGTTACATAACCCGTGAAGCAACGCTAGTTTTGTGAATGAGCGACCAGTTCACAATGACAAACGAGAGAATTGCTTAAAACATTGCCTTGCGATTTCTCGTGTTTCCACCGGAGAATGGTCGCGCAATTTCAGAAACTTAAGAGTCGCGAAAGGACAATCGGATGAAACAAAATCGTAAATGGATCGTAAGCTGCATCGCATTGCTTTGCATGGTGTGTGTCGGATTGGCGTATGGCGCGTCAAACGGCCAGAAAGTGAAGATCAACGGCTTGATTACCTCACGAGACGGAGACAATCTGACGGTGAAAACTCTTAAAGGGTCAACCAACGTCGTGGTGGTGTTAACGGATGCCACGAAGGTTCGAACTCCGGTCGGTTTGTTCCGCCACTCGGAACAGGCAGTCACTGCTCTGATTCCAGGGCTTAAGGTTTCGGTTGAAGGGACTGGCACTCAAACGCGAGTGGTTGCCAAAACCATCGACCTCAACAAGGACGATTTACTCCTGGCCGAGACTATTCAGGCCGGCTTGAACCCGACACAGCAGCAGCAAGCAACCAACATCTCGAACATTGGGGAGAACAAAGACAACATTGCAACGAATAAGGAGGGGATTGCCGCCAACCAGCAGCAGGGGGCGAAAAATCAGGCTGCCACTGCCGCCAACCGGGGGAAGATCGTGGCCAATCAGCAGGAAATTCAGGCCACGACTCAGCGCTTCTCCGAACTGTCGGAATATGACACTAAGGCCAAAGCGACCGTCTATTTTGCCATCGGAAGTTACACCATTTCAGACAGCGATCAAGCTGCCCTGTCAGTGTTGGCACAAGCCGCGTCTGGCCTGACGGGTTACATCATCCAAGTGAAGGGCTTTGCCGATTCATCCGGCAATGCTGCCATGAACCAGCAGCTGAGCATGGATCGAGCCCAGGCGGTCGTTGCGTATCTGCTGCAGAACTGCAACATTCCTCTGCGACACATCGTGGCGCCAGGAGCGATGGGAATAGCCGATCCTGCAGCCCCGAACGAGAGCAGCGAGGGACGGGCAGACAATCGCCGAGTCGAAGTGAAGGTCCTAGTCAACCGCGGCGTAGCGGGAATGTAGACAGCCAGGTTGCGGTGAAGCCACACTGCAGTCCAGAACCTTTGCGACTTGGAGCCGGCGAGTGGATTCTCGTCCCTCGCCGGCCAAAAAGCTGCAGGTTTTGCGCTGCTCTGTAATCTGAGCCGACACTAGGCAGTTGTGGAGGTAATCAGCAGTGTGAAGAATCTGATCGGGCGGCCAATTTCGTCTGTGCCGACAGTAACTGCTGGTCTGTTGAAGGATCGCTTTGCGTATGCGTTAGCGAGGGTATCGGATTGTTCCGCCTAATTCGCAGCCTCATTCGCCCCTACCGGGGCACACTTTTGATCGTCCTGATGGCGATGCTTGTCCAAACTGCGATGAGCGTGGCCGGGCCGTGGCCACTGAAGATCGTCCTCGACAATGTGGTCGGTTCCCATAAGCTGGCCCCGTGGCTCTCGGACTTTCTGCGGCCCATTTTGGGCGGCGGTAGCAAAATGCAGATCGCGGCTGCGGCAGCGCTCGCGGTGGTGATTATAGCGGTGTTGGGCGCGATGGCCTCGTATATTGCGAACTACTACACAACCAGCGTGGGCCAATGGGTGGCAAACGATCTGCGTGTGCGGACTTACCACCACCTCCAACAACTCTCCCTCAGTTATTACGACAGCCACCAGACCGGGACGCTTTTGAGCACGATCACTTCCGACGTTCAGACAATCCAAGGTTTCGCCTCTTCATCGACGCTAGGCATCGTTGTTGACCTGCTCACGATCTTGGGCATGCTGTTCATTATGTTCTGGCTCAATTGGGACTTTACGTTGATTGCCTTGGCTGTGACACCATTCATGCTTCTCCTGGTTTCGAGGTTCAAGAAAGCCGTCAAGAAGGCGACCCACGAGGTACGCAAGGAGCAAAGCAAGATCGTCACGGTAGCGGAACAGGGATTACAGTCGATGAGGGTCGTGAAAGCCTTTGGGAGGCAGGACTTGGCGGAAGAGGAGCTTGCCCAGGTCAGCCAAGCGACCGTAGACGCGTCGCTTAAAGCCCGGCGGGTGAAGGCGCTGCTGTCTCCGATTGTGGCGATCACTGTTTCGCTCTGCACGGCCATAGTGCTCTGGCGAGGCTCGGCGCTCATTATGGCTGGAGTCATGACCGTAGGCGCATTGACCGTCTTTCTCTCCTATTTGAACAAGTTCTTCAAACCCGTGCAGGATCTGGCTACGATGACCAACGCCATCGCCCAGGCAGCGGTCGGAGTGGAGCGCATTCGTGGCATTCTTGATGCCGATACTATCATTCCGGACCGTCCTGACGCTCGCGAACCGACAGCCCTCACAGGCGAGATCGAGTTCGATCATGTAGCTTTCGCCTACGACGCCGACGCCCCGGTTCTGACGGACGTCAGCTTTCAAATCAAGGCTGGGCAAATGGTGGGAGTCGTCGGGCCCACAGGCTGTGGCAAGTCCACCGTCGTAAGTCTGATCCCGCGGTTTTACGATCCGACTGCCGGCACCATCAAAATCGACGGCGCGGATATCCGTGAATACAAGTTTCATGCGCTGCGAGACCAGATCGGCTACGTGCTTCAGGAAACCGTTCTCTTCGAGGGATCGGTACGCGACAACATTGCCTACGGAGCCAAGGGAGTCACTCTGGAGCAGATTTTGGAGGCCGCGAAATTGGCCAACGCCGATGAGTTCATTGAGCGAATGCCTCACGGATACGACACCATGGTAGGCGAGCGCGGAGAGACGTTATCTGGCGGTCAGCGCCAGCGTATTGGTATTGCCCGCGCCATTATTCGCAATAACCCGATCCTCATCCTAGATGAGCCCACAGCCGCTCTCGACACCGAGTCCGAGAGGTTAGTGATGGAAGCCCTGGAGCGGCTCATGAAAGGACGAACCGTAATTACGATCGCACACCGGCTCAGCACAATTCGTGACGCCGATAAGATCGTCGTCCTAAAAGGAGGAGTGGTCGCGGAAGAGGGTACTCATGACGAACTGATCGCTCGGGGTGGAGTATATGCGGAACTCTATCAAATACAGTTCGGCACGGCGCCGGCGCTTTCTGCTTGTGCCTAACGACTGGATCGGTCATGTCCGCGATGATCTCAAGGAGAATACATGTCACGCTCTTTAATTGTGCTGCCCGACGATTCCGCCAAGCCGATTCTTGATGCCATCGATGGCGCAAAAAAGTCGCTGCGCGTCAAGATGTTCATTTTCTCAGATCCCACACTCTTAAAGGCCGTAATAACCGCCCAGCAGCGAGGCGTAAAGGTACGGATCATGCTTAATCCCTCCCGCCGCGACGGAGAATCGGAAAATCAAGAATCTCGCAAAGAGCTTGAGGCCGGCGGGGTCGAGGTCATCGACAGCAATCCCAAGTATGACGTTACCCACGAGAAGTCGATGGTCGTGGATGATGCGACTGCGTTTGTGAAATCCCTGAACTGGGAAACGAAGAACCTGATCGAAACCCGGGACTACGCCATTGTTACCTCACATGCACAGGAAGTAGGTGAAATCATCGAATGCTTCGAAGCGGACTGGGAGCGAAAGCACTTCGAGGGGGATCAACATTCTCATCTGATCTGGTGCTGCGGCAACGGTCGAGAGCGCATCTCTCAGTTTATTGACGACGCGAAAGATTCCCTCTTCCTTCAAAATGAGCGTTATCAGGACGCGGTCATCATCGAACGACTGGTCCGGGCTGCGCGCCGCGGAGTGAAGATCCATGTCATGGCCCGCCCTCCTCATAAGCTGAAGGAAGAAAAGCTTGTGGAATCAGTGGGGGGGATGCGCACCATGGAAGACGTCGGCATCAAGATTCACAAATTGAAGCATCTCAAACTTCATGCCAAGATGCTCCTGGCTGATCACGCCCGCGCAATCATCGGATCGATCAATCTGGCACCTGGCAGCTTTGATAGCCGCAGAGAGCTGGCCATCGAGGTGCGAGACGATGATGTGATCGAACGCCTAGCCCAAGTTGCTCACCATGACTGGGAGCACTCGCACACCCTCGATTTGACGGACGAAGGGTTGCTCGCTGAGTTCGAAAAGCACAAGACGAAAGGAACAGAAGAATTGGTGCTGCCCAACGATCACGAGAAGCATAAGGTGGCATAGAAAGAAGAGGCCTGAAGTTATCAGTATAGCAATCTTAGAGCTTGTTGAAAGCCGGGGCCGCTCGATCACTTTCAGCTTTTGTAATCGCCTAGGGGCGGAAGATTCTCCCAAGATCACCGGACAAGGGACAGGGTAGGTTTATGTGAGGTTTCTCCTCGACCAGCCGTGGCTTGTGTTCACAACCGTTTGCCTAGCACTGGTCACATCAGCGGTGCTCGGTTACCGGCTAGCCTCGTCCACGGGCATTAATGAAGACAGCCACCATCACGAGCACATCACCAGTTTGCGTGAAGGTCTTTTCATTCTGTTATCCCTGCTTTTGGGATTCACAGTAGCTATGGTGCTGCCCCGGTTCGACCAGAGAACTCAGTTGGTCATCGACGAAGCGAACGCAATCGGAACGACCATGTTGCGGGCCGAAATATTACCCGAACCACAGCGTGGCAAAACTCTGGAATTGCTTCGGGAATATGTGACGGTCCGCCGTGATTTTGCCACACAAAGACTTCTGGATCGACCGTCGCTGGATCGTCAGACGCAACGGACAAAGGCTCTTCAGCGGCGGCTGTGGGAAGAGATGGTTGCGGCCACGCAGCAGAACCAAACTGCGGTTGTCGCGACATATTTGCAGGCTCTCAACGCCATGATTGATGTTGTGGAGAAACGACTGGCTGCATTTGAAAACCGCGTTCCTATTACGGTGTGGTTGATCATCTTCCTTGTCGCGCTCTTCCAAACCTTTACGATCGGCTTCAGCTTGAAACGAAGGTTCTGGTTCTCTCTGGTAATGACGCCGCTGGTCGTGGCCGTAGTGATGGCCTTAGTCGCCGACCTCGACTGCCCTCATACAGGTTTCATCGGCGTCAGGCAGAATAGTATGGAGCGCCTCGTCCAAGACACCATTGACACGAAACAGTGATATGGCGTTGTGTTCTTGACGATGCGGTAGAGCCCCCTTCCAATTCTAATGCCAACGCCACCGTGCCTAATGTCCGGCGCCTCATCCTCGGTGCGGAAGGTTGCATCTTCAGCAGACACAGTTCAGCACGCGGAATTATCTCAGCGGTGATTTGTGCTGTGTAAGTGGCTCTGCCAATACCGTGCTCGTCTTGTTACCTTGACTGGCGTTTAACGACAGCCCTTTCATATCCACCAGCCGCTGCAAATCCGCATACTTCGATGCCCCTGCATCAGGTGCAACTTTCGCAGAGATCTCGAGAATATTACCCGCCGGCCATACCCACAGCTCGAGTGCAAGTTTACGGAATGGCGATTGAGCCGTGGTTTCCCATTTTGTCGCTTTGATGTTGGCAATTCTTCTGACCCGACCCCAATCAATCGAGACCTGGGCTTCCTTTAGCAGGCGTTGTTGTAACGGGCTGAGTAAGCCGGCAACGTCGCTACCCATTTCAGGTACCTCTAAAACCTTATACTTGTGCTGCACTGAATAATCGATGTCTTCGCCGGCTCCACTCCGATTTATCTCACACGGAAAGTGCTCCCGAGGCAGAGTGGCGTCAACTTGCTTGTTGCCCGCAGGGACGCGCACTTTCACGGTGAAGTCATTAACCGCGCCTTGCCTAAATCGCACAACTACACCCTGCTTGAGCAGATCAAGCGCGTCGGTATCGAAGAAATACACTCGACCAGTGACCTCTTTCTCAAACCTGAGAGATGTGATCACAGTTTGGATCGTCGGCGGCGACAGCAAGAGCTTGACCTCAGCAGTACACTTTTCTGCCGCACGCAAAGCCGAACTCAAACTCAGGACAGCACATATAACGATGAATGAGGGCATGGCTGCCGTTGCTTGTAGGAGTGTTGGTCGCAGTTTCACTGAGGCTGTGGACGCCCAAAGGCCCAATCACGAAATTAGCCCTGTTGCGGCGGGCGCGTAACCGTCACAATTGACAGTGGGAAAGGCGGTGCTCTTCCTGGAGGGACGATGTAGCGCGCTTCTTTAAGAGCAAAGCAAACTGTCAGTTTTGACGGTTACATTCCAAAAATGATGAGCGCAGAATCCGGTTAAGACACTTGGAGAAGCAAATGACAGAAATTAATAGTAACGAAAGCTGTGTAGTCGCAGTCTACCCGCTGCATTCCGATGCAGAGAATGCAATCAATCTGCTCAAGAAAGGTAATTTCAACATCAAGAAGCTCGCGATTGTGGGGCAGGGTTACCACACAGAGGATCAGGTGGTCGGTTACTACACAATCGGCGACCGGATGAAACACTGGGGAAAGAATGGCGCATTCTGGGGCGGACTCTGGGGCATGCTTGTAGGATCCGCCTTCTTCCTGATACCTGGTGTTGGACCCGTCATAGTAGCCGGGTCCGCGGTTGCGTGGATTGTGGGTGCTTTGGAGAGTTCCGTTGTGATCGGAGGCTTAAGTGCGCTAGGGGCCGCACTGTATAGCATCGGGATCCCCAAGGACAGCGCTCTGAAGTACGAAAGTTCCGTCCAGGCGGGCAAGTTCGTACTTATTGCGCACGGAACTCCGATAGAAGCAGACTTGGCACGCAGCATCCTAGCTGATACAGCCGCGGAAGAGATCAACGTTCACGAGTCGGGAAAGGCCGTAGTGGCCGCTTAGGCGAGTTTGCCTGGGTCGGCAAGGAATTCCACAAATTGGAGGAACAGATGAACAGAAATGCAGTAATCGCAAAGGTGGTTATTGGTGCCGGACTTCTATTGGGCTTGTTGATGACCGTAAGCCTTTCCGGCTTCGCGAGAGACAAGAATGAAACGATCGACGCCACAGCGTTCGGCACGGGTACCCAAATGGGACAGAATATTGGGGTGACATTGAATATTTACGAGTTCTCGACTCCAGCGGACAGACAGATTCTCGTCCAGGCGTACGAGAAGGGCCAGAACCAAGGACTGGTAAACGCGCTGCAGAGAATGAAAGCGGTAGGCCACCTTGAAATCACTGGCACACTCGGCAATGACTGCTCCTTTATTAGGATGATTCCGACACCGACGGGAAGAAAGATTATTTTCTTGACCAATCGCCAGATCACATTCGGGGAAGCGTTTTTTGACACTCAGTCTCAGTCCTTCAATCTTACCGCCGGCATACTCGAAATCAACGATCAGGACAAGAGCAAGAGCACAGGCGTCTTGTATCCTGCCGCCCAGCTTGTCCTCGACAAACAAGGCGAACTGCAGTGGGATCTGAACCAGAACTCATGGAGACTGGTTGACCTCATTGATTGGAAGGGAACGCCGGGAGTCAACTAGTGCGGCAAATTAGGCTCTACAGCGCTATTGGTAGAACATTTTGACCGACGCAATTGGAGTTCCCCACTGGTGGGGTGGCCCTTGAGCGTCGAATCGTGAGGCGCACTATGAAGACTCATCGATGCTTCGCAATTACCTGTGCCGCGCTGTTCTTGATGCTCCCGGTATTGTCGAACAACGCGACAGCTCAGTCGAACATGAGCAAGTATGCTTGCTCCGAACCCAGACCGGCACAACTTTGCACCACCGCTAATACATGCGGATCTGCTTCTAGTCCCTGCACCGTGGATGTGAAACGGACGGCGGATTCTGCGTCATCCACTCCCAGCATCCCGAACGCGAAAGGTAATTCCCTTTTCTGTGTGAAGGTTGGCACGACGGTCACGTGGAATAGCACGGGCAAGGACAATGGCTTTGTTGTCGATGTCGGCCCTGCATCGCCATTTGAGCCAGCCGGAGCAATCATCGGCGGCTCCGATCGCTCCGTTTCAGTCGTAGCGAAAAGGACCGGATGTTTTAAATATTCCGCGGGAGCTTGCCAATCAGGAGCGATCTACGGGATGTGCGGAACAGCGAATGCTGAGCTCATCGTCACCGATGGCAACTGAACATCGCAACCGGCACATCGGCCTGGAGTAGTCATTCAAGAGCAGCGGTCGTGAGCCATTCGGTATCAGCCAACGCACGCTGAGACGTTTCGTGAGGCGCGCCATAGTAGTTGGAATGAGCGAGAAGACTTAGGTTATTCCGTTGTCACAAACTATGCGGCCGCCAGTACAAGCTGCACTTTCAGGACACCTGAATGTCGAAAACTAGACCGACCATCGGAACCGACGGACTTGCGCTACCAATCCTGCCCCCAGAACGCGACGCGCGCGTCTGGGCGAAGCTCGTGAGGGTGTTGTTCTATACCCCGGGTTTCCTGGCCATGCTGCTACTCAAGGCGGGCGAACCGGAGGCCTTTGGTATCACGGTGGAGCTGCTGATGCTGTCCAGCACAGCGGCCATTGTCGGTGGTTTATTCATTGGTACGCAATCGTCGAAGGACGGTGCCGATCAAGTGTCCAAGATCGGCACCTGGAGCGGGTCGCTGGTGCTCGAGTTGCTCGCCGTGGTGCCCTTGTTGTGTGCGATTCCGGCGTTGTTTCATCAACTGGCGCACAGTAGGCTCCTGCACGCGGTGGCGCCGGGCGCTCTCGACATCAGTTTGGGTGCCTCCGAGATGCTGCCAATGGTAGCGATCCTGCCGTTCATGATCTACCAGCTCGCCGGATTCGGCACCTTGGACTACATCGTGCCGAAGCGGGTGAACTGGGCCATCAACATCGGCATTCTCTGCTTGATCATCGCCAGCTACATCGCTAACCGTGAGGGCGCATACGGTTTGGAAAAGAGGTTTGTCGCGATCCTGGTTGTTGCCATGGCGCTTACCGTGCTCTACGGAGTGCTCAAGCTAAGGCAGATGCAGATGATCTACGAGGCAAAGTGCCCGTCGAAAGAGCCCAAGATAGCTAGTAAAGCTGCATGAGTTCCGCGTTGAGCCGTACGGCTTGACGCGATGTCTGCAGGAAGCAGGCTGGGCAGGTATCTTTATCAGCCCCGTGGTGAAAGTCCGGATTCTGGAACCAAGAAAGATTGAGTGATGCACAGGGATGATTCGTAGAATGCGGGCATGGCGATGGGCACGCGCAAGCAGCCGGAGAAGCAAGAGGGGTTGTGGATCGCACAGCAAGAGTTAGCGGCGGCTCCGGGGCATCCGTTTTACCAGAAGCTGAACGAGGTGCTGGAGGCCGCGGGCTTCGACGAGTTGGTCGAGAGCCGGTGCGCGAAGTTTTATGCGGAGAAGTACGGGCGGCCGTCGCTGACGCCGGGCATCTATTTCCGGGCGCTGCTGATCGGGTATTTCGAGGGCATCGACGGCGAGCGCGGCATCGCTTGGCGGCTGGCGGGCGTCTGAGCGATCCACTGCTTTCCGTGCTGGGCCTCAACCCTTGGCTAGTTCACGGGGCGGTTGGAATGTTCGTGCCGATCTATGAGGGCGGAGCGTTGCGAGCGGAGATCAAGATTGCCACAGCACAGGAAGAGGAATCCATCGCACATTTTGGCGGCGTAGCCCTGAGAGCATTTGACGAAGTGGAACTAGCGTTAACTAACGAACAATTGTTGACAGAACGCCTCCCCCATACGGAGAACGCGGTCCTTGATCACGAGGAAGCTGTTCGGGTGGCAAACCTGAGGTACAAAGCCGGAAGTATGGATCTCCTGTCATTGTTGCAGTTGCAGGAAGGGCAGATCCAGAGCCAGGCCGACCTCATCAAACTAAGGAATGCCCAGCTTGCCAATCGCATTAACCTGCATCTGGCTTTAGGTGGCAGTTTCGACAGTTCGCCCGCCACAACATTCCCGGCTGTACAAGCCGCGAAGAACCCTTAGATTCTAGCCAGAGCATCGCTCCCCTTATCGCTAACAGAAGAACAGAACTTTAACCACTATAGGAGCCCGTTGGAGGGGAGAACTTCAGGAACACGAAATTGACCGAACTCTGTGTCCTTGTTGTCGACTGTTTCTCTCGGTATCCTGGTCTACGCCTCCTGGACAGGAACGAGAAGAATGCCGCTAAGTAATGGAAGAAACAACGCTAATTATCCAAGCGTGAAGCCGTTATTGCGCGACACTCATTGGATAGCCGCTCTAGTTCTGCTTGCTGCTTTTCTGTTCTGCAATGAGTCTCTTCAGGTCCTGCATTTGCCCTTTGCGAAGATCCTGAAGTTTCTGCAACTGCGTCGCGGAAAGCAGAGGCGTTATCTTCCCGTCAGACTCCCGAACGATTGCCTCGTACCGGTTAAGCTTTTCTTTCTGGGAAAGCACAGGATCATAGCGAAGCTCACCCACTTCGCCGGCTTCCTGTTCCAATATCGGCTTGATCGCAGCCCGCTGGTTTTCGGTGAGGTCGAGGGCCTCGGAGAGATGCTGCAGCTCCATGCTGAAATATTGACCGGGTGCCATTAACCAGTCGGGACTTTTCGCCGGCAGCGTCGCTCGCCTCAGAATCGGTAACACGGTCTTTCCTGATAGAGCGGTATTAAATGTGAGCGTCTTGGTTCCGACGAGAACCAGCAGCTCATCACCCAGAGCATACGTCACGATGTTCGATCCGTTGGGCGGCGAGTACAACACCGCGTAAGTCGTATTCCCGACTTTCACGGAGACGTCGTACTGCGTAACCTCGGTGCCGCGTTGTCCCGGCCCATGGTGAGCCGTGACGGCGGTGATTGTGCCGGGCTGATACTGGGCCGGAGGCGTCTGGCCCAAAGCAGAAGCCACTGACACCACCAAAATCACACCTAGCCACTTGAGCATATGCATCTCCCCGGGCGGCTGCTTCAGAAAACGGTTCCGAGCGAACGGCCGCCGCACGCCGAAGGACCCAGTTGGCATTACTTGCGATAGACAAAATGGGCGCGGCGGTTCTGTTGCCAGCAAGCTTCGTTGCTTTCGCTGCAGAAGGGTTTTTCTTTGCCGTAGCTGATTAAGTCGATGCGGCTGGTGCTGATCGCTGCTATCGCCAGCGCGTCCTTCACGGTTGTTGCGCGCCGGTCGCCTAAAGCCATGTTGTATTCAATGGACCCCCGCTCGTCGCAGTGTCCCTCGATCGTGAAGCGTATGTTGGGATGCTGAGTGAGAAAGAGCATATCGGCTTGCAGGGAAGCATTCTGATCGGCGCGAATGTCAAACCTGTCATAGGCGAAGTAAATGTCCTGGATGTTCTGCGCGAATAGTTCTTCGTCGGTGGGCCCAGCCTGCGGCGGAGGTGGGGGCGCAGGCGGCGCCGTAACCGTAAGGCGAATCGTGGCATCTTGTGTTCCACCTGGTCCCTTAGCTACCAGGTGATAGTTGGTGGAATCCGACGGAGAGACCGATTGGAAGCCATTCGGCTGAACTGCCCCAATGCCCTCAATGGAAACGTCGGTCGCGTTGGTGGTTTCCCAATTCAGAGAAGCCGATTGCCCCAGCTGAATAGTGCTCGGGTTGACAGAAATGGAAGCCGTCGGAGTGGGTTGTGGTGGCGGTGGCGGCGGCGGTGGCGACGCTACTTTCTTTTTGCAGGCGCCAAGCACGATGATGGCGCTTAGGGCAACTACGATTATCAACGACTTCATGGGTTGGTGCTTCACTTTGATCCTCCTGCGGACCCGAAATAATGGCGGTCGAGGCCAAGTGAAGTCTTAGCTCCAACTCCAATTTGCCTGCGGGTCACGGCCAGAACAGGCACTTGCTGAACGTTGGCGGCGTCGGCGAGCGTCCTCAGATCTCTTCTTTGCTGGAACGTGCGGTGATGCTGCTCGTTTGAAAACAGCCGACCTCCGTTACACAGGCGAGTCTATGAGTTGAATGTGACGGAGAACACTGTCAACTATGCCAGTGGATAGGCGTCCTGCAGATTGTGAGGTATCGCAATATCTACGCAGGCATAGCTTCAGGTAGACAAGAATTACGAGGGGGCATCACATCAGAATCAGTCGATGACGTGACGTTTGGGGCGGGCTCGCTCACTTATGCGTTCGATCCTACAGTTAGGGATGTGTCTACGCGGCCACGATATGGCTCCTGACGGCGTACTTGACCAGTTCGGCGTTGCTTTTGGCGCCCAGCACTTCCATCATCCGGTACTTGTGATACGCCACCGTTCGCGTCGTCATGTGCAGAATGTCGCCAACTTCTTTCATTACCTTGCCTTCCGCCAGCAACTGCAGCACTTCCCGCTGCCTCTCGGTCAGGCGCTCGTCTTCTTTGACCAGGCCCTTATCTTGCCGCCGCAGGAAATTGATGATGTCGCGCGACAGGGCCCGTGACAGATACGATTTGCCCCGTAACACTTCGCGAACCGCAACCACCATCTCCGCCGCGGCACAGGTTTTCAGCAGATACCCGGAGGCTCCACGCCGGAACGCCTCCGCAGCCACTTCTATATCC
>Ga0074045_10002611_pt1 | contig 16637 bp, 15 predicted proteins | sample BogForMeECP23OM2_FD_94442 | JGI IMG/M metagenome (GOLD analysis project Ga0074045, IMG submission 94442) | Bog forest soil microbial communities from Calvert Island, British Columbia, Canada - Bog Forest MetaG ECP23OM2 | ecosystem: Environmental > Terrestrial > Soil > Wetlands ...
GCCAGCATTTTGCTCGCGCTCGGTCTCGCGATGATGAAGAGTCGCGGCGCCGAGCTGCCGCCCGCGCGCGGTGCCGGGCTGTTAGGCGCGATCGGCCGCTGGCTGAGCGACCCCGTCTGGCTCGGCGGGCTCGCGCTGCAGACCAGCGGCTACATGATTTATCTGGTGGCGCTGAGTGGCGCGCCGGTGTCGATGCTTGCCGTGACGATGCAAGGCGGGATCGCCTTGTTCGTCGTGGTCGCCGTGCTGTTTTTGGGTGAGCGTGCGAATCCACGCGAATGGTTCGGGATTGGCGGCATCGTTACCGCCATCTTCTTGCTCGGTCTCTCGCTGGCTGGCGGCTCGACCGCGAGCGTGACCAATCCTCCCCTGCTCGCCTTGCTTTCGCTTGCCGCCGCCCTCGCCGCGCTGCTCACTTTTATGGCGGAACGACATCACCCGGCGGGCGTTGCGTCGGCGATCGCGTCGGGCATGGCCTTCGGGATGGGCAGCCTCTATGCGAAGGCGCTCGTCGGGACACTCGCCGTCGTCCCGATGAATTCCGCGGCATTCAGCTTGCTGACCACGCCGTGGACCTATCTCGCGGTCGCCGCCAATCTCACCGGTCTTGTGCTACTGCAGAACTCCTTTCATGCCGCGCGTGGAATAATCGTGATGCCGCTGTCGTCGGCCTGCTCGAATATTGTGCCCATCCTCGGCGGAATCATCGCCTTTGGTGAGCGGCTGCCGACGGCGGGTGGTCCCGCGGCACTGCGACTGGCGGCGTTCGGCTTGACGATTCTGTCGGGCGGCCTGCTCGCGACCTCGCGCGAATGACCGTTCCCTTCGGCTCGGCAAAAATGCGGCTCCCGGAGGTCTGCCCGGCCTTGCCAATTGCCACGCTATTGCATTAGCCTCTCTCTTCAGTGGAAGAAGTAAATCTTTAACCATTTCCAGCTTCGGCCGCAGGTGCGGAATGCATCAAAGCGCCATCCGCAACCCACCGGGAGTCCTGGACTCCCCGGCCACACTCCGGCGCTGACAAGAGCGAGGGAGGCAGCAAATGTCCTACGATCTACTCATCAAGAATGGCACCGTCGTCGACGGCACGGGCGCCAAACCGCGGCGCGCCGATATCGCGATTGCGGCGGGCAAAATCGCCGAAATCGGCCAGGTTACCGAGGGCGCGAAAAAAACGATCGACGCCTCGGACCTGATTGTCACGCCGGGCTTCGTCGACCCGCACACCCATTATGACGCCCAGATTTGCTGGGACCCCTACATCACGTCGTCGTCCTGGCATGGCGTGACCTCCGTCATCATGGGGAACTGCGGCGTCGGCATCGCGCCGTGCAAACCCGCGTCGCACGAGATTGCGGCGTGGGACCTGGTCAACGTCGAAGCGATTCCCTTCGACGTGTTGGGCAAGGGCGTCACCTGGGACTGGGAAACCTTTCCCGAATATATGAACGCCGCGCAGCGTCGTGGCAGCGGAATCAATCTGGGCTTCATCGCCGCGCTCACCCCGTTTCGTCATTTCGTGATGGGCGAGGAATCGATGGAGCGGGCGGCGAACGCGAGCGAGACCGCCCAGATCAAAGCCTTGATCAAAGAAGCGGTCGCCGCCGGCGCGATGGGCTTGAGCACGACCACTATCCCGCAACATATCGGCTACAAGGGCCGCCCGATCGCCTGCCGCAATGCGAGCCGTGACGAATTCAAGGCCTATGCGAACGCGCTCAAGGAACTCGGCAAGGGCTCGATGGAACTCGCGCTGACCAAGTCGGTCGGTGAGATCGCCGACGAAGAATATGAGCTGCTCGACTTCCTGCTCACCGAAAGCGGCCGGCCGATTACCTGGCTCGCCGTGCTCAATCGCGATGATATGCCCGAAGCCGCTCTGGCGACTCTGCGCAAGGCCGAGCCGCTGATCCGTCGCGGCGGTATCCCGCAAGTCACCTGCCGCCCGTTGATCATCCAGATCAACCTGAAGGCGCCCTTCATTTTCGCGAACCTCGCCTGCTGGAATCCGGTCTTCAATCAGCCGCCCGAAGTCCAGACCAAGGTTTATCGCGATCCGAAGTTCCGCCAGGAATTCCGTGAGGCGCTCAAGCGTCCCGCCGTCTTCAACGGCAAATGGGAGCGGCTGGAAGTCAAGGAAGTTGCGAACCCGGCTTTCCGGCCACTGCTGGGCAAAACCGTCGCGGAGATCGCGCGCGAGCGCGGCTGCGACGGTGTCGACGCGTTCCTCGACCTCGCGCTCGAAGACAACCTCGGCATGGAATTCACGATGGAACTCTTCAATGCGGACGAGTCGCGGATTCCCGAACTGATCACCGATTCGCGCGTGATGGTCGGCCTTAGCGACGGCGGCGCTCACGTCGATATGCTGTGCGACGCGGGCTACTGCACCTACTTGCTAGGCCGCTGGGTCCGCGAGAAACAGGTGATGACGCTCGAGCAGGCGGTCAAGCGTATCACTTCCGAGCCCGCGGATTTTTTCGGGCTCAAGACGCGCGGCCGGCTGCTCCCCGGGATGGCGGCTGACGTCGTCGTGCTCGATTACAACACGGTCGGCTCGAACAAGCGGGGCGAGATGCGCAACGATCTCCCCGGCAGCGGCCGGCGGCTGGTGATGCCCGCGCGCGGGATCGAGCATGTCATCGTCAACGGGCAGGAGCTCTATAACGAAGGCAAGCTGAGCGACGCGATGCCCGGTCAGGTGCTGCGCTCCGGCACGGACTGATTATCGGCTGATTCCAACGGGAGGGCGGACGTGCTCACACGTCCGCCCTCCCTCCTTCCGAATCCTGCCCCCCATTCGTGGGGCGATTGGTCGACAAAATCGTTCTGCGCACGATATCCGGATAGCCGAGTCTTGGCGACCACCCGACCCGAGTTGCCTTGCCGCCGCGCAACGCGATAAGAAAGTCATTCAGCCAACCGGCACGAGGGATATATCGTAGTGGATAACCAGAGGCCATCGCCATTCGCGGCGATTAAAGTCGTCGAATGCGGAGAGGGCATTTCCGCCGCTTACGGCGCGAAGATGCTCGCCGATATCGGCGCGGATGTAATCAAAATCGAACCGCCCGCGGGCGATCTGACGCGCCGCCGGGGTCCCTTCCCCAAGGATCAGCCCGATCCCGAAAAGAGCGGCATTTTCATCTACCTCAACACCAACAAGCGCGGCGTGGTCGCCGACTTGAAGCGTCCCGAGGGACGCGAAGTGCTGGGCAAACTGCTCGAACGCGCCGACATCCTGATTCATAATGTCGCGCCCAGCCAACGCGCGGAGCACGGTCTCGACAGCGCGCAGTTATGCGCCAAGTATCCACGCCTGATCGCGACTTCAATCTCGATGTTCGGCGACACGGGTCCATACGCCAATTACAAGGGCTACGAACTGACCGCGAGCAATGCCGGCGGCTGGGCTAATCTGAGCCCGGGCGCCTCGCCCTACCCCGACCTGCCGCCGCTCAAGTGCTTTGGCAGCCAGTGCGACTTTCAGGGTGGCGCGCATGCCGCCTTCACCAGTCTCGCCGCGTGGCTCCATCGGCTGAAGTCGGGCAAGGGACAGGCGATCGACGTCTCCGAGCAGGAAGTGATCACCGCCATGCTCGAGATGAACCTGACGCACTACACCTATGCGGGACGCGTGGCGTCGCGGCTCGGGCAACGGCTGCTCGGCCCGTGGTTTATCGCGGATTGTGCCGACGGCAAAATTTTCTGCCTGGCGGTCGAAGAGGAGCAGTGGAAGCGGCTGGTCGAACTGATGGGTAATCCGGAATGGGCGCAGGACGATCTTTTCAAGGATCGTCTGAGCCGTGGCGCCAACATGGACGCGCTCAAGGCCCTGATGTCTGACTGGATCAGCGGCTGGAAAACGCAGGAGCTCTACCAGGCCGCGCAGAAAGCCCGCGTTCCGTTCGCGCCGATCAACACCATGAAGGATCTCTACGAAAATCCTCATCTGCGCGAGCGCGGCTTTTTCACGCAAATCGAACAGCCGGGTGTCGGCAAACTGACGGTGCCCGGGATGCCCTCGCGCTATGGTGTCACGCAATGGTCGCTGCGCCGGGCCGCGCCACGCCTCGGCGAGCATACCGCCGAAGTGCGCGGCGAACTCGCCAAGAGCGCCTGAACGCATGCGCCAAACCGGTCGCGCCTGACAACTGGAGGATTATTCGATGGCTGATTCGCCACTTTCCGGAATTCGCATACTCGACTTCACCTGGGCCTGGGCGGGACCCTTCTGCAACCTGCAACTCGCCTATCTCGGCGCGGAAGTGATCAAGGTTGAGAGCACGCTCCGGCCGTGCGTGACGCGGGCCCTCCCCTCGTTCGCCGACGGCATCGTGGGGCCCAACCGCGCGGGCTACTTCAACCAGTACAATCAGGGCAAGAAAAGCATCCTGATGAATCTCGCCAATCCGGACGCGATCGCGATCGCCTGCGAGCTGGTCAAGCATTGCGACGTCGTGACCGACAACTTCGCCGCCGGCGTGATGGACAAGCTCGGGCTCGGTTACGACAAGCTGCGCAAGTTCAAGCCGGACCTCATCATGATCTCGATGTCCGGCTATGGCCAGACCGGTCCGTTCAAAGGCTTTGTCGGCTATGGCCCCCCCGCCTCCGCGGCTTCCGGGATGTTCTTTGGCACCGGCTATCGCGACGGCGATCCGGCCGAAATCGGGATCTCCTATGCCGATCCCAATGCTGGCGTCTTTGGGGCCTTCGCGATCCTGACGGCGCTGGCCCGGCGCGCGCTCACGGGCGAGGGACAGTATATCGATCAGTCGCAATTCGAGACCGCGCTCGCGCTGATGCCGGAAGGGCTGCTGATGTACGAAATGGCGGGGCGCGAACCGGTGCGCGACGGTAATCACGACTTCGTGATGTCGCCGAACGAAACCTATCGCGCGGCCGGCGACGACAAGTGGGTCTCGATCGCGGTCGGCACCGAGGACGAATGGCGCGCGCTCTGCACTGCGATGGATCAACCGGGGCTGGCGCAGGATCCACGGTTCAGCAACGCCGCGTTGCGCAAACGGAACGAGATCGCGCTTGACGAGATCATCACGGGCTGGACCAGCAAGCAGGATCGCTGGGACGTGACCCGCAAGCTGCAGGGCGTTGGCGTCGCGGCCTTCCCCTCGATGACGGCCAAGGATATCGCCGAAGATCCTCACCTGGCCGAGCGCGACTATATCGTCCAGCTCGAGCATCCGGAGATCGGCAAGCGCAAGCACGCCGGTGTTCCGTGGAAGATGTCCGGCACGCCGTGCGCGGTAAGCAAGCCGGCGCCGATCCGCGGCGCCGATACGGAAGAGGTCCTCAAGACGCTGCTTGGCTATTCGCGTGATCGCGTCGAGCAACTCCAAAAGGCCGGAGTTCTGGCCTGATATGAGCGCACGAATCCGACAATAGAACCCTCTCCCCGGACCGGGGAGAGGGTCAAGCGCGGTCGCAGGAACCCCGCCCGTGGACGGTAAATCGCCATGACGCCAATGCCGCTGGACGATCTCCGCGTCCTTGACCTGACGCATTACTACAACGGCCCCTACGCCACAATGTTGCTCGGTTATCTGGGCGCCGACGTGATCAAGATCGAAGCGCCGCCGTACGGCGACGGCGTGCGCGTACTCTCGCGGGCCGCGGACAAACCCTTCGGCCTCCCCTTCGCCCTGATGAATTCCAACAAGCGCGCGATCACGCTGAATCTCAAGAGCGCGGAAGGCAAGGCGCTCTTCGAGCGGCTCGTCACCAAAGCCGATATCGTCGTCGAGAATTTCGCGGCCGGCACGATGGACAAGTTGGGCCTTGGCTGGGAGGCGCTGCGTGCGATCAATCCCCGCCTGATCTACGCGTCGGGTACCGGCTATGGCCTGACCGGGCCGAATCGTAACCTCCCGGCCTTTGATCCGGTGGTCCAGGCCAACACCGGGGTGATGGAGCTGACCGGCTACGCCGACAGCCCGCCCCTCAAGGCGGGTCCGGTCGTGGTGGATATCCTCGGCGCGACGCATCTGTTCGCCGGGATTCTCGCCGCGGTCCGGCAACGTGATCGCACCGGCGTGGGTTTGAGCGTCGAGCTCTCCCTGCAGGAATCGACCCTGGCGACGCTCACGACCCATCTCGGTGTGCGTTACGGCCTGGGCGTTCGCGAGCTGCGCAACGGCAATCGCTCGGCCGGTAATGTGGTCGCGCCGTACAATACGTATCCGGCTAGCGACGGCTGGGTGATGATCATGGCGGGCGACAACGTGCGCTGGCGCAAACTATGCGCGCTGATGGGTCATCCCGAGCATGGCGCCGATCCGCGTTTCGCCAAGCTCGGCGAGCGTCGACAGCATCAGGACGAGGTCGACGCGATCGTCAGCGCATGGACGCGCACCCTGACGCGGCAGCAAATCATGGATCAGCTCGGCGCGAACGACCTCATCGGCGGCATCGTCAAAGATCTCGACGAAGTGATGGCCGACCCCCATCTGCACGAACGCGGCACGCTACGCGATATCGATCATCCGGAACTCGGCCGCATGACGATCTTCACCTCGCCCCTACGCTTCAATGGCGAGTCCAATGCGCCGCGCTCTTATGCTCCGACGCTCGGCAAGGACAACGATGCGTTCTTCGCGGCCGAGCTCGGCCTCTCGAACGAGGAGATCGCCGCGCTGCGCGAGCGCAAGGTTATCTAAGAAGATTCTGACCCGCTCCATCTCATCGGGCGGATCCCGTCCATGGTGCGGTCCTATAGCAACTCATTGTTACTCGGTCTCTTTCCACCGTTTTAGTGGCCGTGAGGCTGCGTCGCGTGGTTGCAGCGACAACAGGATGTCGCCGCCGGTGACGATGCCTGCGATCTTGCCATCTGCATTTGTAACGAACAATATGCGTTGGTTGTTCTCGCGCCCGAGCATTCGCAAAGCTTCGGCAACATCGGCATCGACCGCGATCGTTGGAACATTATGGTTTGCGATATCCCCAACGCATCTGGTTTCCCATTCGTTTATGGCGACCTTGCCCAGCGCTGTCACGGAGATAGTTCCGACGGCTCGCTGGCCTTCGAGAACCGGATAGATCACATGCTCATGACACCCGGCGATGCTCTTGGCGAAATCGCGAATCGTTGCGCTCGCTTGAACGGAGACGACATCGCCTCTCATCACTTCGCGCACAGGTACCCCGGTAAAGCCGTAAAGTTTGACCATTTCGTGCAGGCGCTGGTCGCCCGAGGCCGACGCCTCGCCTGAAATCGCATAGGCGCAGGCCGCCCCAATCAGGCTGGGTATAATGAACGAATGACCGCCGGTAGTCTCTGCGACAAACAGTACGGCGGTTAGGGGCGCCTTGTAGCCCGCAGCAATGAATGACGCCATGCCGACCGCGGCGAATAGGTCGAGGTTCGATGCGTGCACGATTGATTGGGCGAAGGCGCTGCCAATAGCACCACCGACCAGGAGCAGCGGCACGAACATGGCGCTGACTCCACCGGCACCGAGCGAAAACAATGTCGCCAGCAATTTCATGAAAGCGAAGAAGAGCAGCTCGCTGGTGGGATGTGGGTGCGCCAGAACCATCCGAACCGCTTCGTAATTTGGACCAAGTGGAATCAATAGGCCCGGATAGACGATCACGAAGACCAGTCCGCATATGGCCGTGAGCACCCCACCAATCACGAGTTTGCACGTATGCGGGATTGGCGCGTGATTCGCGAATGTCCGCACGCGTCGAAACGTAATCGTGAAAACCATTGCGATTAGTCCGCATATCAACCCCAACGCCGTGGACCAGAAAATGTCCACCGTGCGAAAGGTGGTGCTGCCTGCGAAGCCAAACAGCGGTTGAGAACCGATAATCGACGCGAGCGTCGCGTAAGAGACCACCGAGGCAATCAGCGATGGCAGGAGTGCCTCGTGTGCAAGATCGTCTTTGTACGGCATCTCGAGCGCGAAGACGAGACCCGTCAACGGTGCGCGAAATACCGCTGCCATCCCGGCGCCGGCGCCGCTGATCAGCATCACGCGCCGATCGCGTGAATCCAACCCAAAGCGTTCGAGCTTGCCCCACAGCCACGATCCGATTGCGCCACCCCCGTAGATGCTCGGCCCTTCGAGCGCCGCGCTGCCACCGGAGCCAACGGTAGTTATCGCAGCGAGCAGCTTCCACCAAAACGGTTTCGTATCGATGTCGCCCTGATATTCGTGGTACGAACGGATGATTTCTTCGCTCGAATGTTCGTTTGGCGCAGGCGTGCAATATTGCATGATCAGCCCGGTGAAGAAGAACCCCATCGCAAGCCCGGGAATGATCGTCCAGTGGTGCTGAAGGTATACAGGCAGTACGGTTACCCAGATTGTGTCGAGCAGGATTTTCGTAAGCAGAGTGATTAGAAGGCCAACCACGATACCGATAATGGGGCCTACCAGCAGCCATTTCTGAATATCGCGTGAATAGGTGGCACTTAAGTCTTCGCGCACGATCGCTGCGTATCGACGCAAAACAGGATATTTCAGGCTAATCGAATCTAAGCCATCGGAAAGAACGCTCACTCCTAAACTCCTCTCGTCGCCGTGCTTCGTTCGTTGACTTGCGCACACAGGACAATCCCATGTCCAACATCCGACATTCTCAAAGTCGAGGGACGCCGCCAAACTTAGGAAAAAGTAAACATCTTCGCCATGTGCGTTAATTCGCTGAAACTAACCGTCGTCGCACTGCGCGAATCTCCTGGAGCGTGGCTCGAAGTAAGCCGAGGCCGAGGGCGCGCCACGGTGAGATTCCCGAAAATGCCGCGCCAATCGCGTAGAGCGTGCGCAGCGAAAACCTCCGCTCGTTGGAGATCGCGTAAATCGTCTCCCAGGAGGCGGGCGACATTTTCATGCGAAAGCATTCGAGGCCGCGGAAATTATAAAAGCGATTGGCGTGCGCCCGCGCGAAGGTCGTCATCAGTCGTAGCCACCACGGATTGATCACGCTCGCGGCCGCAGCCTGGCTGGAGAGCGCGACCAGTCCAAGCGTGACATAGACGCGGCCGTCCACGGCAAAGCGGCGCATCGCGGCGTCGATCAACAACTCACTCGAGCCGTTCGGCGCACCCGGCGACCGCGCGATTTGCTCGATTAGATAGCCGTTGCGAGCGGCCACCGGCGAGGCAAGCAAAAATGCAACCGCCGATCCGGCACGGCGCGCGACCAGCAAGACTCGATCGGCGACAACGCCGTGCAAGGTATGCGGCTCGACCATGAAATGGAGCGGTGGCAGGCCGCGCGATCCCAGCCATTCGTCCAGCACGCGATCGAGTTCGGGACTCGATCCAGCTTCCGCAAACGAACGCTCTTCGATCGCGAGGCCCTTGTTGCGCGCCCGCGCGAGCTGCGCGCGCAGCGAACGCCGCGACTCGATCAAACGATCCCATCCCTGCGGATTCCATACCGGCTGCGCCCCGATCACGATAATCGAATGTTCGCGCGAGCCCGCCAGCAGGTCGCGCATACGATCGGCGGCGCCAACGTAACAGACGCGGCATCCCTGTTTACCGGCGAAGCGTTCGAAGGCCGTGACTACTGTTGGGAGAGCATCTGCAGCGCATACCGGCGCCCCCGCGACCAGTATCACGTTGTGACGCTGGGTATAGGCAACGACGGCCGGCTCATCCGGCGCGAACCAGTGTAGTAATCCGGGATTGAGTATCTGGTACGCAGTCGTATTCCAGCCGTAGGTCATCACGAGTTCGCGCGCGCGCGGATGTCCCACCGCAAACTCAGGAACTCCAATTATTTCCATATCGATTCGTCAGAACGTGCGGCGGGTATCTCGCCCGCTATCCTAACCAGATTAGAAGTACTCCGCAATTTTCGGGCGACGGGCGCTAAATATTTTCGGCGAACAGCGGTTTAAAGTCGCATACGAATGCTGACGCACACGCGGAGCAGTTATCGCGGCAGCCGACTCATCTTGTATGGGAAAGTGCTGCTGCTGATTATAATCAGATGAAGCTCTCAGAGCAGGCTGGTGATAAACTCCTGAATTTCGCGTTGTTGTAATTCGGCAGAGTGAGTAATTTGGGTGGTGGACGAAGCGGGGATGCGCGGTGAGGACGCCGCCGCGTCGTTAGTGGATCGATCCCTTCGCGCGCAATTCAGCGACGCGCGGCTCCTGCACGAGAATGCCGCTTTTGCTCAACTCCGCGATTCTCTCCGCCGTATAGCGCAGATACCTGCCCAGGACCTTTTCGTTGTGCTCGCCTAAAAAAGGCGCGCGATCGCGAATTGCCGCCGGCGTCGCCGACATCCGGAACGGCGATTTGGGCAGCGCGATCGGACCTATCCCGGGATGGTCGATTTGCTGCAACGCGCCACGCTTCACGATCACCGGATGGTTGGCGATTTGCGCGATATCGAGAGCAAGGTTATCTAAAAGCGTCAACGCCAGCTTTGTCCACCAACACAAAGGGACTGAACCGCTGATCCAGCCCGGTCGGCGACCTCATCGGCCGCCGGTCGGCATCGGGACGATCCGATAGACCGCCAGTGGTGGTTGGTTTGCGATCCTGGTCACCCGAAAGTGCCGCGCATCGGGCAGTTCGGGCGCAACCTCATCCTTCCAGCTGACGAGCCATCCGCCGCCGCGGGCGCGGACCTCGGTCTCGACTGTTGCGCGCGCTGCGAGGGGATCGTAGCCCGGGATAGTGAGGCGCGGATTTGGCCCGTGAAAGTAGTAGTCGAACGGCACGGCGTAGTAGCCGAAAGGAAACCCACCGTTCGCGATCCCTTCAGCGGCACCGTGAGCGGTGAATCCGGATTCGAAGAAAATCGGTTGCGCGGGATTGCGCTCGGCCGCGATCATTGCCGCCAGTTGTGGCCACGGTTCGGTACCTGGGTAGTCGAACCGGATCAGCAACAGACACGCGAACGCGAATCCACCCGCCGCGAGGTTGCGCAGCTTGACGTTCCAGATCGTCAAGCCACCCGCGACCAGGATCGTGAGTGCGGCGAAGGACGGCACGACATAGCGCACGCTGAACATCGGCCTTACCAGGATCGAGCCAGCAAGCAACGCGAGGATGGGCAGCAACGTCCAGGCGGCAAGCCAACGTAGCGGTTCATCGGGCCGGTGCTCGAACCCCGGCCCGAACACCATCAGGACTCCCACCAATCCAGCCACGCACCCCGCGGCGATTTTGATCGTCAACGAAAAATCAGGGGTGCCGACCCAATCGAGCCAATGCCCCGTGACGAGCTCGCGGCTCTGGGTTAACGCGATCGGTAAGTAGGGGGCGAAGAACAGCGCCGCAATACCAATCGCGACCCAGACCTGCGGCGTTCGCCGGCCGCGCACTAAATCGCGCACGAGCATCGCGACCTCGCCGCCGAGAATCAGCACGCCGCCCATATGCGTATAGAGCAGCGCGGCGCTCAGCACACCGCAGAGCGCGATGCGTCCGGCAGTCGGCGCCGCGCGCAACCGCCATAGCGCCATCATCTGCGCGAGTCCCACGAAAAGGAACATCGAGTAGCCCCGCGCCTGGTAGGCGAAGAACACCGCGAGCGGATTGAAGACCCAGATCGCGAGCGCCGCCACCCCGATCTCCGCGTCGAACAGGTCGTGCGCCAGCGCATAAACGAGCCCGAGAGCGCCTAGCGCAAAGAGCAGTGAGAACGACCGCGCAGCAATCTCGCTATAGCCGCAGAGCTGTGCAAAATAGTGCAGGACCACGTAATAGAAAAGCTGCTTGCCGGGATCGTACAGCACCGGTATTGCGATAATCGCACTGACGCCTGGCTTCGAAGCCGCCCACGTGCTGTAGGCCTCATCGGTTCCGAACGGATGACGGCCGCAGATACCCAAAATGTAGGCGGCGGCGCCGGCGAGTAGCAGCGCGCTCAGCGTCATCCGGGTACGGGGAAGCGCGGCAATCACACTGCGATAATCGGTAAACGCTTCCGGCCGCATCCTCGGTTCGCTCCCGCGCCTGTTATCCTTCAACGCTCAGCTGGAAATGACATTCAGGGGGAAAGTCTTACGTGAACCGGTTTCGGTTTTGACTTTCGGATTCCAACTCCGATGAGCGATCAGGTGGCGACCCTCATCGGCGCCACCCGCCAAAAATCTTATTAAATTCACAGTTCACTCAAAAGATCGAAATCCGGGCTAAGAGGTTCGGCTTGCTCGAGATCTCCATCGTGGTCGCTCCAGTTCCAGACGACCGCGCAGTCATTTGCGCCGTCTATAACCCCGCCTTGCCCTGCGATCGAGGGCCGGTTATGACAGTTGGATATGGCAACTCTGACCGCAATACTGGGCAGCGTAACGCCGCCGGGCCGTTCGCTGCGGGCGCTGGAGTATGTTCTGCGGGTCGCGCGGGAAAGTGATCCGGCACTTGAGTGCGTCGGGTTGAATCTGGCGGACTATCGAATCTCGTTTGCCGACGGCCGCCCGCCCGACACTTTCGGCGACGATACCGGCACCGCTGTGGCGCAGATTCAGAACGCCGCGGCGGTGGTCCTGTTCAGCCCCGTTTACCGCGGTTCTTTCTCGGGCTCGCTCAAGAACCTGCTCGACCATCTGCCCGTCGACGCGCTCCGCGGCAAACCTTGCGGAATCGTCGCGATCGGCGCCACGCACCATCATTATCTGGGCGTCGACTGGCACCTGCGGGATGTCCTTGCCTGGTTTGGCGCGCTGCTCGCACCCACCAGCGTCTACCTGGCGTCGACGGACTTCGCGGAGGGCGCGCCAACCGACGCCGCGCGGCACGAACTCGCCGAGCTGACGCGCAGCGTGCTGTGGCTGCGCGCAGCCACTGCGGGCGCCCCGCTGGGTCCTACGCCTCTCGCCGGCCGGCGCTGACCGGGGGGACTCACGCGCGAGGGACCCCGATTTCATGACTAAGTGGAAGACGGGAGCGCCGTCGCTCCCGTCCTCCGATCCGTGGCATCGGAAAATCGCCTTCCCGTGCGAGCTATGCGTAACCTGCGCTTAGCTGGCGGTACTCAAATCAGTGTTGATCTTGTTGACCACCGAGTTAATGTCGTTGCCCATCGTGTTGTAAGTGACGAATACGACGACCGCGATTGCGGCCATGATCAGCGCGTATTCAGTCATCGTCTGACCCTTGCTCAGACCCTTGTGCCACTCGCGGACCTTAATCACCGTCTTGGTTAGTAGCTCCATTTTTTCGAACCTCCAGAGTTGTGCCTTAAAGGCTTTATTCCATGTTTCTTTCTCACGACCAGCGTCAGAGAGAACGAACAGTCATTTATTGATACTGCCGATGCATAGATATGTCAATGCATCTTTAGTCATGAGATTGCAAAATTATTCATGACAGTTCATGCCTTGATTAGTTCAGATATGTCGAGACACAATTTCATCACGCGCGACTCTAGCACCCTCGTAGCCAACATAAGACGATTTAAGGCATAAATGCCGGCAGATTATTGTCGTGAGATCGGAAGGCCGTGTCCAATCCCGAGACACAGCGCTTGAGCGGTCCGAAGCAGGCGTGGTCGTTGGCCGTGGCTCAGTTCAGCGCGTCGCGCTCGATGCCCGCGCCGCCAAGCCAGCCGATCAGCAGAGCGCCCCCGAGCGAGAGCGCGCGGCTATCGCGCGGGTCCGCACCGAGCATGGTGCGGCTAGCTCGACTCGGCGCCGTTGCCAGCCTCGACCACGAGCAGCTCGTGAATCGTTACGAGCTTGCAGACCAGGTAGGAGCGTTTGCCGCGCGGCGTCTGGACCTCGATATCGTCGTCGGGACCCTTCCCGATCAGGGCGCGGCCGAGCGGGGAGGACAGCGAGATGCGGTTTTGCGCGCCGTCGACCTCTTCGGGCACGACGATCTCGTATTCCAGCCGGATGCCGCCGTCGAGATCTTCGAGCTCGACCTTGCTGCCCAGACCGACGGTTTTACGAGGAATCGAATCGAGATTGATCCTCGCGAGCTCCGCGACGCGGATCTCGAGATTGGTCAACCTCGCCCGCAGAAACTCCTGGCGCTGCTTGGCCATCGCCCATTCCGCATTCTCGGACAGATCGCCGTGCGCCCGCGCGCGCTCCAGCTCTTTGGGCAAATCGACCGTTAGTTCGCGCTTGAGCGTTTCCAGCTCCTTGCGCAGGCGTCTGACTACTGGGAGCTCAGCCATGCGACTCTCGTCTTCCTTCGCAATCTCTCGATCAATTCGTGCATCATCGTGGCCACCGCGCTGGTCGCGATCGTGGGGAGCCTGCCACCCCGGCTTCAATCGGCCACGATCGACGTCAGACTCCGGTTGACCCCAATCACGCTCTGAATCCTATGGACCACCAGCTCACCGAGCGACGAGACGTCCGCGGCCTCCGCCACCGCGATGATATCGTGCGGACCGGTTACCGCGTGGGCGGAGGACACCCCGGGCACCTCACGAATCTTCAGCGCGACTTCCCTGGCCTTCCCCGGCGAGGTGTCGATCAGGATAAAAGCTTTGACCGCCATAATACCATGCTCCTTGCCGCGCACGACGCGCCCCGCCGGCTATCTGGCCGGCGCCGACGGCGGAATCGCGTTGCCTTGCGCGTCGTAGGTGTAAAAGCCCCGCGTCGCCTTGCGCCCCAGGTAACCTGCATCGACGTACTTCTTCAGCAGCGGGCAGGGGCGATACTTGTCGTCGCCGAACACCCGATGCATCACTTCCATAATCGCGAGACACGTATCGAGACCGATCAGGTCGGCGAGCTCGAGCGGCCCCATCGGTTGATTGGTGCCGAGCTTCATCGCCGTATCGATATCCATCACGCCGCCGACCCCTTCGTAAAGCGTGTAGATGGCCTCGTTGATCATCGGCAGCAGGATGCGGTTGACGATAAAGCCGGGGAAGTCCTCGGCCGTCATGGTGTTCTTGCCGAGGCGTTCAGCCAGGGTCCGCGTGACCTCGAAAGTCTCCTGCGAAGTCGCCAATCCGCGAATGATCTCGACCAGCTTCATCGCCGGCACCGGATTCATGAAGTGCATGCCGATAAAGCGATCGGCGCGGCTTGTGCGCGCGCCCATCCGGGTGATCGAGATCGAGGAGGTGTTCGAGGCGAAGATCACTTCGGGCGGACAGATCTTGTCGAGTTTCTGGAAGAGCGCGATTTTCGCGTCCTCCTGCTCCACCACCGCTTCGATAATGAAATCAGCGTGGCGCAGATCCTCGAGGTTACCGGAGGTGTCGATGAGGCGGATGATATTGTCGCGCTCCGCGGGCTTGAAACGGCCGCGCTGAATCATGCGATCCAGATTGTGTTCCAGATTGCGCAAGCCCTTGATGCAGAACGCTTCGTCCACATCGTTGAGCAGCACCTTCACGCCCGCTTGTGCGGCCACCTGCGCGACGCCCGCGCCCATCTGGCCCGCCCCGATCACACCCACCGTACCGACGCTCATTCGTACCTCCGACTGAACAGGAAGCCGACGGAAATTTGTGCCACCGGCACCACGAGAATTGCTTCCAATTGGTCGCCTGCGGCCCTCCGGATCACAGGCTTCCGCTCCTGGGCGGCGCCTCGCCGGCGGCCCACACGCCCTCGCCCGTACCGCCCGCGGCGGCGCGGCGCACCCGTTGCACATCCTCGGGGGATTGCCGCCCCGGCATCCCGAGATTGCGCATCAGGACGTTCGCCATTTCCGACGTCAGCCGATCACGCAAGGCGGGTCCCCCATCAAGCTCCGCGTCGAGCACGCGGTCGACGCACTCCCGGGTGAGACCCTGCGTCGCGAACTCGTCGACCAGCCCGGTCCATCCGACGCGGCCGGCCGACTGCTCGACAATCGTCACCACCCGCCCGCAAGTGACGCAGACTTTTTTCAGCAATCCGGCCTTTTCGTGGCAGTAGATGCAACGCACGAGATTTTTTCCGCTAGCGCAAAAAGCAACGAAGCGGGCGCGGATGCGGCCTCGCTTCGATCTGCAACCTACTCCGGGCCACCGGATGCGGCAAGCGCCCGGAACGCAATTAGTCACCAAGAGTCATCCGCGCCAACTCGGGCCGAATCGAGTGAGGCGATGGCTTGACAAATTGGGGTGCCGGGTCTTATGTTGAATTGAGAATCATTCTCATTCACGGAACCTTAACGGAAAGCGGCGACCTCTATGGCGACGACGAGTACCACCCTCCCCTATTTCCTTTATTCCTCGGGCATCCTCTTTCGTGAGGGGCTCGAAGCCTTGCTGGTGATTATCGCACTGGTGGCCGGCACGCGACAGGCGGGTCAGACCTCTCGGGTCCGCGATATCTACCTGGGCGCGGGCGCCGCGGTAGTCGTCAGCCTGGGACTCGCCTGGGCCGTTCAGCACGTCATCGGGGACAACACCAGCGACACCCTGGAGGGCATCTTTCAACTATTCGCCGCGGCGACCCTGTTTTACGTGAGCTCCTGGATCACCGCAAAAAGCCAGGCCCAGCGCTGGAAGGGCTTTATCGACGCCAAAGTCGAGGCCGCACGCCGCAGCAGCGGACCCTCGATCGCGCTGGCGCTGACCGCCTTTCTGGCCGTGCTCCGCGAAGGCGCCGAGACTATCGTATTTTTCCAGGCGCTCGCCGCCGGCGCCACGGAGACCGTCGAGCGGCATGCGATCGTGATGGGATTGCTCGCCGGGGCCGCGGCGCTTGCGATTACCTTCGTCATCTTGCGCAAA
>Ga0074045_10002614_pt1 | contig 16634 bp, 13 predicted proteins | sample BogForMeECP23OM2_FD_94442 | JGI IMG/M metagenome (GOLD analysis project Ga0074045, IMG submission 94442) | Bog forest soil microbial communities from Calvert Island, British Columbia, Canada - Bog Forest MetaG ECP23OM2 | ecosystem: Environmental > Terrestrial > Soil > Wetlands ...
ACTTCGCGCAGGCCACGCCCGTCAATGAGTTGCAGCACGTCCGCATCGGTTCCCGCCCCGCCAGCCGCGCCGCCAATTGCAGCCTCAGCCCCGACCGCAAACTCGACCTCAATCTCAACAACCTGCGCGCCATCCCCTGGGTCTTCGGCTGGATGCAAAGCCGCCACGCCGTACCCGCGTGGTTCGGAGTCGGCTACGCCCTCGACCGTTTCGCCAGGCGCAGCCCGGCGAACACCGAACTCCTGCAAGAAATGATGCGAGGCTTCCCGCTCTTCGCCAGCCTGATCCGCAGCGTGGAAATCGCCATGGCCAAAGCCGACTTCGCCATTGCCCGTCTCTATGCCGATCTCGTAACCGACGCCGCCCTGCGCGAACGCGTCTTCGAAATGCTGCGCCAGGAATTCGAGCGCACCGCGCGCCTCATTCTCGCCGTCACCGGCCAGCAGGGATTACTGGAAAACAATCCCGTCCTCTTGCGCTCCGTACGTCTGCGCAACCCGTACGTCGATCCGCTCAGCCTGATCCAGGTCGATCTGCTGCGCCGTAAGCGCACCGGCATTGCCGAACCAGCTCTCGACTATGCCCTCGGAGCCACCATGAACGGCATCGCCGCCGGCCTGCACAATACGGGATAAGGGGGACTCAGTGGAGAGACGGGCGCCCTCGCCCGTCCCGCGCCATCACGCTACCCTATTTCGTAATCGCGCCGCAGGCGATGCGATCGCCGGCGTTGCCCGCGGGGTCGGTTTTCTGGTCGTCGGCCTTGGCGTGCACCACGATCGCCGTGCCTCCGTTGCTGTACAGCGAGTGGCTGTCGCTGCCCAGGTTGACGTCTTTATCCTCCCGTTTAAAATGCGCTTTGCCGTCCGCGCCCACAGTGAAGTTGGGGCCATCGCCGGCGTGGTGCCCTTCCGGATTCTCCAATCCATGCTTCTTTCCGTCAGGGTTGAAATGCGGCCCGGCCGACTTGAAGTCCGGGGCCTCACACTTCGCATTCTGATGGAAGTGGATGGCATGTTCGCCGGGCGGCAGATTCTCGAGATTGACTTCCATCCCGATTCCCCCGTCCGATTCCCATAGAATCGCGGAGCCGACAACCTTGCCTTGGGCATCCTTAAGCTGAACCAAAATCTTGGCCGAACTGGCCGATGCGAGTGCGACCACAAGCAGTGCGAGCGAGAACAAGTGAGTGGTTTTCATGCAGGGATTATAGCCAAAATGCCGGGCCGTCGTTCCAGTCGCGACGTTAACCCCGGGTTAATAGAGCAAGCATCGTATTACGTCTTACCTCCGGTCTGGCGCAGAACCCGGAGCAATGTGACAATAGATAAATGCAAAGATCCTTAACTCCAACCTTCCTATTGGCCGCCGCGATGATGCTGGCCGGAGATGGCTATGCCCAGCAGACTCCACCAGCAAGCACTCCGGCGGCAACGACTCCAGCGGCTCCTGCAGCCACAACTCCGAAATCGGCCACCACAGCGACTCCAGCGAAAAAGACGGGAACAGCAACCAAGAGCGCGACTCTTGCTCCCCTTACAACGAAAAAAGATAAGTTCAGCTACGCCCTCGGAATGAACATCGCAACCGGCCTTGGCAGCAACCTGAAAAGCCAGTCGCTGGAAGTCGACTGGAGTCTTGTGATTCAAGGCTTGAAGGACTCCACGAGCGGCGCCAAGACGCGTCTGACGGAAGAAGAAGAGAAGGCCGTGCTCACCGAAGTGCAGAACGAAGTTCGCAAACAGCAGGCGGAGAAAGCGCAGCAGGCGTCGACCGCAAACAAGACCGAGGGCGAAGCATTTCTCGCCGCCAACAAAACGAAAGAAGGCGTCGTCACCTTGCCCAGCGGCTTGCAGTACAAGATTCTAACCGCCGGCACCGGCCCGAAGCCCACGGCGTCCGACTCGGTTGTGTGCAACTACCGCGGCACTCTCATCGACGGCAAAGAATTTGACAGCTCCTACAAGCGCGGGCAACCCGCGACATTCCCAGTAAGCGGAGTCATCAAAGGCTGGACGGAAGCGCTGCAGCTCATGCCCGTGGGATCGAAGTGGCAGCTCTTCGTTCCTTCAAACCTGGCCTATGCCGAGCGGGGCGCGGGCGCCGAGATTGGGCCCAATGCAACTCTGATTTTTGAGGTCGAACTGCTCTCGATCCAGGAGAAGAAGAAAGACGACAAGACGAAAGACGACAACAGCGCGGGCCAAAAAAAGGACGACAAACCCGAAGAAAAGCAGCAATAATCCCTGCCGGTGGAGAGACGGGCGTCCTCGCCCGTCTCTTTCCGGAGTCCAACATCACAAAAATCTCACCGCTCTACGCTCCCAAGTAGATCACGTGCACGTAGGTTCCCAGCCTGACGTTATACGCAAGGTACCAGCCAATGTGATCGGGATCATCGTAGATGACGATGTCGTCCGAATCCCAGAGCCAGCCGTCACAGAAGCCCACGTCATACGGAGCGACTGAAAAGTAGAAACCGCCGAACCAGAACCGGCTGGGGCCGCCGCCGCCGAGGTGCCAAATGTGGCCGCGCCCAATACCCCCGGTAAAGTGGCCATGCTCCCACGGATGATCCAGATGATAATGAGGATCGTTAGCACCGGTTTCATGGCCCACCCATGCTTTACCACTGTGCACGTGGGGAGCATTGGGATGTCCTGGCTTGTCGTCGAAGTGGCGGGTTTCCTCGGTCGCATGCGGAGCCGTTACTTTCGCAGGACCGTGCTTCGGGATGTTTTCATGGCCGCCGACCTCCGGCTTGCCGCCACCGCCGGCATGTCCTTCGTGTTGTGCCAGGGCTGAGAGAGAAAACGCGAAACATATCACGAGTAAACCAATCAGCTTTTTCATTTTTTCATTATCCTCCAATCGCGATAACACCATTTTTGTTTAGGCGTTTCTGTGGATCTTTGAGATTTTAGCAGCGGAAAAGTCCGAGCAGGTTCGGAGAAGGTCCCTTCGCTGCACCTGGATTTCCCGTAGAGCGAGGTAAGCCTCCTCCCCATTATTCGTAGCGGAGAGCTTCGATAGGATCGAGGCGAGACGCGCGGATGGCCGGGACCATGCCGCTGATCAGTCCGACCGCAGTGAGGATGAGGACGGCGACGATCAAGGTAAGGGGGTTGATCATAAGCCGTATGTCGCCTGCCTCGGCGTGCTTGGCCATGGCGCTGTACAGCGTAAGCCTCCCCACGGTGAGGGCAACAACGTACGCAAGGATGATGCCGAAAAGTCCGCCGATGAAGGTGATGGTGAGAGCCTCGGCCAGAAACTGAAAAAAAATGTAGCGCCGTCGCGCGCCCAGCGCTTTCTCGATCCCGATTTCACGCGTGCGCTGCGTAACCGACACCAGCATGATATTCATCAATCCCACGCCGCCGATGCCCAGCGTGAGGGTGCCGATGAACGCGAGCAGAACCTTGAGGCCAATCGTGACCACCTCGAGTTGGTGAACCTGCACCATCAGATTAAAGACAAACAGCGCGCGGCGATCGGCCGGGTTGAACTTGTGCTGCGCCGCCAGGAGGTAGCGCACCGACTGCTCGATCCGTTCGTAGTCGTTGGTTTCGTAATTGAACCAGATGGTGTCGAGGTAGTGAGTGTCCTTGAGGTCACTCATGGTGCTGAAGGGAACGTAGACAACGCGATTGATGTTGTCATCTCCAGCCTGCATCTTGGGGTTGAGCACGCCGACGACTTCAAAGCTGATGCCATCGACGCGGATATGCTCGCCAAGAGCGTTGCGTCCCGAAAAAAGTTTTTCTTTCGTGTCGGAACCGATCACAGCAACACGCGCGTGCTGGTTTTGATCTTCGGCATTGAAGAACCGACCCTGCGCGAGGGTTAGAGCCCGTATGGCGAAAGTGTTGGGATATTCGCCATTGACCCCAATCGTGTAAGAGCGCGTGTCGTACTGCACTGTCGCATCCTTGTTGCAACTGGGAGTGATGTGGGTGATCTGCGGAATGTTGGTGGTCAACAGGTCGACGTCATCCATGGTGACGCGGACTTGCGCGCCCGCCTTGTCGCCCCCGGACTGCATCGACGAGCGGCCCGGAGCCAGGATCATCATCTTCGTGCCGAAGTTGGCAAAGATGTTGGCGCAAGCTCGGCCGAAACCATCGCCGTAGGCGAGGAGCATAACGACCGTGGCGATGCCCCAGGCCATGCCCAGCATGGTGAGCGCAGTGCGCCGGCGATTATAGCGCATGGCGTCGTAGGATTCCTGGAGCAGGTCGCGCATCATCGGATTATTGGACTATTCCTGCCTCGTTCTCATTCAGGCGAACCGGTACCGCCCCTTTTTTGATCGAGAGCGTCGAAGATCGAAGCAGTGGTCTCGACCGCCAGCGTCACGTATTGATCCCACACGAACTCCGCCTATTTTCTCCACAGCTTTCTGAGAGCGCAAATTCTGTGGACCAACAAGAAAGATAACGCTGTTCACGAATTTGAAGGCATGTCGCAGCATGAGTTGTTTCATTTCCCGGTTATAAATGCCGCCCCAGTGGGACCTGGCCAAAAACGTCCACCCGATTTCGATCTCCTTTTTTTCTTGGTCGTATCCGTGGAATCGCGACGACCCGATGACCTGGCGATCTTTCGAATCAATGGCGATCAATGCCCCGCCCGATTCCAGGGCCTCGCGAAAAAACCCTTGAAAACTTCTTCCCGGTAACGCTCCTTGTTCGGATGTTGTTCCCAAATGAGCGGATCGGATGCGACGGCATAAAGGTCATGAAAATCTTCTGGTCGAAGCGGCCGCAGTTCGAGAAGCTCGCCTTTCAAAATGGGCTGGAGATCAAACGACATTATTCAGCCCTCAAGGCCTCGACCGGTTCGAGGCGGGCGGCCTTGCGCGCAGGATAGAGTCCGGCGACCACGCCTGCAAGCGTAAGGCTGGCAATGGCAAGGATCGCCGTCTTGGGCACGAGTCGCGGCGGATCGAAGCCGCCGGGACCGTTGTAATTGCCAAGCAGCGCCATGAACCCGCCGGCCAGACCCATGCCGATCAGTCCGCTGACCAGCGTGAGAATAATTCCTTCCGCGAAAAAGTGCAGCATGATGCTGCGGTTGGTGGCGCCCAGAGCTTTGCGCAACCCGATTTCGCGAGTGCGCTCGCTGACCGCGATGAGCATGATGTTGATGACACCGATGGCACCGAGCGCCAGCGTGACCAGACCGACGGTGCCGAGGAATTCGTTCATGGCATCGAAGATGGTGCCCATCATTTGCGCTTGCTGGACGGTGTCTATGCCTTCGAAGGCGTCTTCATCATGATAATCGAAGTGGTGATTGCGGCCGATGACGCGGCGAGCCTCACCCTGCGCCAGCAGATGTTCGTCGGCGACGCGAGGCTGATAGTAGATCATTGAAATCGCATCGTAGGCTTCCTCGCCCTTGATCGGAAAATCGCTGCGCATTACCTGGAAGGGAATATAACAGCGCGTGTTGGTCATGTTGTCATCGCCACGGCCGACGCGCTTGAGCGTGCCGATCACTTCGAAGCGATAGCCGTTGAGCAAAATGAACGAGCCGATGGCGGGTCGTCCCGGGAAGAGGTGGTGCGTCATCTCTTCGCCCAAAATCACGACGTTGCGCTTCTGAGCTTCGTCGAGGTCGTTCAGCCAGCGTCCCTGATTCAGTGGCAGAAAACGGATTCCGTTGTACTGCGGTTCGACGCCGTTGAGTTGGCCGCTGGCGCTGGCGAACTCGCTCACGGCATGCACGTCGTTGCTCGAGAGGACGGGAGTGATGGCGCGTATGTGCGGAGATTCTTTACGGATGTCGAGGTAATCCTGGTAAGTAAGATGGTACTGGCGGGCCGAGTTCATGCTGCCCGGAACCGCCGGTGCGCGGCCGGGGAACATCATGATGATATTTTCCCCGTACTCCGAAAGGTTGCGCCGGTTGCCGGTTCTGAAGCCTTCGCCCAGCCCGACCAGCAGCAGCAGCGACCCCACACCCCATGCAATGCCGAACATGGTAAGGAACGAGCGCAGCTTGTGCGCCCAGAGGGTGCCAAAGATCTGAGCGAAGACGTCGATCACCATTTGCATGGTTAGTAACTCGCCGAAAGGTGGCCTTTCGCCGCCCAGCTCTCAGCTTCAGCCTCAGCTATATAGGATAGCAAGCGCCCCGAGGAGGGTACACCCCCAAATTTTGGGACTGCGTCCATCGGGCGCGGGAGATGCCCACCTGAATGCCGCCGCTTCGCCGAAATCGTTTGCGCCCGGACCAACCTCGCTTACGACGCGGGTCGCGCCACATGCATCAGCAGGTGAGTTGGTCGCGCGTTAGCTTCAGCCCGGTCAAGTTGCCCAGGATGGTAACGGCGATCTGCTCGGTGCGGAAAAATTCCTCGGCGGTTTTCTGCAGATCCTCTACGGTGACGGCTTCGATGCGTTCGATCAGTTCGTCGAGCCCATAAAAATGGTCGTAGTACATTTCCTGGCGCGCCAGGTTCGACATCCGGGCGGTCGAGGATTCGAGCGAGAGCATGAGGCTGCCTTTGAGCTGATCCTTGGAGCGGCGTAGTTCTTCTTCGGGCACAGGCGTTGTCTTCAGGTTGCGGAATTCTTCGACCACGCACTCGACCACCTTGATGGCCGACTCGCGCGAAGTGCCCGCGTACACGCACATGGAGCCCGTATCGCGATAGGGATTCAGATCGCTATAGATGGAGTAGGCGAGCCCCTGCCGCTCACGGATGTTCTGGAACAGCCGCGAACTCATCCCGCCCCCGAGCAGCGTATTAAGTATGTAGGAAGCGTACCGGCTTTCGTGCGCCATCGGATGCGAGGGGACGCCGATGCAGATCTGCACCTGCTCCAGCGATTTCTTGTTGCGCAGATTAATGCGCGAAAAAGTCTTGGGCTGCGGTGAATGCAATCCGTTTTTTGCCGGCTTGACATGCTCGAAATATCTCGCCACGAGTTGCACAAAGTGCTTATGGTCGAGGTTACCGGCAGCGCTGACGATGAGATTGCCGGGAGCGAAGTGGTGTCCATAGAAGCGGGACACGACCGGGCGCTCGAATTTTTTCACCGTGTCGCGCGTGCCCAGGATCGGCAGACCGAGCGCGTGGTCTTTCCAGAAACTTTGGGTGAAGATTTCGTGGACCAGGTAGTCGGGATTATCCTGATCCATTTTTATTTCTTCGAGAATGACGCCCCGCTCCTTCGCGATATCGCCGGCATCGAACACAGGATGAAGGACAAGATCGGAGAGAACGTCCATGGCGAGCGGAAGGTGCTCATCAAGAACTTTAATGTTAAAGCAGATGCATTCCTTCGCCGTGAAAGCATCCATATTGCCGCCGATGGAATCGACCTGGCGGGCAATCGCTTCGGCGGAGCGTGTCTCCGTTCCCTTGAACACCATGTGCTCGATGAAGTGCGAAATGCCGTTCCATTCCGAATCTTCGTCGCGCGAACCGGACTTGAGCCAGATGCCGATCGCGACCGAGCGTATGTGGGGCATCTGCTCGGTTATGACCGTGAGGCCATTCGGCAGGACCTGACGACGAATGCTGCGCGATTCTTTTACCATTAGTCTCTTACCGTGAATTTCCTAGTATGACGTTAGGACGTTAGGATCCAAAGTATGAAGTTCGGATCGAAATATGAATTCCCCGGCGGGTTGCTGGTACTATTCTCCCACAATCCGGGGCAAGGCGATGGCAGCCGAACTTTAGCCTTGTTTTTGTTTAACTTACGGAGAATCCTTCGCATCTCGATTCAGTATTATGCTATGAGACGGGCGCGGATGCCCGTCGCCCCACCGGCGCCACATGCCAAGCCATCCATCCAATTCGCTTTTAGGACTTAACCTGCAGGAACTCACAGATCTTGCCCTCGGATCCGGGCAGCCTGCCTACCGGGGCCAGCAACTATTTGATGCGGTATACCGGCAAAGGATCGATCGACTCGATCAGGTCTCGACGTTGCCGCTAGAATATCGCGCTCGTCTCGTGGAGGAAGGCTGGAATGTTGGCCTTCCGAAGATTGCGCGCAAGTTTGTTTCGAGCGATGGCACAATGCGATATCTGGTGGAACTCTCCGACGGCGAAACCGTCGAGACGGTCTGGATGCCCGAAGGCGATGGCGGCGAAATCGGCGACGGCAGCGAAGCAGGCGATGAACTTGAAACCGTCACGCATCCCGAACGTGTGGTGAGTTGGCATCGCTCCACCATCTGCGTGTCGAGCCAGGTGGGCTGCGCCGTGAATTGCAAGTTCTGTTTCACCGCGCTGCTCGGGGTCAAGCGCAACCTCGAGGCCGGAGAAATCGTCGGGCAGATCGCCGCCGTGCTTCGCGACCAGGGAGTTGATCCCCCGCTGCAGCGCGTCAACATCGTGTTCATGGGCATGGGCGAACCTTTCCTGAACTATGACAACTTCATGAAGTCGGTGCGGCTGCTCGTGGAAGGCGTGCGGATTCCAGAGTCGCGCATGACCGTCTCGACCGCCGGCATCGTCCCACGCATTCGCGATTTCGGTCAGGAGGCGGTGCGTCCGAAACTCGCAATTTCGCTGAATGCGTCGAACGACGCGCTACGCAGCGAGGTGATGCCGCTGAACCGGAAGTGGAACCTCGCGGAGTTGATGAACGCGGCGCGGGAGTTTCCGTTGCGGACGCGGGAGCGGATGACCTTTGAGTATGTGCTGATCGAGGGCGTGAATGATGCTCCCGAGCACGCGCGCGAGGTGGTCGAGTTGGTGCGGGGAATGCGAACAAGAATCAATCTGATTGCGCTGAATCCGGGGACCGAGTTGCCGTATCGCACGCCGGAGCAGGAAAGAGTGTTGGCGTTCCGGCAAATACTGGTGGACGCGGGAATCCTGGCCTTCATCCGCCGTCCCCGAGGCCGCGACATTTTCGCCGCCTGCGGTCAGTTGAAAAGGACGGTGGAAGTGTGAAGAGCAAGCCAACCGTGCAACCCTGAGACTGGAACTCTTACGAACTGCCGCGGGCCGCGGGCCAGGCTGCGGCGGCCAGTGCCGAGCGTCCTGCCGCACTTGCCGCAACCTGCAGTTCCATACGAAAAGCGGGGTTGCCGGGAGTGGAGGGCTGCAACAAACGCCCGCCATGTTCTTCGACGATGCGGCAACAGGCACTCAACGAAAGAGTAGCAGGCTTGTTCTCGCCCTCGGAGCTGAGCGGCGACAGGTGCGACGCGAACTGCGAAGAAGGATCCTTCGATGAAGCATCGCAAGCGAAGAAATCAACCAGTACCAGGCTACCTTGGCCGTGCGTGTGCACTATCAGAACGGAATTTGCTTCGCGCTTCACGCGAGAGTTGATCTGCCCCGCAAGGTGCATACAGACGTGGAGAATCTGGTTCGAATCGGCGAGCACCGGCGGAAGCGAAGGAGTGAGTTCGAGGCGGATGGAATTGCCTTCCGCCTCCAGTTGGGGAGCCAGCAGCAGCACCGTCGTTTGCAGCACAGAGTTGATGTTGACGGCGGCAAACCGCGCCGGAGTCTGACGGGCAAATGTAAGCAAGCTCGCCACCAGAGTGGTCGTACGGCGAACCTGCTCACCGATTTGCGCGGCATTCGATTGCTCCTGCGGCGGCAAGGTCGACGCATTGAGCAAATCAGAGTATCCGAGCATCGCCGTAAGTGGGTTGTTGATCTCGTGCGCGGCTCCGCCCACTAACTGACCGAGCGACGCTAGCTTCTCCGATTGAATGAGCTTTTCCTGCAAGGCCTTTAGGTCGTCGAAAGAGCGGCGCGACCTTTCCAGAAATTGCGACAGCTCATCTCGCAACAGCCGCTGTCGCCAGAAAACCACCACCCCCATCACCACCATGGCCAGAAGACTCACGGTAATGCGGAACGCCCTAACGGAAGGCGGAGGCTCCGTGGTCAGTTCGCTGTAGAGTGCGGCCGGGATGAGGCTGAACAGGGCGAGCATGCTCAACCACGTGATCCAGACACCCAGCAAAGGCTTCGTCGGCTTGGAGTCGGACAGGTCGAGGCGGAGAGCGAACAAGGGCACTGCGCCCATCCAGGCGATGGAAAGGATCAGGGGGATGTCGTAGATGCTGCCGCTGTAGTAAACCTTGCGACCGATGGCCCAGTTGGCGACATAGGAACTGGAGGCGTAGAGCGCGCTGGCGCCGAGCAACTGTCCGTAAAGCTGTCGCCAACCGCCCTGAGCAGTGTAGGCGAGGATCGCGAGCGCCAACAGGAGCGCGATCTTTTCGGTCATATACGTGTTGTTTAAATTGGCGGTGTAAATCGCCTCATCGACCTGTACGGTTTGCCAGGGTATTACGATGTATACATAAACGAACACCCACCAGATGAGCAGAAGGGTGAAGTCGAGCATGCGCACGCGTTCATCGCGCTCCTCTTCGCGGAGATGAGGAAGCACGGCGAGAGCGGCGATCATGGGCACCAGATGCAGGAACAGAACGATGTCGCCCCAGTAGGGGTTGGGCACCTCCTGACGTTTGATCACCTCAAAGTAAATCCACGACACTCCCTGGTAAGTCAGCCAGAAGAACATGCCCGCGCTCATCAGTATCCAAAACAGCCGGATATGGAGGGTCGGACAGCGCGAGCGCGCGGTATTAGGCAAGTAGGCGGCGGTAGCAACCAGCAGCAGCCAGCCCTGGATCAGGTCGCTGGCAATGGTAAGGGCATCGCCCCTTCGCATGAGCAGCGACGCCGCAATCTGGGCGAGAACCAGCCCGACCAGCAGAGACATCCAGATCTTGGTGCGCACGGCCAAGGCAGACTACCCCACGCTCTATTTTAGAGCGTGATCGGAGTTTGCGGGGTTACTAGTGTAACCACTTAGAGCGTTGCACGGTCGGTGCAAGCCCGGCAATGGGCAGCCCCTCTGAGGATTGCATTGGGGTCATCAAGACATTGAATCATTGAATCAATACCTCAATGATTCAATCACTCGATAGTGAAAAGCTCATGGAGTTTGCCTGAGATTGCCTTTAGAATTAAGCGCCCTAACTTTATAACTAGCTGGTCGACGAGAGTCCCTTGCCCTGGATGATTCCTCGATATCGTGATCTATGGCGCTTCCGCGCGCCGCTCAGTGCCGACGAAATCCGGCGCACCGAGCGCTGGCTGTCAACCGCGCGTGTGGCGCTGACAATCGCGGCGATATTTGCGCTCTGGATGGAGCCGGTGCGTGGGTTTGTGTATTCCCGTTGGCTCCTCTGGCTGCTGTGGATATACCTGATTCATGCAGTGGTGGTACTACTGCTGCTGCGCTTCCGTCCGCAGTCAACAAGAGCTTTCCGTCGGGTGGTTCATGCGGTGGACATCCTGTGGCCGGTGTTAATCTCCCTGTTCGCCACGGCGCAGCGCGGCCCGTTCTTTCTCTTTTTCGTCTTTGTGATGGCGGCCGCGGCCTATCGCTGGGGCCTCTGGGAAACGGTGGGCACGGCAGTCGCCGCGGTCGCGCTGCTGGAGGTAGAAGCGTTCGCGGTGCGAGCCGGACTGGAACCGGTGGTGGATCGCTGGCTGCGCCTCGTACATCTGCCGCGCCTCGGTGTAAGCGTGCGGGAACTGGAACCGCAGCAGCTGTTCATGAGTTCGGTCTATCTGATTGTGCTCGGATTTTTGCTCGGCTATATGTCGGAAAATCAGAAGAAAGTGCGCGCGGAACGCGCCGTGATTACGCGCGTCCTTAGTTCGACCCGGGTGGAAGCGGGACTGACCGGTACCATGCAGCAGATTCTCGGGGAAGTGATGAGCATCTACGGCGCATGCCGCGTGCTCAGCGCCTCCCAGGAAGCGAACAGTTATCGGGTATTCCTGGCCGAGGTAAAGCGTACCGCCGACGGTGTCGAACCGCTGCGCTGGCGCGAGCCTTTGCCGGACAGCGAAAGGTCGTTTTTGTTCGACTCGCCCGCCGACGCGGTCTACGCGTCCCGCAGTGCCAGAGGTTTTCACACGGTTCTGCTGGATCGCGAGGGCGAGCGGATACGCGACGCAAGCACCGATTTTTTGGATGCCCTGGCCCAAGTGGAAAAATTTGACGCGATCGTTTCTGTAGCGCTGGCCTTCGGCAGCGAGTGGTCGGGCCGAGTGTTCGTGTTCGATCCCGAGATGATGGGAAATCCGGAAGAGGAGTTGCGCTTCCTGCAGGAATTCGCCCAGCAGGTGGGTCCGGCCATTTACAACGTGTACCTGATGCGGCGGCTGCGGGAGCGCGCCGGAGCGGTGGAGCGGGCGCGCTTCGCTCGCGAACTTCATGATGGCGCCATTCAATCGCTGATCGCAGTCGAAATGCAACTGGATGTGTTGCGCCGGCAGTCGGGAACTCAGGCGCCGGTGGTCAACTCCGAATTAGGGCGGATCCAGAAATTGCTGCGTGAAGAAGTTCTTAAGTTGCGCGAACTGATGCAGGCGATGAAATCGTTCGAAGTGAATGCCGATCGGCTTCTGGGTTTCATTTCCGACACGGTGGAGCGCTTCCGCCGGGAGACGGGAATCGCAGCCGAGTTCGTCAGCGAACTGGAGCGCGTCGATTTGGCGCAGAAAGTCTGCCGCGAACTGGCCCGCATTGTGCAGGAGAGTCTGGTCAACGTGCGCAAGCACAGCGGCGCCCACCATGTCCTCGTTCGACTCGCGCAGCGGGCCGGTAATCTGCAATTGACCGTCGAGGATGACGGGAAAGGTTTCTCTTTTTCTGGCAAGCTGTCGGATGCGGAACTGGAGAAGTCAGGCAAGGGCCCGGCGGTGATCCGCGAAAGGGTACGCTTGCTGGCGGGCGAACTCGCGATAGAATCAACTCCTGGGCACGGATCACGTCTGGAAGTAAGCATTCCGCCACCGAGGAAGGCCAATCATGGATAATCCAATCAAAGATAGTCCGATTAAGGATAGTCCAATCAAAGATAGTCCAGCGTTGCAAAAGCGAAGCCATCCCATACGCATTGTGATTGCCGACGATCATCCCATTTTCCGCGATGGGCTGCGGCGCCTGTTGGAAGCGGAAAGCGACATGAAAGTGGTGGGCGAAGCCTGCGACGGCCGCGAGGCGGTCAAGCTTGCCACCGAGATCAAGCCCGACATTCTTCTGCTCGATCTGGCCATGCCGCACCACACCGGACTTGATGCTCTGCGCGATCTGAATACCAGCGGAGCGGGCGCCGTGCGCATCATCCTGCTGACCGCAGCGGTCGAAAAAAAACAAATGGTCGAGGCGTTGCAATTGGGAGCACGCGGCGTGGTGCTAAAGGATTCCGCCACCCAACTGCTCCTCAAGAGCATCCATGCCGTGATGGCCGGGGAATACTGGGTCGGGCGGGACAGCGTTTCCAATCTGGTGCAGTACCTGCGCAACCTCATGCAGAGTACAAACGAAGAATCGAAGCAGAAAAAATTCGGCCTGACGCCACGCGAGCTTGAGATTGTCTCTGCCGTGGTGGCCGGCTATGCCAACCGCGAAATCGCCGAGTACTTCAAGATCAGCGAGGATACGGTGAAGCACCACCTCAGCAATATCTTCGACAAGTTGGGGGTCTCCACCCGTCTGGAACTGGCCCTGTTCGCGGTGAACCAGGGGTTACCCTTGAAGACCATCGTGTAGTCAAGATCTGTGTAGTCAAGATGGTCTGCTTAAACCTTATCTAGTCAAGCATGTGGAATCAACAGCTTGCCGGATATCTTTTGGCGGTTCTAAGGGGAATCCCCGAGTAATGGCACGATAGTGCCATTCCGGGCACTGCGGTGCTATTGGGTAGAAGCTCGGCTCAGGATATTTTACAATTACATAACGGCGAGAATCTGCTCGGGAGGATGAGTGAAGCTACGCCGTTGTCGATTGGGGGAAAACAGTGATTAAAGCAATCCGTCAACTTTGGACTGAAGAAAGCGGTCAAGACGTCGCCGAATACGCGGTGATGCTTGCCGTAATTCTCGTGATCGTGATTGGCACGGTCAAACTGATTGGCACCAACGCCAACAATGTGTTCTCGCAAGTTTCAAGCCAGATGACGAACTAGCCCCGCATACCAGCCCCGCTGCGTTCCGCAAGGGGCTTCCCCTGATTTCTTTCTGTCGTTTTTCCCCAAAGCAAGGTTTTCAGAGTCTCAAGGTCAAGCCGCGAGGCTCTTGGGCGTGAGTGCCCGGGTGCATTGCCGCGACAATGGCATTGGGATGATTGCAGAGTGCAGAGGATTCTTACCTCTGCAATCTAACCCGTAACCTCTGACCTTATCTCCCTACTGCCCTGTCGGAGCCGCTGCTGTTTTTTCCGGAACCGGAGCCGCCTTTTCCGGGACGGCGCTGCCCAGTCGGGTGAGGAACGGGAAGAAGGGCGTCACTTCGAAGGGCATCTTCTCGGCTGCGTTGTTGATGGATACGGGCTTGGTCTTGATCAATTCCAGCTGATTGTTCCACGGATCAATCTTGACTCGGCCACCGAGCGGCAGCGCCGCGACCTGATCAGCCTTCTTCGGGTCCAATTGCGGCGAGGCGATCATCAGTGACGACATCCTGGTGGCATCGCCGTTCAGCAGGCTGTCACCGAGATGCGCGCGGATCAGGTTCTTCAGCTGCGGAGCGTTAACCTGCACCGCTTTGAGGAACAAGCCGGCCGTGGCGAGCTTGTCCTTATAAGGCGAGTTGTTGAGCAGTTCGATGGCTTTCTTGTCGGCAGCCTCTTCTTCGCCTTTATCGCGAGCGAAATCCATCCGCTCGAATGTCCGCTCATCCGGAAAAAACATGCGGTCGTTGAATGCGAGCTTGGTATTGAGATGATGCCCAAGCACGATATGCGATAGCTCGTGCGTCAGAATCATCGCCAGCGAGGCTTCGTCGGGCAACACGTCAATCATGCCGCGGCTTACAACGATGGTGTGCCCGATGGTGAAAGACTCGAGCGGCGTGGTCATCAGCACCCGGCAGTGTATCTCTGGCTGAATGTCGATGTTGTTGGTCACCATCATGTTGTTGACCACGGTCTGCAGCACTTTATCGATTTCGCCTTCCGGCGCCAGCAGCCCTATCTGTTGCAGCCGGTCAATCACGTTGAGTTCCGCCTGCCGCTCCCATTGCCGCTGCGCCTCAATAGGCGAAGCGTCCTGCGCTTTCTGACTCTGGTCCTGCACCGACTGCGGAGCGTCCACCGTGATCTCTGTGAACTCAGAGTTGCGGCGAAGATCCTTCAGGTTATAGCCCCATAGCCGCGTCTGCGCTTTGAAATTGAGCGTCTGCCCCAGGCGGCTCTTTTGATCCGATTCCTCGGAATAAATCAACGCAGGCAGCCACACTCCTCCCGGACGAAGGTTCTGCCGCCAGCTGTCAAAGTGCAGGTAGTAGCTGTATCGAGGATGCGGAAAGTAAGTGCCGTTAAAGCGGACGATGTTGTAGTCCTGGTCTTCAATCCAGACGCGCCCCAGGAATCGCCCGTTGCCCGCGTCCTTCTTCGGGGCAACGTCCATCACGATGCAGCGCACTTCGCCAAGGAACTCGCGACGAACAAAAGTGAAGTCGTAATATTTACGTTGAAAATCCTGATCGAGGACCACCATCTGGGCAAATCCCAGCGGATAAAACTTGAAAGCAAATTCGTTGCTCAGTTTGCTGAGCATGCGTTTGCCCAGCCCTGCCGTCGTGGGCGAAGTGAAGGTGCGGTCATCGGTACCCTCACTCATATCCAACCGGCCAAGAAAGTACACGTCGCTACGAGGGATGGGTATATCCAGCTCTTTGTCTTGCTTCAGATTCTGCAGATACGTTTCCACCAGCGGATGAAGCTGCTTCATCTGCGCCATGAAAAAATGTTCGCGCTCAATCGCCCGATCGACGACCTGGTCGAAGCTGGCAGCGGGGGTAGCCGGCGGGGCGGCGTCGCGGGTCGAGAGCTGGGGTTCCGGCGCGGTCTGGGTAGAGGCTGTCTGCGCCCATAAAAACGCGACGCAGCAGACCAGGGAAAGCGTAAGCAGTGCGTAGAAGAATCGCTGCATTTTGGTTTGTTTCATTTTACCTATGATGCGTTGCCCATGAGGATAACCAACCATGCACGACCCACAACCTACGATGCAAGTTGAAACTCGATGTGCAATACCGCCTCGGAATCGGTCGGATGACCATCCTTCAGTGCGGGCTTAAACTGAATTTTTTCCGCCGCCCGAACCGCCGATTCATCCAGTCCATGACCAAGACCGCGCATCACTCTCACAATGCGAACCTGCCCGGTCGCGGAAAACACAACATCGATCAAAACCTCGCCCTCAATCTTAAGCCGTCGCCCCTCATCAGTGTAAACCGGATGAGGCTTGAATGTGATCTCAGCCGGCAAGGTCGTCAGCGCAGGATCGGCCAATAACTTGGTTTTAGACTGGGAAGCAGGCACGATAAGAGCATCTCCGAAGCCCGCCTGTTGAACCGTGCCGCGTGAGCCCGAAACACCGGAACCGTTGCCGGTAGCGACGCCGCTGCCAAAACCCGTGCTCGCAACCACTCCGCGCGCGCCGTGCGCACCCCCCGTACCGTTGCCCGACCCCGGTCCGTAGGGCATGTCATATGCGCCCGCCTGCGCGATCGTGACCGGATGCCCGTGAGGATCCGATGCGGGCACGCCGTTCGGATCGCCAAAGCCTCCGGTTTGCACTTTCGACGGCGCCGCCGCCATGGTTGGCGTGGCCGA
>Ga0074045_10002615_pt1 | contig 16629 bp, 12 predicted proteins | sample BogForMeECP23OM2_FD_94442 | JGI IMG/M metagenome (GOLD analysis project Ga0074045, IMG submission 94442) | Bog forest soil microbial communities from Calvert Island, British Columbia, Canada - Bog Forest MetaG ECP23OM2 | ecosystem: Environmental > Terrestrial > Soil > Wetlands ...
CGACCATGGCAGTGATCGACGGGCTGCCGCCCCAGACTACGGCTTCCATGCAGCGGGACATCATGGAAGGGCGGCCTTCTGAGCTGTCGTCCCAAAACGGAGCGGTGGTGCGTTTAGGACGCGAGGGGGGAGTGCCTGTTCCTCTGAACGAGTTTATTTACAGCAGCCTCTTACCGCTCGACTTGCGGGCTAGGGGAGAAGTGCAGTTCTGAGCCACAAGAACCCCATAGCCACTGTTTGTCAGGGGGGTTCCGTCGGTTTATATCGGTAAGGAGGGGAAATTCATGCACGAGCCGGGTACAGCCATGTGCAATTCGGCACAAGATGGGGGGTGGTCTGATGGTTTGTCGGTTGCCCGCGGTAAACCGAAGCTGTTGGATCAGTTGCGCGAAGCCTTGCGTTCCCGCCACTACAGCCGCCGGACGGAACACACATACGTCATGTGGGTCAAGCGGTTCATTCTTTTCCATGATGTCCGGCACCCGGCGGAAATGGCCCAGACGGAGATCAACGCATTCCTCACCGACCTGGCCGTGAAGAAGAAGGTCAGCGCTTCCACACAAAACTGAAGGCCTAGCCTTTCGTTACCGTGATGACCTCATGGTGGATCAGGACAATCTGATCGTTGCACAAATTCTCCACGAATTCTCCTCATCGTTGTCATCACAGTTGCACGAACCGATGTCATGCTGGGCCCAGGGCGACAAGGTAATGCACTGTGGAGTTAATGCCGATATAAAGGTCTCAGCGCCTCTCCGGCAATCACTCGAATGGCGTGTTATGCGGACAGAAAACCAGGACTCCGCATCTTACGCGGATCAATCTACTCATTGTTAACAGTAAGCGGAGAAATACTTTGATGAAAGATTTGCACAGGTGGGACTTTACGAGCGGTATTGCAGCACTGCTCATCATTTTCTTGATAATTCTATTCCCTGGCCCTGCTAAATGCGAAGAAGAGTTTGGCTTCTGGGTAAGCTATGCACAGGGAATCAAAATCACGTGTACTCCGACGTCATTTGAGGTAGCGGCATATACTCTTAATGATAGGCCAACTGCAGCTGTTGTAAAGAAAGGTAAAGGCGAAACGATATACTACGGGTTTAAGAAACGTGAAATTAACTGTCTGTTTGGAAAACATAAGATGAAGGTCTCATTTACGACTGATGAACCGCGAGAAAAAGGTATGTGTGGCGCTGTCCCTGGTTCAAGCGTGAACATTTGGATTGATGGCCAACAAGAGATGAAGCAGCAGCTTTTCAATAATGAATGTTATGAATCATTAATGAGCGCCTCGTTTGAGCAGGAAAAGGAAGGCCATTTCGTCTTCAAGATATGTGGCCACGAGCGGATGTCAGGTCGTCCAATAAATAATGAGTGCTTTGTATTTCAAGAAGAAGCCTTTTGGTCACTTCCTAAGCCGCTTCCTATGTCTCCAATCACCGAGCTCAAGGAAAAAGGCTACAGGAAGGAGATCCATGCTGCAAGCTTTGATTGCGGAAAAGCAGCATCTGAAGTCGAGAAGCTCATATGCAGTGATGACGAATTATCGAAGTTGGATGACTCCCTGAGTAAGGCATACCTACAAGCGCTTAAGCGGGCTGATATTAAAGAGCAAACCATCAGAAGCCAAAGGCAATGGCTGAAAAATGAACGCAATACATGTCAGAATGCGGAATGTATAAGAAAGGCGTATGAAACTCGAATCAAGGAACTAGGCTTACCTGACGAAGGTGCCCAAACAAAAACTGGGCAACAGCATGAGTCGACAACCGATACGGATGAAGACATAACCCGATCACTTACAATGACCTGTAACTACTGCGACTACGAAACATTTCAGGACGAATCGGTCTCTCTCGCACAGACAACGGAGAACCAGGGCAAACCCGCTGCAGTTAAGAAATTCAAAAGGGGCAGTAGTCAACGAGAAACTGAAACTTTTATCGTACGTCCCGGGCAGTTTGCCGAATGCATCTATCCATCGGGAACTCGTGTGCGAGTGAAAGTCGGGGAAGGACTGTCAAAGGCCTATGGTGAATGTGGCGCAGATCCGGAAGTCTTTATGTCGTTGTGGGTAAACGAGAGAAAGATAGTCTCAAGACTATGGTTCGCCGGGCATTGCAGAGAACATGGGCCGAATCCTGCTGTCAGCTTCAAAATCTTAGGGATGCATAATCGCGTCTCCTTTGAAAAGTGCCATACTGCCATTTGCAGGGGAAACGATCTCACTTCCGAAAATGACATTCTTAAGAAGGATGCCGCCAAACCCTTGTCGGTCTGCGTTGATTTTCCGGACGTTTCCAAATATCCGAAGGATCTGGTGGAATATCCGCCTGAAGGAGTCAAAACACCCAAAGTCGGCGACATTGAAATAATGTACGGTTCCGGCCCGGTTTGCCAAGCTGTGCTTGATGAGCTGACGAGGGACTTTTCTTTGTACAATATACCTGTTCAAAGTAAGACGGGACTCTCTCAACCCAATTGGAGTGAACCCTCGGCCGAATCACCCAAGGTTGAATTACCCAAAGAATTGGCGGGTGGCGGCGAAACAATTTTCGATTTTAACAACGATGGGAAATTGGACAGGGTATTTAGTCGTGGTTTCTATAACACATACATGGAGGGTGACGTGTGGCTGGTTCAACCGGGTCGTTCTTCATCGGAGCTGGTGGTATCCGCCTCACCTATGGAAGACAAGAATTCGATTTATCTGCCTTTCCATCTGGGTGAGGTTCGTAGCAACATTTACGACTACCCACCCTTTTCTCAAAAGAATGATGAAGCCGGGTTTTCTATGAAGGGCCGAAACGAAAAAGATGAAGTGTATTTTCGTGGAAGATACTCAACTATTTCGTTTTTCACCTTTCGGGGCGCCACTTATATCGCCGTAGGCTCCAATTCTGAAGACACAAAAAACTATGTGGCTGTTCTTAAACCTTTGCCGGACGGTAGGTTTCAGAAGATAGGCTTGTTCCGACGAGTCTCAGAAAACTTTTGAATGGATAATGCAATAACTACTGTTGCCCAACCAGCAAATCTACTGGGCGGCCTTCAGTTCCCTCTGATTTCTTCGTTCGTCTGCCATTCCATTCTCCAGTGGCTGCGGGTGCCTCTACATCTTGTAATATTTCAGGCAGCACGCCGGAGTTCGTGGCCGTGGATCTCCGATGAGTCTGTATCCACCCAACCGTAAAGGCGTCGCGGTTATCATTTCCGTCTGCACTTCCAGATCCTTTACAGCCTGATCTGCGCGGATTCATACTTCCGTTCTCTGACACAAAATCGCGACGCCCCTGTCAGGCGGTTTCCCGACTCACAAGTCTGCGCATCTCCGCGGGCAATGCGGCATTCTTGGAAAGAAATATATTAGTGTAATCCTTCCACATCTCCTTGGTGGTCAGGCATTCGTGGATTATGCTCTCGAAATCCGCGATGTTGTTTATCAGTTTGAGACGCTTTTCATGTTGAATTTCCGCAATCAAGTCCGGTTGCAATTCAAACAGATGCTGAGCCAATTTCAGCGGGTCATGGCCGGAGGATTTTAGCGCGTCCGGATGAAACTCGAAAAATATTTGATAGCCGACGGCAGATTCCAGTGTCGCTTTCATCCCCTGGAAAGCCAGAGGCTCGCTTCCTTCCACATCGATCTTGATCACAAATTTGCTCGTTTTATCTATGTTCGCTTCGGACAATAGAGCGTCAATGTTTACGCAGCGGACCTTATAAGACGATTTGGGGCTGCTTGACAGGGCAGAGACATCAGGCCGCGCGAGGCTCTTGCTCATCGCGGAGTATCTTTCGTCGACATAGAAGTCGCATTCGCTATTATGGTTGTCCGAAACCGCAGCATTTACCAACTGAGCAAATCTGTCGAAGCCGCCGGCTTCGACAGACCTCTTCAGACATGCAAAAGTTTCCCTGTTGGGTTCAACAGCGACGACGTTTTTGACCAGACCCTTCTTTGCAAGATTGCACGCGGAAAGCGTGTACGCGCCGTAATTCGCTCCCATATCGATCACGACAGGGTTTTCATTTGCGGAGATGGCTTCGGCAAAGAGGTTCAACTCGTAGGATTCCCAAATCCACTCCCCTGCATTCACGTGTATGAGAAACAGCTCGGTGGCCGTTTTGTCTCTGGGATTCAAAAACACTTTGTAATCCTTGAACTGAACACTGTTTCCCTTTAAAGCCATGAGCTGAGTAAGCAACGGCGAGCCGAAGCGGTCCCGGAATTTCCAAGACACGAGTTTGGGATAAACAGCCAAAATGGTGTCGATTAAGCTGGACATACGTGATGTTAACCTCTTTCGCCCCTTGGTTTGATCCACCGGACAATACCTGAAACCTCAGCGCATTGACAAGACCCCTGAGAAAGACCAACTAAGGAGCGAGTCACCTCACTGACAGGGGCTCACCCGGAACTCTGCTCCATGGCCGTAGAATGGGATTGAAGGAAAGGTGATTCTGTGGCATTATTATTATAAAAAGGATTGATACGTCGGTCCGGAGGGATACTGCGATGGGTGATATCAAGAACGTTCTTTACAGCCTGATCCCTTTGATTCTCATTATCATCTTTTCTTGGCTCTTCGGCCTTCTCGGGTCCAAGATGAAGAAACCGACGGAGGAGACAGAAGTCTCGTTGAAAAGAGGTCCCGAGGATCAACCTTTAGACATACTCAGCGCAATAAAGGAAGCAGCCGGCCAAGCCCCCGCGCCCCAAGGTGCCCTGAAAATCAGCGACCGCACGGCGACTCCCATCGAAAGGGGAGCGTGGGGTACCGGAACCGGCCCTGGCGGCCCCAATGTCACCCCCAAACCGATCACTCCCAAATGGTGGGGCGCATGATTCCAGCGCCATGTGCAAACGACAGAATTCGGGCCGTTCGTCTGAGTGGGGCTGTCATCGCCCTGATATTGGCCGCTTGTTTCGTACTCACCGGCGCACAGACCTCTCCGGCGAAGGAAGCCAGAGGACAAGACTCGGGCGGAAAAAAGGACCGAGGAGAACTATCGTGGGAAATGCCGGGCAGAGTATCAATTTACGATCTGCAACTCGGCCCGGCTGCCCTGAGAGATAACCAATGGCAATTTATGGGGAATAACCGTACACTGAACGCGGGCCTTTACGGGGAACGTCTTACCCTGATGGTCCGATTCTCTTACATCGGGTCTGGGTCTGACGTGCCTCTAAAGTTTGTCATCAGGCTCCCCGGTTCCAGGCAGTACGAGGAAACCGTACACCTCGCCAGCCGCCGAGGAAATTACTCTTATCAGTTCACCATCCATCGTCCCGAAGATTTCGTCGGGAGCGGTTCGGTTTATCTTTACTACGGCTTCAGCATAGTAGACGTTCTAGATTTCACCATTGTGCCGGGTTCTTAACTGGTCACAGTCCGCGTTGAAAAGAATCTGCTCGAATTGCCGGGGGCGCTGGAAAGAATCGCTCTGCACAGGGCGCCGGTTTGCGTTCCCAGAACAGGTGCGCGCGCAGAATTTCGGGCCTCTGAACTCTGACGTTCGTGCCGGCATAATCCCCACTTGACTGAGCCATCATGCCACAGAAACCTGTCAAAAAACGGCTGGATATGTTGATGGTCGACAAGGGCCTTGTTCCGTCCCGCGAGCGGGCCAGAAGTCTGATCATGGCCGGCAGGGTCCTGGTGGAAGGAACCCGGGTCGAAAAAGCGGGGAAAGAGGTCCCATACGACGCGGAAGTCCTGGTAAAGGAATACATGCCCTACGTCAGTCGCGGTGGGCTCAAGTTGGAAGCAGCGCTCGACGGGTTCGGGGTAGATCCCAAAGGGTTGAGTCTGCTCGATGCGGGGGCCTCGACAGGGGGATTTACGCACTGTTTGCTCGAACGAGGCGCCACGCGGATAATCGCGGTGGATGTGGGTTACGGGCAGTTTGATTGGGAGCTGCGAAAAGATCCGCGAGTCACCCTGCTGGAACGCACCAATTTTCGATTCCTGGACCCGGCCTCCCTCCCTCATTCCGTGGATGGCGCTGTGGCGGACCTCTCCTTCATTTCCCTGACGCTGGTGCTTCCCAAGTTCTACGAGATTCTCCCTCTGGGAGGATGGCTGATCCCGCTGGTCAAGCCTCAGTTTGAAGTCGGACGTGCTGACGTGGGGAAGGGCGGAGTGGTTCGAGATGAGCAGAAAATCAGGGCTGCCATAGGAAAAGTGAAAAGCTCCGCCCAAGTATGCGCATTTCAAGTGTTGGGAGAATTGGAAAGCCCCATAAGAGGTCCCAAGGGCAACCGAGAGTTTTTTTTATATCTCAAGAAAACCGACAGGGCTGAAGGCCGTTTTTCATCATAGGCTCATTCACGCTCTGACTTTGAATTGAAAATGTGGAGCCCATCCGCTAAGATCGATTTTTTCTTGGACGTGAAGAGCCGGGTCGGCATGAAACAAGAGGAAGGTGAAAGGGATGTCATTCCCGGATATTGAAACCCAAATGGGCAAAATCATGAGGGGTGTGGAAGAAATCATCCACGAGGAAGAGATGCGGGAGCGCATCAAACAAAGTATGAAGAGTCGGAAGCCTCTCCGCATAAAGCTTGGAGTCGATCCCACCGCGGCAGATATACACTTGGGGCACATGGTAACGATCCGTAAGCTAAAACATTTCCAGGATCTTGGGCATATTGCCATCTTTCTTGTCGGCGATTTCACGGCTCGTATCGGCGACCCGACCGAGCGAAGCGAATCCAGGGTCAGACTGACCAAGGAGCAAGTTTGGGAACATGCCAAAACATTCAAGGACCAAGTCTTTAGAATCCTAGATGAAGACAAGACAGAGCTTCGCAGCAACGGCGAATGGTTTGATTCCATGTCCTTTGCAGACTGTCTTGATCTGGCGTACAGATCGACGGTGGCGCGCATGTTGGAACGCAATGACTTCGAGAAGCGCTACCGTGAGGGGAACCCGATCAGCATAACGGAGTTCCTCTACCCCCTTATGCAAGGATACGACTCGGTGGCGTTGAAATGCGACGTCGAACTGGGTGGTACGGACCAGAAATTCAACCTTCTGGCTGGCAGAGACATGCAGATCCAGCATGGCCAGCTTCCGCAAATCGTTCTGATGACACCACTCATCGAGGGGCTGGACGGTTCCAAGAAGATGAGCAAGACGGAGCGCAACTACATTGCCGTAGATGATTCCCCCGAGGATATGTTCGGGAAGACGATGTCCATTCAGGACAGTCTTGTCATCAAGTACTTCATGCTTCTTACCGATGTGGCGGAGGCCGAAGTCAGGCGTTTCGAACGGGCACTCAAGGAAGTGGAAAAACATCAGGAACTCGCTGACCCCCTTCACCCCATGCAAGTGAAGAAGGCGTTGGCCCGAAGCATAGTCGCCGAATACCACAATATCGCGGCTGCATCCAAAGCTGAAGAACACTTCGAAAAGGTGGTGCAACGCAAGGAAACACCTGACGAGGTGCCGCTCAGATGCTTCAAGGAAAAAACCGCTGTGGCTCATGAGCTGGTAGTCAATTTGATGTCGGTTTCGGGATCTGAAGCCCGCAGGTTAGTCGGTCAGGGCGGGGTTAAGATTGACGGCGTCAAGATTTCGGACGCGGCACAGCAGATCGTTCTCGGGCCTCGTGAACAAATGGTTCAGGTCGGTAAGCGCAAGTTCTTCAGGATTAAGCTGGTGGAAGAGTAGATTGAACTGTAAAGGCATGCGCTCACCAGTCGAGAATCAAACAGCATTCTTGACAAACGGTGGCCTTCCGGTTAGACGGAATGAGCGGACGAGCCCGAGCATATCCGTGGAAAAGCTTTCGTGAGGGAAAACTTGAAGAGGAGTGACGGTGGCTGACAAAGACCGAAAGAGCAAGAAAGGCAAGAGCGAAGGGGTCGCGGCTGATTCGAGCGTGCCATGGTGGTCAGATCCGAAGGACCCGGACGCTTGGCCTGAACCTGAGTCCCATGAGGAGTTGGAATCGGAGGACGAGTTCTTTGTCGAGCCGCGCATCCCCGGGATTCCTCTTGAAGCTGGGATGGCAGGTCCAAGTGACCGTCTGGAGCAAATCAAGCAGAGCCACGCTCTTCTGCGACAGTTTACCCCCAAGGAATTGAAGACCCTATTGAATCTCAAGAGAAATACTTCGCCCAAAGCCTGGAGCCTGAGAGAAGACCTGGTGGTTTTGACGCTTCCCGCCAGTAATAGGGAAATTGCCGAACTCCTGACGGATCGGAACAAGGAGGCGGTGAAAAAACGGCTGCAACTGCTTAGGTCAAAGGGCCTGTCCAAGAGACAGCCTGAGCCTCCAGCGTCCTAACCTTGAGGTGTGCCCGAAGGCGGTTTGGCAGGGTCTTCCGCAGGGACTCACGCGGGTGGGGCGGGAAAAAGTCGTGGACATTCGGCCGTACTAAGACTATTATCATAATGTCGGGACGTGGCTCAGCCTGGTAGAGCACTGCATTCGGGAAACAGAGTTCCTTTTAGACCTAGAGCGGCTACGCCACGATTTCCTTGACGATTTCAGTCACTATCGGTCACTATCAGGCGCTTTTGAGCAGTAAAGCGACGCCAAAAGCGACGCCAATTTGACGCCAGCTTTCAGAATAATCCTTCTACTTGCACTCCTGCCCTGCCAGCAGAATATGGGACTATTTGTCGTCCCCGTTCCGCGTCAATCCAGCGGATGGACTATCTTTGATCCAACCCAAGATCATTTCCGCCACGTCGCGTACGTTATGGTCCCTATCTTTCAAGGCTTGCATCAAAGCCGGGACCGCGTCAGGTCCTATTTTGGTAAGGGCTTCTGCGGCATTCTCCCTGACGTGTGGGCGCGAATCCTTGAGCAGTTTGGTGAGTGACTGGGCCGCAGATGCATCTCCTATCTCGCCCAGCGCCTGTGCGGCATTTGCACGAACATCTTCATTATCATCCTCAATCGCAACGATAAGTGACGTCAATGCTCGTCGGTCCTTTATATATCCTAGAGCTTCGGCAGCACTGGCTCTCACTTCGGCCTCTGGATCTCGCAGCAATTCAGTAAGAGGTTCTACTGGTCCGGGATCCCTGATCCATCCAAGTGCCGTTGCTGCGTATTCTCGAACATTCTGGAGCGGGCTTGTTAAAACAGTAACTAACGGCTCTACTGCCTGGGTCCCAAACTTCCTTAGAGCCGACGCAGATGTAAGATCTAATACTGGATCGCCTAGAACTGCAACAAGAGGTCCTATCGACAGGGGATCGCGGAGTTCATCCAAAGCTCTTACTGCGGCTTCTCTCACAGACGGGTCAAAATCGTTCAGACATCTAACTAGTGCTTCCAGGCTGGACGGGTCCTTGATTTCTCCTAAAGCCTCTGCCGCTGCCTCACGTACATCAGGATATTCGTCCGTTAAGGCCAGAATAAGAGCTGTTACAGTACCTTGGGTTTTGGACCAGTCCAGAGCTGACACAGCGGCCTTACGGACTTCTCGGTCCGGATCTTGTACAGATGAAAGGAGCGCCGCTTCTGAAATTGGTTCTTGAATCTTGCCCAATGCAGAGGCTGCGGCTTTTCGGACTTGAGGTTCAGAATCTTGTAAGGCTCCGACCAGAGCTTTGACGGCCTTCGGTGCCTCGATTGCCCCCAAGGCTTCCGCTGCGGCACCCCGAACCTCGGCAGATGCGTCCGACAACGCTAGAATGAGCAAGTCCGACGAACGTGGGTCACCGATTTTCCCCAGAGACTCCGCGGCAGCCTTTCGCACTGTGGAACTGTGGTCTTGCAACAATTCCTGCAAGAGCGGTGCTGCCGCCGGATGATTCATGCTTCCGAGGCCCCAAGCTGCCGTTGCTCGAACAGCTTCTTCTGTGTCATTCAGACTGCCAATGAGTGATTCGAGAATAACCTGCCGATCATCAGGCAGCAGTTCGTGAGAGGTTCGAGACTTCAGACCTTCCCTGAAGAGATCCAGGGAGCTTGACACCATGTAACCCAAAGCCATAACCGCACAGTGCCGGGTTTTCCAATCCGGGCTTTTTGAGGAAGAAATAAGCAATTCTTTAGTGCCACAACCACCGAATACTAATGCCTGCGCTGCGCCGATTCGGCTCTTGTCGTCGAGTGTTCCTGCGGCTTGGAGCAAGGCTTTTGCTCCATCGGAACTGATCTGTGCCAGGGCTCTGGCAGCCTCCTTTCGGACAGGGTTTCCTTCGTTTCTCAACAGGGCCGTGAGTGGACCGATGGCTGGAGCAGACAGCGACTTCAATGAGTCAATAGCCTCATCCCGGACCCATTCTTTGGGATCTTTCAAGGCTTCTACAAGAGGTACTACTACCTGCGAATCCTTGATCCGGCCCAAGGCGTGGGCTGCCGCCTGACGAACTCCAGAGTGTTTGTCCTTCAAGGATGCCAATAGCCTCGCCAAACTTGCCCTGTCTCCAAACCTGCCTAAGGCATAGGCTGCCGCTTTACGAACTCCATAATATTTATCTTTCAACGCATCAAATAACGGAGCCAAAGCTGCTCTGTCTCCCAAGCGGCCCAGAGCGTAGGCCGCTGAGGCCCGTACCCCTCCGTCTGGATCACCCAAGGCGGTGATAAGGTACTTAAGTGTCCTCCGATCACGTAGATGCCCTAAAGCCTGCACAGCGCCTCGTCGTAGAGATCTGTTGCGATTACTAAGAGCCCTGACGAGAGATTTGAATGTCTTTTTATTCTTGAGTCCGGCCATCGCCTTTGCTGCTTTTGATCGGACCTTCGTACTCCTGTTTTTCAGAAGCTTCATCTGCTGATCGGTGTTGACACCACAGCCAGATAGTGCGTCGAGCATCAGCCACCGGGTATGCTCATCATCTTCAAGTTTGAGTGCTCGGAGCAAGGGCTCGATCGCGGCTGGATCTTTTGTATGACCCAAGGACGAGGCTGCGTAGTGTCGGACAACGGAATCTGTATCCATGACGCCTCTGCTGAGGGCCTCAACGACCCGTCTTCCTTTTGCTCCGTCCAGGGCAATAGCAGCACACTCTCTGACACGGGCATCACCATCATTCAGTGATGAGATCAACAAGGGAATTACGTCTGGATCTTTTATTTGGCTCAAAGCCCACGCAGAATCCGCTCGCACATCTCGGTCCTCATCTCTGAACGCCTTCATCAAAGCTTTTGATGCCCGTCGATCAGCCAGTTTAGCCAAAGCAATTGGAACATCGTCACGGACCTCCCAGTCGGGGTCTTCCAACAACGGTAGCAAGGGCTCAACTGCCCTCGGATCGCCGATTTCACCCAAGGCGATGACCGCACCTGCCCTGATGCGTTTATCCTGATCCTCAAGAAGACCAATCAGGGAATCCACCGCCCGAATATCCTTGATCTCTCCCAAAGCATCCACTGCGGAATCCCGAACTTTTAGATCATCCTCCTCCGCGACCGAACACAGAAGAGCTACGGCATCGACGGATTTGAGTTGTGCCAAAGCTCGGATTGCGGAAATTCGAACATCCGAACTCGAGTCTGTTTTTACTGTTTCAATGAGAAGAGAAGGTGCTTTCTCATCGTCGACTTTCCCTAAGGCTTCTGCCGCGAACTTCCGAACCTGCGGGTCCACGTCCTTGAGTGCTGCTACGAGAGAGTTTAGATAGTCGGTAGTTGTCAAAGCGATGAGTTCCTCGACGGGTTATTTCCAACCTCGTGTCACATCTTTTTCAACTCTTCGGAGCTAATGGGTAGCCGCCGGATGCGTTTGCCTGTGAGTGCAAAAATGGCGTTTCCCACCGCAGGGGCGATTGGCGGCAACCCAGGTTCTCCGATTCCGGTCGGCGGTTCTTGGCTCGACACTATATGAACTTCAACTTTAGGCATCTCGTTTATCGCCAGCATCTGGTAATCGTTAAAATTGCTTTGCTGAACCCGGCCCTCTTTCAAAGTGATGGCCCCGTACAGAGCCGCGGTAAGGCCGAATACTATCCCACTCTCCATCTGAGCCGCGACGGTGTTCGGATTTACCACCCTACCGCAATCGACCGCGCAGACCACCCTATGGACACGCACCTCTCCGGCTGAACTTACGGAGACCTCCGCGACATGGGCGATGAAGCTGCCAAATGATTTGTGCAGGGCTATACCACGGCCGCGACCTTCAGGCAGTGCAGAGCCCCACTCGGCCTTTTGCGCGACCATTTCCAAAACAGATTTGTGCCTGTGGTGCTTCGCCAGAAGGTTGCAGCGGAATTCATAGGGATCTTTACCTGCTGCATGCGCCAGTTCGTCCAGAAAGCTTTCGACGACGAAAGAAGTGTGAGAATGACCGACTGCGCGCCACCATTGAACCGGCACTGCGATTTTCGTGGTGTGGAGGTCAACGAGGATGTTCGGGATCTCGTACGGCATGTCGAAAGCACCCTGAACCGAAGATTCATCTATGCCGTTCTTTATCCTGGCTCCCTCAAAGTGCGTTCCCTTCATGATTGACTGACCGACAATAGTATGATGCCACCCGACTATGTTTCCGTCTGCATCTAGCCCTCCGGCGATTCGGTCGTACCACATGGGGCGGTACCAGCCGCCTTTCGTGTCGTCTTCACGGGTCCAGATCACCTTGACGGGGGTCTTTGCAGCCTTGGCAACTTCCACTGCCAGGACGACGAAATCGGACTGGGGATTGCCGCGGCGGCCGAAGCCTCCGCCAAGGAGAGTCGTATGAATCTTGACCTGATCGTTCTTTAGCCCCGCAACCTGAGCAGCCGCGTTTCGATTCCCTGTCTGAAACTGCGTTCCGGTCCAGATCTCACAACTGTCGGCACGGAGATCAACGACGCAGTTTAGAGGCTCCATAGGGGCATGAGCGAGGTACGGGACTTCATATTCAGCTCTCAATACTTTGTCAGCCTTTTGGAGCGCTTGCTGAGGATCGCCATCCTTTCTTGCAGTATCTCCAGGTGTTTTCGCTAGGTTCGCGTACTGTTCCCGCATGCTATCCGTCGAAATCGTCGCGTCGGAGCCCTCATCCCAGACGATCTCGAGCGCGTCTCGCCCAACTTTGGCCGGCCAAAAGCCCGTCGCAAGAACTGCAACGCCCGACGGCACTTGAACCACGTCCTTGACGCCGGGAACAGCCTTGGCCTTGTCCGCCTTGAAGCTCTTTACTTTGCCGCCGAACACGGGGGGTCTCTCGACGACCGCGATGAGCATACCGGGTATGTTGACGTCGATTCCGAAGAGGCCCTGGCCGGTGGTCTTTTCAGGAATATCCAAACGTTTCACCGGTTGTCCGATGATTCTGAATGTCACGGGGTCTTTTAGATAGACTTCTTTAGGCACCGGCATATTCGAGGCTTTTTGGGCGAGTTGACCGTAGGTCAGGCTTTTGCCGCCTGAGTGGATCACTTTGCCGTTCTGAGCCCTGCAGCTTGCTTTTTCCACCTTCCAGACGTTGGCGGCCGCGGCGATGAGCATTTCCCGGCCGCTTGCACCAACCATCCGTAATCGCTCCCACTCGCTCGGGATGCTGGTACTGCCGCCGGTGGCCTGCATTCCGCGTGCCGTATGGTTGTAAGCCGGATCTACCGGGGCCGCTTCCACTGAGATCTTGTTCCAATCGCATTCGAGTTCCTCTGCCATGAGCATCGGCAGGGAGGTGTAAACACCTTGACCCATTTCAGAATGGTTAACGATCAGAGTGATAGTTTCGTCGGTGCCGATACGAATGAACGGGTTCAGCATAAAAGATCTTCGCAAGTCACCGGCTGCTTGACTAGACGAGTGACGAGTACGTGGTGACGAGGCGACCATGATGCCTTCCCCAGCCTTCATTTCCGATGCCCGATGAATTGCCCGCCGAATGCGCTGATATGTCCCACACCGGCAGACTTGACCAAACATGGCTTTGTCAATGTCCGCGTCGGTTGGGCTGGGGTGCACTGCCAAAAGGGCAGCAGCGCTCATTATCTGGCCCGAATGGCAGTAACCACACTGTGGAACTTCCTCTTCGATCCAGGCTCTCTGGACACTGTGATTCTCGTCGGGAGAAAGCCCCTCAATTGTGGTGATCTCCTTCCCCACCACTTTTGAAACGGGAGTACGGCAGGACCGGACGGCTTTCCCGTCCACGTGAACAGTACATGCGCCGCAGCGCGCGATACCGCAGCCATACTTTGTGCCGGTGAGGCCGATGTTATCCCGGATTACCCATAAGAGCGGAGTCTCAGGAGCAGCAATAACGGTGTACTCTTTGCGGTTGACGCTAAGTTTCAGCTGCGGGAAGTCTTTTGGATCAATTTGGTCGGTCATGGGTTCCCCCTGCTTTTCATCTGAGGTCCGATGTTGTGCAAGATGGCTTGTTAATTTCGGGCAGAGCTCGTTCCCGTTTGATTGTGACTAAGCCAATGGAGGACCTCAAGACACTTGTATTGCCTGGAGCCTCTTCAGAATTCTGTTATTACTTGCCGGCCCGAGTACCCCAATTTAGCACGGTTCAACTTATTATCCGAGATTACGCGGCGGTAGTTCTATTTGTGTGGTGTTCGGGCCGCTAACTGGTCGTGGCATGGTTCCTCTGGCCCCGAAAGGGCCTCGCACGGTTCTCCCACAAGACCCGACAGCGGTAAAACCGTCTTCAAGTTTTGAAAAAACAATATTATTTTGTTTTTGAGAGCGCCTCGCCCCAGAAGCCTCCGTCAACCAAATCCGTGTTGGTAACCCAAATACAGACTTGCAGTGTCCGGATAACGGAACGACGAAGCAAGTGGGCATCCTCCCTCTTCACCGCTGATCCCTTCGATTCTAAATAACGTAGGGTGCGCGAAGCTTTGCTTTGTGGCTTCACAGGATAGGCGTAAATCCACGGTCTGAGGTAAGTGAACGTGAACTCTATACGTGGAAAAACCTGACCCTGAAATCGCAGCTGGTTCGTTCTCAGTGATAATCTTAACCTGGGCGGATTCTATGCACCACCATAGTGCTACCCTAAATGTGCTGAGGGACATTTCGGGTAGAAAAAGATGGTGATGCGTGACAACAAGATCGAAGTCCGCCCCATCCCAGAATCCTGGCACGAATCCGATTATTTCTTTGTCAGCGAGGTAATGGAGGTTAGCTGGATATATGAGGCAGTACTGTGAACGGGGAAAGCTCCGAACAGTGCGCCTGCCTTTTCATTTTCCTGGCTGGCTGCTGCAGCGGGATTGAAAATCAGAGAGGATCCCATTTTGGTGAGATCCTCCCGCTAGCCTTGCCTTATAACATCATCATTTATCGATTAGCCGGTTTTGATTTAGAAGATCGGCGTTTGGCTTTGTGGGCCCGGGCCGGCGCTTGTCCGTAGTAAAACTGGCCGGGGTATCCGTAGTATCCATATCCGTACCCATACCCAGAATAAGAATATGCCCCTGCACTGTAGCCGCTGCCTCCCCCTGACCAGGGGGCACAGTTCCATCAACTGGCTTCCGCGGTGATAGGAACGATTGCGACAGCAAAGACAGCTGCAAAAAGCAACAATTTGGCCGGTTTAATCCACTGCATCCTTTTCTCCTTTCAGTGAGCCATATGGCCTATAGCGAGCTACAAGTAGCCCACCAGGGTATGTTTGTCATTCCTTTTTTTTTGAAATGTGCCCTCGGCCCAGTGCTGGACTGCCTCATACCTGTGATTTATTCTGATTACAAAAAATAATGACCGATTGTCCTTGAAGTAGGAATTATACGGCGCGCCCATCATCTTGAGGTTTTCTGTATGAACTCGACGCTGAACGTCTGGATCTAACAGTTCTGAATCGCAATTCGTGCAGCGGGCCACCCATGTGTCTTACCTGAAGTGCTCAACGCCTTACGAGATCAGAGGAATGCTCAACAGTTCACGCTTGAAACTGACCTAACATTCGGGAGTGCCTGGAAATAGAGATATCCTCGTGGTCAAGATCAATCAAGCTCCGCCGCTGATCAACAGACAAGGCCAGCTTTTTTTAGCCAATCCAGCTCGACCTCTCCGATCTGCTGGTCCACTTCCTCGGTTAGCCCTTTCCTTGCGATTCTGTCTTCTCGTAGCGACCAGAGAAGATCTTAGGCCGGTACAGCCATCAGTAATCTATACCCTTCTGCGGTTCTATCCCCTCACGATAGGCGTGCTTGATTTCAGTCACTTCCGAGACTGTGTGGGCCCTCCATATCACGTCCGGGTGGGCGTCCCTCCCGGTCAAAACAAGGTGCATCAGAGGAGGCTTGCTGTCGATCAGGTCCAGAACTTGCGGAAGATCCACAAGCTTAAGCTTGAGCGCATTATTGACTTCATCGCAGACGAGAATGTCGAATTTCCCCGATAACATCTTCTCTTTGGCAAGTTTTATAGCGTCCTGGGCATTTGAGCGATGCTCGTTATGGGGATACGGATTCCCCTGTATGCCACAAAATCCCTTGCCGGTAAGATGGTGCTCAACTTGAGGGGAAAGCGATTTCAGCGCGCCGATCTCTCCGGCGTACATGTCGCCCTTCATGAACTGGACCACACAAACATTCAACCCGTGCCCCACCGAGCGCAGGACCATTCCCAGCGCGGATGTGGTCTTACCCTTGCCATATCCGGTGATCACTACAACGAGCCCCTTCTTCTCCTTCGGCTCCAACATTTGCAAGGCCGTTTCACTCATGAGCATAGCCCTCCAAATTATCTGTCTC
>Ga0074045_10002616_pt1 | contig 16628 bp, 12 predicted proteins | sample BogForMeECP23OM2_FD_94442 | JGI IMG/M metagenome (GOLD analysis project Ga0074045, IMG submission 94442) | Bog forest soil microbial communities from Calvert Island, British Columbia, Canada - Bog Forest MetaG ECP23OM2 | ecosystem: Environmental > Terrestrial > Soil > Wetlands ...
CCAAGATCCAAGGCATCCACCACGTCCACCAGAAAGCGCGCTAAATGCTTTTCCGGTAGCCAATCATGCAGGGAGGGCGGGAGCAGTAGCGCCTGGTTCACATCCGCGGATCGAAAGCACTTTCCCATGGCCGCATCTTAAGCCCAAACACCCTCTGGAAAAGTTGTTATGTTTGGTGCTTATGCAGAATCTATTCCCGACAGACTCCTAGAGCACTTCAGAAAGACGAATCGGCTTGACCGAGTCTCGAACAATGAGAAGCGAAGCAGTAAGGTCAGTTTCTTTTGAAGATCGAAATGTAGTAAGGATTGCGCAGAGGCGCAGTTGCTGCCGCTGGCCCCCATAGGACCTGGGGCGGTGCAGTTGAGTCAGCCCCATCATATTGGAAAATTCCGACACGCGTCATGTTCTTGTCAACATAACGGTCTACCCAATCCAGCAGAAGACGGCTCGAATTAGGCTGCATCAGCCAGGAATTTGGGATTGAGACGTAAACCAGATAAGTCGGCGGGTTCTGCTCCAGATCATGAATCATGTTCTCTTGCATGACTCTTGCGTACCGCTGTGACTCCATAAGCGCGTATGTATAGATGAATCCAGTAGAGGAAAGCCGGTGGGCATAGAAGTAGATTTGTGGCTCAGAGCCAATCACAGCAATACGCTCGTTTGGGCTGGTGTTTGCTTCAATGTAGCGGGCTACGTCAATCGATTCCGGGAAGGGGCTCGGGTGCGGGTAAACTCTTCTGCAGGCCTCTACCACGGGGAGCGTGAATAATGCCTGGCGGTAAACGTAGAGGCTTTCGGCGCAGGCTAGGATTGCGATCACCAACGGTAGATGTCGCAACCATAGCGGACCCTGGGTTCGCGCGAACCATGCCTCACCGTACCAGACAGCAAACCCGATCACCAGTGCCACAGCAGGCATAAGTAGAACGAAATAATTGGCTCGGAAGTAATAACCTGGACAAATCGCCAGAAAGGAGAAGATAAAGAATCCTCCCAAGAAGAGCCGCCGATTCAAATCCATCCGTGCGGTGCAAAGCAGCGCCAAGCCGAACGCGACGATCGTCCAGAGTGCGATGGCGGCATGAAATGTTGCGCCGAACGCTAAGCGTGCCTTCCTTAAACCATCGCGAAATGTGAGGATGGAGACGTACTCGCGGGCATACTTGAATGTCCAGAACCAAAATTGGGGAAACACTCCGGCCATCTTCAGCCATGCACAGACCGCAAGAAACGGCAACAGGCATCCTGCCGAAAAAGCGCCAAGCCTCAGTGCTATGATACGGGTCCTTTCGGTCAGGCTCGTTGATGCAGGCGAAGCCTCTTCGCGGATGCAGAGCCACGCCACATAGAGCCCGCCAAAAACCCCCAGGAAGAGCGCATGCTGTTTCATCTGAAATGCGGTTCCGAACAGGAGCCCACTCATCAGGCAGTTGAGCCAGGAATGTTTCTCTTCAAGACGCAATAACACCCAAATTCCCATCAGCGCGAAAAACACCGCGAAATGCGTGGCTTGGGCAGCCATTCCAACAAGGGCGGGACTCAAGGTCATCAACGTGTACGCGGAGGTTGCTACGGCTGCGCCGGAAATCCCAAAGAATCTTTGTGCAATTAGGAACAGGAAGACAAGCGACGCCAGATGCACCGAAAGAAGCCCCAGGTGGATGCCAGTAGTAGTTTGGCCAAAGACCGCCATCATTGCAGCGTATGCAAGATAGGTTCCCGGCATCTTCATGTTGTACGCAATCTCGTACGGCGGGATTCCACCCAGGATCAGTTGTCCGGCATAGGCGTACTCCCCCTCATCGCGTTGCAAGGGAAAATCAAGCCACCTCACCCTAACGTAGACAGAAATGGCAACGGAGCATACCAGCAATACGATAGGAAGCCAGCGCCAAGCCGGGCTCCGTTCGACAGTGTTGGTCGTTACCCTCAGCAGTTGGGGGCCCCTGAGATCGGTAAGCTAAACTGCTCGACGAGCGCGCTATCGCTCTCCGTGTTTGAGTAGTTGGAACTTAGATTCTTGAAAGAGCCGAGTTGCGCTAATTGTAGCCCCAATTGAAGCTACAGGCCACTCTTTGCGCAGCCACTCGTCAGGCCTCGGGCAGATTGTGTTTGAGATTCTCTGGCAAATCGGCACTAGCTGACGGCATGATCCTGAGATCAGGAATGACCTTGCGAAGCGGATACTGGGGCAATGTGATTTCCTGCGGAGAGTTCCTCGCAGATTTAGCAACACGGGATCCTGTGAGATTGCCCGGCTGTTGCGCAGCGGAACCTATCATCATGGACATCGCGAGGAATCCAAGCGCAACTGTTATGACGATGCAGGTTTGAGCTTTCACTGTTCCTCTCAAGCTACTGTGACATCCGCGTGCTCAATCGTGTCGCGTTGGATGAAAGACTTACCCCCAATTCTTGCCACAGCTCGTCGAATGCGGACATGTTCCCATCAACTGTCGAACTCGGCAAGTCTTAGTGCCATTGCAGCTTCTTCGCCACCGACGACCACTTCGAATATCAGGGCCATACGGTCGGAAGGGCTAAATTTTCCGCGCACCATGCTCAAGAGGCGGTACCACGACAACGCAGTCCGCTGGATTCCCGGCACCGCAGGCGGCCCGCATTAACTGTGTGACTACTTTTCTTCGTGATATTCCTGTTCGGTGTTTACCGACCAGATGTTCTCTTTGTTCGTCGATCCGCTCGCGATGTTATCGACAGCGACCATTGCCGTCAGCATCGAGTGATCCTGGTTGTTGTACTTGTGCATGCCATTTCTTCCCACCAGAAAAAGGTTTTGAAAAGTATCGACGAATTTTCGTATTTCCGGGAAGCGGTCATACGAGCCAAAGTACGCGGGATAAGTCTTGTCCATTCGAAGCACGGTCCCGTCTACTACTTGGGCCTCGTCGACGATGTCGATCGTCGCAAGTTCCTTGGTTCCGAGGCGAATCAACTCGTCATCGGTCATTTGCCACAACTCGTCGCCCTCGAAGCAAAAGTACTCCAATCCGAGCCATACTTTCGAACTGTCGGAGACCATGTATGGGCTCCAGTTGTTGAAAATCTGCAGGCGCCCGAGCTTCACGTCCGGTTCTTGGATGTAGATCCAGTTGTCCTTGATGAGTGAGTCGGCTTGTGCATGGTGATCGTGCACTTTCAGCTTTTCGCATAGAAGTCCAACCGTGAGAAAGTCGCGATAAACGAGTTGATCGCCGACCTCGCGTACCGTGACGGGCGGAGCCGGATCCATCGCCTGCAGCAGGTCTTTCACCGGCATGGTTGAGAAGAAATAATCGCCGGCAAACGTGCGGGGTTCACTGGCCGCTTCGTTCTTGGCCTCGACCGCATTGACTTGCCCGTCGACGTGCTCGATGCGGCAAACCCGATAACCAGTCAGAATTTCTCCGCCCATTTCCTTGACCTGTCGTGCGACTTCCTCCCAGAGTTGTCCCGGCCCCAGCTTGGGGTAAAGGAACTGCTCAATGAGCGAGGTTTCCGATTCCTTTTGCGCCAGGTCCTGTTTGTTCCCCCGCAATTTACGTACATGGTGCGTGACGGCCTTTGTGATCGAAAGCCCCTTGACGCGCTGTGCCCCCCACTCTGCGCTGATCTTGTCGCAAGGGATCCCCCACACTTTCTCCGTGTATGCCTGAAAAAACGTTTTGTAGAGTTCCTTGCCGAAGCGGTTGATGAAAAACTGTTCCAGGTTCTGCTCATTGCGTATCGGCCGGATCACCGCTTGCACGTAACTCAAACCGATGCGCATCGTGCGCGCCAAACCGAGCTTCTGCAGTGTGTCCTTGCTCAGGCTGATGGGGTAGTCGAAAAAGCGCCGCAGGAAGTAAATGCGAGACTTCCGTTGCCGCACCAGCATGACCAAGTCAGTTTTCTCGGGATCGCCGGTTTCCGGCGCTTTGATCTCGCGGGTCTTCTGGTGATAGCTGATCATCGTGTGGGCGGCCTGCGAGGTTTGCACTGGCAAGAACTGAAACCACCAGTTCATCACTCGATCCGACTTGGAGAAAAACCGATGTCCGCCGATATCGATGCGGTTGCCTTTGTACGACACCGTGCGCGCAATGCCGCCCATGTATTCGCTGCGTTCGAGGACGATTGGCTTGATGTCGGTTCGTTTCAGCAGCTCATAAGCCGCCGTCAGTCCCGCCGGGCCCGCCCCAATGATGATCGCAACTCGTTGTTTCATTGACGCACCAACTCCAGAGGAACGTAGCAGTTTTGGCGAACAAAGTCCGTCGAACAGATTTGTATTGATGCCGTAATTGCCGAAACGTGTTTCTGAATTGCCTGCAGGCTAACAATATGTATCATAGTGGGATTCTTGTGGAGCCTTTCGACCGGTCAGTGGATTCCGACTCAATCTCAAGCTCGGCGGCCTCGGCTGACGCCGTCCTGACTTCTCATGTCCGCACGATTGCTTCGTGCGTTCTGGTCCTTGCCGGACTGATCGAGGCGGTCTACAGCCGTCGTGCAGTCTGGGCTGATGGCATCTCCTATCTCGACATGGGCGACGCCATGATGCGCGGTGATTGGAAGATGGCCATCAGTGTCTACTGGAGTCCCCTTTATCCGTTCCTGCAGGGCCTGGCACTTCGTCTCGTCAAGCCCAGCGCTTACTCGGAATTCGCGGTTGTTTATGTCGTGAACTTCTTGACGTACCTGTTTGCCCTGGGATGTTTTGAGTTCTTGCTGCAGGCGGCGACAGGAAACAACCGGCGGGTGAGTGGCGTTCCCGGCGATAGTGGTCGACTGCCCCGGTGGGCCGTGTTCGCAATGGGATATGCAGTCTTTCTCTGGTCGTCTCTCACCCTGATTACCATGCAAATGCCCACCCCCGATATCCTAATGGCCGGATTCCTCTACCTGGCGGTGGGATTATTGTTGCGGCTCTGGGCACGACCCCAGAGCTTTTCGCTTTTTGTCGCGTTAGGCGCGGTTCTGGGATTCGGCTATCTCGCCAAGGCCGCCGTTTTTCCTCTCGCTTTCCTGTTCTTTGTGATTGCGTGGATTTTGGCCGGCGGCTGGCGCAGAGCGGCTCCGCGCGTTGTCCTTGCGAGTTTCGCCTTCCTTGCAGTGTCAGGACCCTGGATCATGGCACTTTCGCACGCCAAAGGCCGATTCACGTTCGGTGACACCGGCAGGTTCAACTATGTGCGTGAGGTGAATCACGCGTCACCGAACCCCTACTTTCAAAATCCTGGCACGGGCTCCGGCCACTTGGTGCACCCCGTACGCAAGATATTCGACGCTCCGCCCATCTATGAATTTGCTGCTCCTATAAAAGGTACTTTGCCCGTCTGGTACGACCCGTCCTATTGGACTGAGGGCGCAGTGCCACGGGTTTCGCTGAAGAGAGAACTCGGAGTAGTTCTCCGTTGGCTCATGTTCTACTTCGACCTGTTTTTCTCGAACCAGATAGCTTTGTTTGTTGGATTTATTGCGCTCTGCCTCATGGCGGGACGAGGACTCGTATTCAGGCAGTTGACAGCGCGCTGGCCCGTTTGGCTGATCGGGCTGGCTGGGTTGGCGATGTATGCCTTGGTTTTCGTGGAATCGCGCTATGTCGCGGTGTTCATCGCGCTGCTTTGGGTGGGGCTGTTTTCGGGTCTAAGCATGCCGCCGGGCCACGAAGGTCGGCGCCTGGTATCGCTCGTCACTCTCGCAGTGGTCATTGCCATTGCCAGTCCTACAGTCGTGACAGTCGTCGGCGATTTGGGCCGTATCCTCAAGGGACAGCCTCACAACCAGTGGGAGGTTTCGCAGGACCTACAAAAACTGGGGGTCATGCCGGGCGATCGGATCGCGCGCATTGGCGGGCTATTCAACGTCGGCTGGGCAAGGCTGCTCCGGGTGACCATCGTGGCGGAAGTCCCGCGCGCAAACTGGAGAGAATTCTGGTGTGCGAAGCCTGAGGTGCAGGCTCAGGTGATCGAGACCTTCCGCAGTCTGGGTGTAACCGCGATCGTTGCCGAACAGACGCCGGGAAACGAGGTGTACATGCCGGGACCGGAGTGGCACAAGTTGGGGGACGGTACGTTCTATGCCCTTAGGCTCTCACCCGACAGAGCCAAGTAGCGTGTGGATGCCTGCACCATGCGCGGCCGTGAAATCACCCGTGCTAGAATCTCAACACAATTCAAGTTGTTGCCCGCCAGTTTCAGGTCCGGAGGCGTTGATGAAGTACTCTCGGAACGTTCCCGTAGCGTTTGTGGTGTGCTGTTTGTGCCTCGTATTCATCACAACTCCGGCTTACGCCTACATTGACCCAAATGCCGCGGGTTTGATTTCCCAGATCATTACTCCCCTGCTCGTGGCTGCGGCTGCGGGTTTCACATTCTTTAGAAAACAGGTGGGAGCGGTTTTCTCCGCGCTCTCCCGGCGCTTCCGTCGACGAGCTGATGTCGAGGAAGTCTGACTTTCGCTCCGCAGTCACTTCGCTTTGGTTCCGGCTAATCACGCTCGGGATAATCGCTTTGGTGTTCGCCGAAGCACTTCTCCTGGCGGCCGGAAAGGCCCAGGGCTGGACGTTTTATCTCACCACCGCTGAGGTCGTTTTCGAAGTTGCGGTTCGACTTGTATTCGCAGCATTGGTGGGAATTGTCTTAGGAACTATCGTCACCACCGTCCTTGCGCCCTTCCTGTGGCATTTTAGTTCGTCGCGCGAGCGCATTGCCGACTGGGGGACAAAGGCCGGCGTGTTTTTGGTCGTCTTCCTCGACTCCAGGTTCGCACTGGAAATCGTGATCAAGTCGTGGTGGTCGAACCATGGCCCAAGGTTCACGACCGCCCTGCTCACCGCACATTTCCTGGCATTCGCAGTGGCTCTTTGTGTTCCGCGCGCCCGCCGAGAAGTGGTGACGAGCCTCGACGGATTCCTGAGCCCAAAAATGACCCGCCGCGCCGCTCTGGCAACAGTTGCTGGCACCGCAGCGCTCGTGGTCACAGAATTTGCTCTCGCCAAAGCTGCATCCACCATCAAGGCAGCGCTGGTTCCGCAGCGGCCCAAATCCAATTTCCTTCTCATTACCTTCGACGCCTTTTGTGCGGAAGACATGTCCCTTTATGGGTACAGGCTGCCGACCACGCCGAACATCGACGCGTTTGCGCGCAAGGGCACCACGTTCACCAATTTCTATTCCGGCTCTACGTTCACCACTTCGTGCGTAGCGACGATGTTGACCGGGCTGTATCCCTCGGAAAACCGTATTTTCCAGACACAAGGCCATGTCCCTTCCCACAACGCCGAGAAAAACTTTCCGCATGCGATGCGCGCTGCCGGCTTCGCCACAGGTGCGTTCTTCTCCAACTCGAACGCATACTATCTCGCGGAGAGCCTGCGGAACGCCTACGATTTCCTGCCCGAGCCGATCTACCAACCGGGTGGACTCCAGCATTTGTGGGATGGGACCACGCCGCTGCATCAGAAATCGGGGATCGGAAGTCGGCTGCAGGAATACTCCGATCTTATGGAAGTGTGGAATACTCTGGCCCAGTTACCCTTCAATCTCTACGTCAGATATCGGGCAGTCGCCAGTTTCGAGCATGCGAGCGAATTACTCGCCAAACTTCCCGACGGGTTTCTCCTATGGGTCCACGTGATGACGCCGCACGGTCCATATCTCCCAGATGCGGCAGACCGAGGACGTTTCCTCCCGTCTGACAGCAAACTGCGAACCTTCGACGAGGAAGGAACACCCTGGAAGCCGCATTACAAACCCGACCAGCAGAGTGACGTGGACAAGTATCGCCTTCGCTACGACGAGTTCATCGCCACTGCCGATCGTGCCTTCGGCGCCTTCATGGCGGACTTCGAAAACACCGGCAAACTGCGCGACACAACCGTCATCGTGTCGGCCGATCATGGCGAAAGCTTTGAAGGCGGTGTCTATCAACATGAAAGCGCCTACCAGACTCGGCCGGTCATCCACGTCCCTCTTATCATCCGCACGCCGGGCGAGCAAGATGGCCGTAAAGTTGCCTTCACCGTGGACCAGACGGCGCTCGCGCCCACCATTCTCGAACTGGCCGGGCAGCCAAAACCGGACTGGATGCATGGTCAATCACTCGTGCGGTGGTTGAACGGGAACGACCAGGGAGAGGGCGAGGGACTGGCGTTTTGCCAGTTCCTGGAGAAAAACAGCGTCTTCAAGCCCTTGCGCCACGGGACGGTGGGCGTGATCGACGGCAAGTCCCAACATCAGTACGTACTTGACCTCGATACCCAGAAGGGCGCGCTGAAACCTCTCAAGGAAGCGCAGATCTGGAACCTTGACCGCAGCGCCGAGAACCCAGCGCTGGCCGAGCAGCTACGCGCTGCGATCTACTCGCGATTTCCCGAATTAGTGCAGGAACCCACGTGAGCCAGCAATATCTCAACCTCACCGCCGGCGCCTGGCGCCAACTTCGCCGCAATTGGAAGCTACCGCTCAGTCCGATATTGCTGTGGCAGACGCTCGTTCCCGGCACGGTGTTCTCCTCGCTCGTGGGCTTGCAACAGACGCTGTCAAGCGAGCAACTGGCCCAGGCGAATTTTCGCGACGCCGTGGTGGTGCTGGGCTACTGGCGCTCCGGCACAACACTGCTGCACGAGCTGCTGTGCCTCGATTCGCGCTACACCTATCCCACGACTCATGCATGTATGAACCCTCATCATTTCCTGTTCTCGGAAGCCTCCGCGTTGGCTCAACAAGGCGCCAGTGCGCGGCGGCCGATGGACGACATGGAAGTCCGCCTCGGCTCGCCGCAGGAGGATGAGTTCGCATTGCTTTCTCTGGGCGCGCGTTCTCCGTATGAAGCGCTGCTGATTCCGAAGACACTGCCCGAGGCGCTGAAGCTCACCGATCCGCGCGACCTCTCACCGCAGGACGAGAAACATTGGCGCGATGTCTTCCTGAGTTTTCTGGCGGGAGTCTCGGTGCGGGGCGCCGGTCGACCCATGGTGCTGAAATCGCCCACGCACGGCGCCCGCGTCGACACCCTTCGCGAACTCCTTGCGGACGCCCGCTACGTGCTGATCGTTCGCGATCCCATGACCAACTTCGAATCGGTGGTGCGGATGTGGCGCAAGATGTTTGAAACATACGCGCTGGCGCCAATCCCTCCCGATGACGACATCCGCGAAGCGGTTCTCGTGGACCGTCCCCGCTTCGAGGCCAAACTGGCTTCGGCCACCGCCGGCTTGTCCGAAAAGCGATTTCAAGCGATATCGTACGAGTCGCTCATTGCGGACCCAGTGGGTCTGATCGAACGGCTGTACACGCAGCTGGAACTCGGCGACTTCGAGGCCGTGCGAGAATTTCTCATCGCCGAAACCAAACGCCGCAGTAGCTACCTTGCGAAGGCCAGCTTGCCCTCGGACGCATGGCAACAGCGAATCAAGCACGAATGGGCAGAGATTGTAGCGCGACGCGCAGCTTTGCGCTGACGCATGCTCTTTGTGCAACCTGCTTACTGTCCTGCACGTTTGATGTAATAGCCAGACACTTTCCACTTGCCGTCGTTCACCAACATCGGTGTCACGGTTTCGATCATTCGGGGGCACTCTCGAAGCTGGTCTCGTACTGAAGCATCACATACTCGCCACTCCGACCGTTCGGCATTGTGGTCGCGTATGTCGCACTCTTCAGCTGACGCGACTCGACCTTGCCTAGCGGTGCGCGGACCGTGTCCAGCGCGTTCTTCCACTGTTCCTTTGACCTCGCTCCGCGAAACGCGCTGGAAGCTTGGAACCAACTTTCCGCGTACTGGCGCGAATCAGTCAGTGTTAGCCACTGGGTGGCAGCGTCGGTGGCTGCCAGTTCTTTTTCGTCGGTAGAATAGGCAACTCCCAGAACGCCAACAGCACGCAAATCAGGGCGAACAAGATCACGTAGTGTTTCAAGCTGGTCTCACTCTTGAAGATTCTGGAACTCGTGGGCGGGAGAACACTCCCACTAGCTAGTCCGACCGGTCCGGATGCTCAGTCCAATCGTCGTCGTCCATGGTCTTGCTCCGCGAAGGTCTCATCTTAGCAGCCGCGTTGCACGCTATCTCCGCCGCCTCGCGGGCGATTTCCAAGTTGTTGTATTCGAACTGCCCTTCCACATGGGTTTTACTGCCGCTGACTGCTTTGTGTTCCGCTTCTTCTTCCGTCATCGTGACATGAACTACATAAGACATCGTTGTTCTCCTCAATAAACTTTGGACACTCGGCGAAGCTTGCTTCCCGCCCCGCTTCGAATCTCGTCGAGCAATTGCCCATTCGCTCCCAGCAGTGAAATGCTGACTTCCGGCGTTCCAAATGCGTGCGTCGAGCAACTCAGGCATGGATCGTAGGCGCGCACCACCGCCGACACTCGGTTCAGCATTCCTTCCTCCAGGTGGGCCCCTTTGACAAAATGCTCGCTCACCTGCCGGACGCTCTTCCCGATGACCTGATTGTTATGGCCCGTGGCGACGATCAGGTTTGCCCAGACGATCGCGCCATTCTCGTCAACTTTATAGTGATGGATCAGAGTTCCTCGCGGCGCTTCAATGATGCCCACGCCCTCCAGCGCATTCACGTTCGCAGTCGCACGAACGTGCGTGTCGAGAATTCCGGGCTTCGCGAGCAGCGCCTTCATGCGCTCCAGCGCGTAAAGAACCTCGATGAGCCGGGCATAGTGATACAGGAATGCACTGTGCGGCACCCGGCCGAATCGCTGGCGAAATTCCTGCAGCTCCGCGTCAGCCATGGTCGTGCCGCACGCATTGGCAACGTTGATGCGCGCCAATGGCCCGACTCGATAAATGCCTTCGGGATAGCCCAGCGGCTTATAGTAAAGCGCCTTCAGATACGACTCGCGCAGTGTGGCCTCACCGATGTAGTCCGCACAGTCCTCGGGCAGGACCGCGGGTTGCACGATCTCCCCGACCGCGTCGATAAATCGCAGCGGGCCGTCGTAGAGCTGCAAGTTGCCCGCTGCATCGACCAGCGAGGCGTACATGGTCGGGGCCGACCCGAAATTCTCGATCTCTTCTCGGAATCCGTCCAACTTACTCTTGAACAAATTGAGCGCAAGTTTCGTGGTTTCGATTGCATCAGGAATGCCGCCCAGCAGGCGATCACGCGTCTCTGCCGACAGCGGCGTCTTCACCCCGCCGGGTACGATCCACGAAGGGTGCACCCGCTCTTCGGCAAGACTCTCGATCACCTGCAAGCCAAATTTACGTAGCTCGATACCGGCGCGGGCCAGATCAGGGTTGGCTTCAATCAGTGCGGCAACATTCCGCGCGGCTGGATCGCCATCCATGCCTAGCAAAAGGTCGGGCCCCGACAGGTAGAAGAAGCTCAGCGCGTGCGACTGTACGAATTGAGCGCAGTGCGCGATCTCGCGCAGCAGCGCTGCCGCCTTAGGGATGCGTACTGCCATGATGGCATCGCGGCAAATGCAAACCGTATTGTCGCCTTCGGGCTGCAGGTTGAACAGCGCGTAAAAAGTCGCGAAGCTGTAGATCCGGGAGAGCGGAATATCCAGCTTTCTGGCGATGTATTGCAGCGCTTCCTGCGGCAGGTACTTGTGCGGATCGTGCTCCTGCACCGCTTCGAGAAAGCTCAGCAACGCACCAGGTCGGCCGTTATTCTTGGCTATCGCCTGGTCAATGTAGGCTTGGTCGACGTTGTCGAGGAGAGTCGGCAAGGCGGACATGTGCGTGGGCGCTCCTTTCGCGAGACACCAGCACTCGAGACCGTTTTAGCGGTCCGACCAACGGTCGCAGGGATACACAACCGGTCGCGATGAATGGCTGCAATCCTGCTAACTCTAGCGTCTGCCTATTTTGGCGGGAACTCTGTGAGACGGGTCACGTCGGGGCGTGACGGCACACCCACGAAGGGCAATCTGGAACCCAGTCCCAAAATGGAACAAATGTTCCGCGTGGAACAAATCGTAGGAGCGGCGTTTCTTTTAAGGGCACGGCTTCAGCCGTGCCGTAACCGGGCTTCCGCAGAGTCGGGAATTCGCCCCAGAGGAGAACTCGCTCCGTACTACTCTACTTGCCGCTGGTTTCATTCCACAAAAATGACAACTCATCAGCCGTGTCGTTCACCAGTTGTGTGATCGAAACTCCCGCGCTGTGCCCGGCCTTCAGTTCGTAATGCAACAGGATAGGCCTGTCACTGCCGGTGTCAGCCTGCATCAGCGCAGTCATCTTCCGGGCGTGCAATGGATCGACGCGGGTGTCCGAGTCGCCGGTGTTGAACATGATCGCCGGATACTTTACGCCCTTCTTGACGTTTTGATAGGGGGAATATTTCAGCAGGTAAGGAAACTGGCCCACTTTTTCTGACGAACCATATTCTGAGGTCCACCATCGCCCGACCAGGAAATTCTGGAAGCGAATCATGTCCAGCAGCGGATAGCCACACCAGATCGCACCGAACAGCTCAGGACGCTGCGTCATAGCCGCGCCCATCAGCAGTCCCCCGTTCGAACGTCCGCGCGCCGCTAGGCGCGAAGGCGAAGTGTACTGGTTGTTGACCAGGTATTCCGCAGCTGCAAAGAAATCGTCAAACACGTTCTGTTTCTTCTCGAACATTCCTGCCTTGTGCCAAGCTTCGCCGTACTCGCCGCCACCCCGCAGGTTGGGTTGCGCGTAGAAGCCCCCTTGCTCCATCCACCAGGCATACTCGGGGTCCCAGTGCGGAGGCAGGCTGACGTTGAATCCGCCGTAGGCGAACATCAGAGTCGGCGCCTCGCCGTTGCGTTTCAGCCCCTTCTTGGACGAGACGAACATGGGCACGCGGGTGCCGTCTTTCGAGGTGTAAAACACTTGCGTCACCTCGTACTGCGCAGATTCAAACGGAACCCCCGGCTTGGCGAAGACTTCCGTCTTCCCGGTGGCTACGTCGTAGTGATAGATCGCCGGCGGAATATTGAAAGACTCGAAGCTATAGAAGGCGCCGTCGGATGCCTGCCGGCCGTACATTGCGGAAGCCGCTCCCAGCGTGGGATATTCGAGTTTCCCTGCAGGCTTCCCGTCGAGCGTGTAAATCTGCGTTTGCGAGATCACATCATGCAAACCGGTTGCGAAAAGCTTTCCGCCCACAATGGAGATCGTCTCGATGACATCCTTCCCTTCGGGCGCAATGGTTTCCCAGCGTTCCGGCGCAGGGTTGCTCAAGTTGATCTTGATGACGCGATAGTTCTCCGCCTGATAGTCGGTGAGGACGTAGAGGTCATCTCCGTAATTCTCCGGCGAGAATCGGCTGTCAATGCCGTGAATGATTGGCCGGATGGGCGCTCCTGGCGTGTGCAAATCCTGCACATAAATGTCGACTCGCTTCGCCGGCACTCCGTGATTCACGTGCAGGATGAGATAGCGGCCGTTCTCGCTCACCTCGGGATAGATCAGGTCCATCGGGCCAAAGTTCTCTCCCTCGAAGGACTTTCCGAAAATCAGCCGGTCTTCTGAAACGGATGTACCAAGCCGGTGATACGACACCAGTGAGCCGGCCGGCTCGAACTTCGCATAGTAAAGACCCTTCTCGTCAGGACTAAGGGGCACGCCGGCATAGCGCGCCGCCGGTAGCACGTCCGGCAGTTCCCGCCGCGACTTCACCTCCAGCAAGTGGACCGACTGTTCGTCGGCGCCGCCTTCGCGTGCGTCGTACACCAGCAGGTTCCCGTCCTTGGAAACGTCAGCGATGTTGACCGAAGTATTCTGGTCAGCGCTCAACTTGGTCGCGTCAATCAACCGCTCGTCGGTGTTCCTCAGCCCCGTGCGAAGGTAGATCGATCCCTGGTTCTCCTCCGGCAGACGTTTCTTGAAGAAGTACTTGTCTTCTCGTTCGAGCGGGATGCCGTAGCTCTCGACCCGCATCAGTTCCGTGAGGCGCTTCACGACCTCCGGGCGAATCTTTACCTGCGAGAGGTAGTCTTCGGTGTACTTCATCTGTTCCGCCAGCCAAGCCCGAGTGGCGGGGCTCTTCGAATCCTCCAGCCAGCGGTAGGGATCGGTGATCGCTATGCCGTTGACCGTGTCCACTACTGGCTCCATCTTCGTCGGCGGAGGAGGGGGCAGCGTAATCCCATTGCCGCCATGCACAGTGGCGGTCTTGTCGGCAGCGGTCGAAATGTTGGCGATACCTATCAGCACGAGGGCGAGACAGAGCTTGATCATCATCGGAGTCTGAATAGAATACCGCAGATGAATAGAGTGAGGTCTTGGCGGGCGGTGTTTCAGACACCATCCCCTGGCGGCACAGCAGCCCGGTGAATTCGGATTCCTATTGTGCGTTAGGACGATTGCTGGCCGTTAGTCTCGCCAGCGCGTTTTGCACCTGGCCCGATTCCGGGCCGTTGGGGCTTTCGTGCAGGTAGGTTTCGTACTCATTGTAGGCAGCCTGAAGCTGGCCCTCATGTTCCAGTGTCTGTCCCGCTACGAAATGCACGACCGAGTACCCCTCATGGGGAAGCTGATGGACCTTGCGTGCAGTAGCGAGGGCGCCCTCGTCGTCGCCCGTCTGCGCTTCCGCAACGCACATAAGGGTCAGACTGACCGGGTTCAGCGGTTCGACGATTAGCGACTTCTTCAGCAATTCTTCTGCGCGCACATAATTCCCCTCGTGGACCATGATGCGCGCCAGGTTCCGGTCGGCGTCGGCGTTCCTGTCATTCAGCGCGACCGACTTCTCAAATGCCGCCCGCGCCTTCTCGACCTGGTTCATCCGAAAGTACATCACCCCCAGATTGTTGAAGGCAGTATCGTATTGCGTGTAGATACCGGTGGCCTTTTCGAATTGCTCGGCCGCTTTCGGAAAGTCGTTATGCTCCCAGGCTTCCATTCCTTTGTGGAACGCCTTCTTCGCCTCCGCCGGAACCCGCAGCTCGGCGGCCGAAGTAACTGGTCCGGAAGTCGACTTAGTCGTAGCTGCGGCGTTATCAACCTTCGGCTTTACGCGGAGGTAGACTGTCCTGCTTTTGTCCAGATCCTCCACGCGAATAGTTTCCGAAGCCGTGCCCTGGAGAGGCGTTCCGGAAGCCAGCACCCGGTACTGTCCTGCCCTCCCGACGTGAAATCTCACCTTTCCCTCCGAGTTAGTAAATGTCTGCTCGATGGGAGTTTCGGTGTCGTCACGCAGTTCCACGCGGATCTGGTCACCGGCAGCCCGGTCATTCTCGTAGGTGACGCGGACCAGGATCTCAACGCTGGTCTGATGCACCGGTGAGTTTCCCTGCGCCAGGCACAGGCCGGGTGTCAGGATCAGTAGAAATCGCGCGACTCGAGCTGGAGTAAACCCGAACATGCTGCCTCCAGAGCGCGATCCTGAGTACGCTCCGTGGCGAGAATTGTACGCCTGTTTCTGCGGCAAGGTTGTCAAATTCCTGTAGATTCCGGATTGCTGTGCGGTCCCGGCGATCGGAGGATCAGAAACTCCTCTTCCCGCCAGAAATAGAAAAGGCGGAAACCCTTTCGGGACTTCCGCCGAACCCGTTTCCGTGAATTCGTTAAGGCTTCATGGGCATGTACATCATGTCGTTGGGCTTGCCGACCTCTACTTTGTAGTCCGAGGGAACTTGAAACAGCGACGCGTCAGGATCCCCGCGGGTAACGTTTACCAGCTTGGTGGTGACGCTCCCCATCATCGGATCGGTATGCATCGTCAGGACCGTGATCTGCAGGTCGGGCGAGTACCAGCGCTCGGTAACGACCGCTATCGGCTTGTCGTTGCCGATCGCGCCTGCGGGGATGGTGCGGGTCACCCGCACGCCTTCCGCCTGAAAGCCGTTCACTGCCTTGGTGCCCAGTTGTTCCTTATTGGCCGCCGCTGAATCGGCAGGGCCACCCGTGGCCTTCATGTGATCTTCATGGCCTTCCCCTCTCGGTCCTAGGCCATGGATCGGCATTTCGCGCGCTGTCTTGTTGTCAGGATTGAGCATGTAGCGTTTTCCGGCTATCGGATCGGTAATCATCACCAGGCTGCGTTTCACGCTGCCGGTGGCCGGCGTTGCCAGGTCCACGCCCATCTCGCGCCGGACCCGTCCTTCCGCATCGCGATAGACCTTGGACTGCGACTCATTGTGAATGCGATTACCGTCCGCCAGAGTCGTATCCCGGCTGACAACGAAATCTCCGCTAAGTGGCGCACCCTTGACGGTCTTGCCGTCGCCAAATTCACCTCGCATCATGTCCATGCCAGGGCCATGTCCAAACGGCGCACCTTGCGGAGGAGGCGGTGCGGGCTGGCCAATAGCCGCCGTCGCCGCCAGCAAGGCCAGAATACTCAGCGCAATCGAATTTATTATCCCCAATTTCAAAGAGTTCATACGTTCTACCTCGAGTCCGTGGCGTTCACTTGCCTAGTTCACGATTCGCATGGCTCGCACCAGGCCATCCTCTCCGACGATAACGTCGGCGACCACTGGTTGACTGCCGTCTGCTGCGGACGCGCTCCCCGGCAACTCCATTCGAATCACTTCTTCTTCCCCTGAACAGATTAGAGGATCGCAAAACATCAATGCCACAAATCCTTGACGGTCGACCGCCGCAGCACTCGCTACCTCAGGTATGCTGTGCGGTCGCTTCGCGCTGGACAGGACGCCCTTCGCTGTCGCAGCGTTGGCGGAATCTCGTGCCATCTC
>Ga0074045_10002617_pt1 | contig 16628 bp, 16 predicted proteins | sample BogForMeECP23OM2_FD_94442 | JGI IMG/M metagenome (GOLD analysis project Ga0074045, IMG submission 94442) | Bog forest soil microbial communities from Calvert Island, British Columbia, Canada - Bog Forest MetaG ECP23OM2 | ecosystem: Environmental > Terrestrial > Soil > Wetlands ...
CAGACGCCGGGGCTGATCAAGGCATCCGTCTCGCCCGCGGGGGCGTGATCCTCTTGGGCCGGGGCGCCGTCACCAGTTTCGTGCCAAACCCCGACCACATCCACGTCACCGGCGTAGCGCCGGGGCGGCCCACCGCCGTCAGTCTGCACCTGTACGGGCGCATGATGAACAGCTTCAATATCTACGACGTCTCGGCAGGCACGCGCCGGCGCGTGGCGCTGGAGCACAACGAAAGTTGAGCCGAGTCCGCCTCTTATGGACAAAACCCGAGGCTGACCTGCGGCGGACCTGAAAGCCGCCCACTGGGCGGCCCGGGTTTCCCCTTCCTCCCCCGCCGCAGACTATCGGCGTCCGACTTGCCCTGCATCAAGTGGTGCCGGGGGCCGCATGAGATAATCCCCATGCAGTCATCTGGGTGCGGGGCGCTTTTCGCGGCCTCCGCGGGGGATTAATGAATCTTTCCACAAGGAGTGGCAATGAAGCTGACGATGATCGCAATAGCCTCGGTAGCGGCCTTGACGGCGGCCGGCATGGCCCAGGCGCAGGACGGCGCAGCCTTGGCGCAGAAGAGTGGCTGCTTGACCTGCCACGCCGTCGACACCAAGAAGATCGGCCCGTCGTTCAAGGACGTTTCCGCCAAGTTCAAGGGCAAGTCTGACGCGGATGTCGTGGCGGCCATCAAGGCGGCCAAGCCGCACGCGTCGAGCAAGGCCTCCGACGCCGATCTGCAGGCTTTGGCCAAGTGGATCCTGTCGCTGTAAGGTAGCACCGGGCGAAGACGCCCGGCTTCAGCGCAGGTCTTTCCGTTGGTCGTCGGATGGTTGGTCCAGCCGGGCATGCAATGCCCGGCCGGATGAGCTATTGCCAATCGACGAGCTGACGGTCCGTCGAACGGCGGCCCGTCGCAAGCTGCCGTAGAAGCGGAGGGGGTTTCTTTTACTCCTCAGGGCGGCTTCGCAAGCCTCGCAAGACACGCTCCGTTCGCGGAGTCGGCTGCGATGCCGGGGCTCGCCGGGCCCTTCGCCACCAGCGCTTAGTTGCCCTGACTACGGCTTCTTCACGTGCACGACGCCCGTCATGAACGGGTGCACGGTGCAGAAGTAGGCAAAATCGCCTTGGCTCGCAAAGACGTGCTCGAACCGGTCGTCGGTATCGAGGCCCTTCGAGCCGAAGCTCTTGTCGCTGGCGGTCACGGTATGCGGCGTCTCGTCGTGGTTCGTCCAGGTTACCTTGGTGCCCGGCGCGACCGTGATTTCCTTCGGCGTGAAGGCGAACTTGGTGATGTCGACCGCGACGGCCTGGGGAGCCGGGGCCGCGGCGCCGGCCAGCACGAAAATCGCTGGCAGGAGGAGCGCCGCGCCCAAGACCCGGCGCAGCGAGCTGCGAGAATGGATTTCACTCATGGATTTTTTCCTAAGAAGGCAGGGGCAGGGACCGGAGTCGGCGGGCAGGCGGCAGGGTCCCGGGCGATTTCCCGCTCGGCGCGACGGCGCGCCGTGCACGCGCCGCCAGCGCCTTTTCGCCCGGGGCCGGTCTTGCGCTTCAGTGCTCGAGCGGCGTGTCGATCATCGCCAGCTGCTGCTGTCCGCGCACCACCGTCAGCTGCCGGGTGCCGAGGAGCTTGCCCAGCTCGCCGGCCGGGACCGTGACCGGGCCGGGCTCGCCGATACCCGACTGTCCGGGGGTGGGCAAGGGATAGGCGAGCGACATCGCCGTGTGCAGCGCAATGGTGCCTTCAACCTTCTGCAGCACCTGGTGGATGTGGCCGTTGAGCACGGTAACCGAGCCGTACGGGCGCAGCAGCGCGAGCGCCTGCGCCGAGTCCGCCGTTCCCCAGCCCCATGGCTCCCAGATCGTCCACAGCGGGATGTGCCCCAGCACCACGATCGGGGTGGAATTGGAGACCTGCGCCAGGTCGGCTTTCATCCACGCGATCTGCTCGTCGCCGAGCGAGGCCATGGTGCCCATCTTGAAGTTGAGCACGTTGTTCAGGCCGATGAAATGCACGCCGTCCTGGTCGAAGCTGTAATAAGCCCTGCCCTTGCCGTCGTGGTCGAAGTACTTGAGGTAGCCGCTGACACCGTCATCGATCGCGTCGTGCTCGCCGGGAATGGTGTGCACGTGGTAATGGAGCTCCTGCAGCACCTCGCGCGCCTTGGCGAATTCCTCCGGCTTCGACAGGTGGCTCACGTCGCCGGTGTGCACCACGAAGGCGGGTTTTTGCGGCAGGGCGTTGATGTCGGCGATGGCGTGGCGCAGCGTGCCGACGACGTCGGGGTTGGCCGCCTTGTTGAAGCCGATGTGGGTATCGCTGATCTGCGCGAAGGTGAGCGTGCTCGTGCCGGCGCCCATCGGGCCGCCCGTGCCGGTCGCGCCCAGCGCGCGCGGAACGCCGCCGGCGACCGTCCACACGACGGCGGCGCCGCTCCAGGCCGCCAGGCAGCTCAATGCCTTGCGGCGGGCAGGATTGTTCGGTCCGGCGGGCTCGTAGCTGCTCATGGGCGCTCCTTGCGGTAGTTGGTGGGGGCCTGCACCGGTCAAGACCGGACCCTGCAGCGATTTATTCCCGCCCTGGCGCCCCAAGTCCCCCGCCAAGCACCACGCGCGCGACAAGCCCGAGCGCGTCATCGGTCGTCACGGCGTGGCGCACGCCCTCGACCTCGGCCGCGCCCTCGACCCCGATCACCGCTTTGCCGAACTGCAGCCCCAGCGCGACCTCGGAGAGCGTCCCGTAACTGTCGCCGATGGCGACCAGGCACAGCGACGCCCGCGCGATGAGGGCGTTGCGGGCCTCGCCGATGCCGGTGGCAAGCGCAACCGTGACATGGGGGTTGGCGGACTCGGCCGAAGCCTCGGGCAGCAGCCCGATCGACAGCCCGCCACCGCGGCGCACGCCTTCGCACACCGCCTGCATCACCCCGCCGCGGCCGCCGCAGATCACGGTAAGTCCCATGTCCGCGAGTCCCGCGCCGATGCGCTCGGCCGCGGCAAGCTGCGCCGCGGCGGCGGCGCGCGGACCGATCACGCCCACCGGAATGCGCAGCGGGTGGTCATTCTCCTTTTGCAGCCAGGTGACCGCCGCGGTGGAGGCGATCGATTCGCCGCAAGCCGGGTTGGCGAGCGGGTTTTTGCCCCATTGCCGGGTTATCGGATCGAAGGCGCGGCCGCGTTGGTCGAAGAGCACCCTCGCGGCGCGGTCAAGCCTGTAGGTGTCGCTCATGGCGGTTGGCGATCCGCTCCCCGCCGCTCAGCACGGCGGAGCACGCGGCGGTAATCGGCGGCGTGAGCGTGCCGGCGCGGAAATCGGATGCGTTTTCGGAAATGAGGGCGTTGCGCCGCGGCGGCAGACTCTCGGGGTGGCGCGCACTGGTTTTGAGCAGCGGGCAGGTCCTCAAGGGTAGCAACTTTGCGCGGCATCCGGCAGGTCGCTGACACGGTGTAACCCTGGCGACGCATTTGTCTTGCAAACTGCGCATGCTTCACTTAGCCGGCCAATGGCGGGTGAAGCGCGAGCAACGCAGCGGTCGCTTTCGCCGCCCGCCGCTTAATCTCGCCCGGCGCAGGCGGGTCGGCGACACGCAGCAGCAGTTCGACCATGAGATCCTCCCAGAGGAGCGCCAGGTACTGTCTTGCCATGGCGACCGGAGCGCCCGGTCCGATCAGCCCCGCGGCTTGCGCTTCTGCCAGCAGACCGGCGAGCGCGGCGCGGGCGGCGTCGCGTCCGAACCTGTCGAGAGCCTCTGCGACCTCTGGCGAGCGCTCGGCCTCGGCGATGGCGAGGCGGAAGGTGGCCATCACTGTGGGGTGAGACACCTCGCGCGTGAGGATCGTGCCGAAGGCGGTCAGCGCCGCCGCGAGCTCGCGCCGATCGCGTGGCGGCGGCAGCCCGGGAGGCAGCCGCATCCGCGGCGCCCGCCCGGTGATGCAGGCGACCAGGATTGCCTGCTTGCTGCCGAAGTGCGCATAGAGCTCGCGCTTGGAAACGCTCGCCCGCGTGGCTATGTTGAGCGTGGTGGTGGCGGCGTATCCGTTCTCGACGAAGGCCTCGAAGGCCGCGCAAAGGATTCGCTCACGAACCGGATTCCCGGTCGCGGGCTTCGCAACGGCCTTCGCCTGGGTGCGTTTCATCGCCAGCCCCTTGACATGGTACCAGCAGGTACCGTAGAGTGCCCATGAATTGGTACCGTATAGTACCACGGATCCGTACCGGCATGCGCGGCAGCCATGCCCGCGGCGTTGCGACAGGTCAATGGCCACTGCTCGCGCTGCCGTCAGATGCGTGACGGGGCGAAGGATGGAGATCGACGTCATGTCTCTGGTTACGCTCAACCGGGTCAACAAGACCTACCGCCTCGATGCCGTCGACGTGCCCGCGCTGGTCGACGTCGACCTGGAAATACGGGCCGACTGCTTCACCGTGATCTCCGGCCCATCGGGCAGCGGCAAGACGACGCTGCTCAACGTCATCGGCTGCATCGACCATCCCGACCGCGGCGAGGTTACCGTTGCCGGCCAGGAGGTGCGCAAGATGTCCGACGATGCCTTGTCGGACTTCCGGGCGCGGCACATCGGCTTCATCTTCCAGAGCTTCAATCTGCTGCCGGTGCTGACGGTCTACGAGAACGTCGAGTACCCGTTGCTGCTGTCGGGCGTGCCAGGCGGAGAGAGGCGACGGCGCATCGAGACCCTGCTCGAAGCGGTCGGCCTCGCCGACAAGGCGCGCAACCTTCCGGGTCAGCTCTCCGGTGGGCAGCGGCAGCGGGTGGCCATCGCGCGCGCGCTCGCGCCCTCTCCCCAGATGGTGCTTGCCGACGAGCCTACTGCGAACCTCGACAGCCACACCGGCGAGGCCATCATCGACCTGATGCGCCGCGTGCAGCGCGAACAGCATGTCTCGTTCGTGTTCTCCTCGCACGATCCCCAGGTGATGGCTGCTGCCGACGACGCGGTGCGCATCCGCGACGGGCAGATCGAGAAGGCAGAGCGCCGCGAGGCGCTCGCAAGGGAGACGGCATGAGGACCTGGTCGCTTGCGCTGCGCAATCTGTTGCGCAACCGTCGCCGCTCGCTGACCACGCTCATGGCCATGGTGATCGGCGCGGTCACGATCCTCACCTTCGGCGGCTACAGTCGCAACATCACCTACAGCCTGCAGACCGGTTACGTGCTGCGCGGCGGCCATCTGCAGGTCCAGCGCAAGGACTATTTTCTCTATGGCAGCGGCAACCCCGCGGCCTACGGCATCGCCGACTACCAGCGGGTGATCGAGGTGATTGAGCACGACCCGGTGCTCTCGCCGATGCTGACCGTGGTCACTCCGACGATCTCCCTGGGCGGCATCGCCGGCAACTTCGCCGCCGGGGTGTCGCGCACCGTCGTCGGCACCGGAGTGGTCGTCGCGGACCGCAACCGGATGCGGCGCTGGAACGACTACGGCCTGCCGCTCAACATCGGCCCGGTGGCCCTGACCGGGACGGCGGAGGATGCCGCGGTCATCGGCACCGGGGTGGCGCGGGTGCTGCAACTCTGCCGGCCGCTCGCCGTGGCGGACTGTCCGCAGCAGGCCAAGGCCGAGCAAACGCAGGGCAATCCGGCCCCCGACGACATCATCGGGCTCGCCCGACAGGAGTCCCGGCCCGCCGCATCCACCGACGAGGCCCGCATCGAGCTCCTCGCGGCGAACGTCCACGGCGCGCCGAACGTCGCGTCGCTGCGGGTGGTCAAGGCCGAGCAACAGGGCTTCAAGGAGTTCGATGACATGTATGTGGGCCTGCATCTGGCGGAGGCACAGCGGCTGCTCTACGGCGGCGACAAGCCCGAGGTCACGGCGGTTGTCATTCAGCTCGTGCACACCGGCCAGATCCCCGCGGCGCGAGCCCGCCTGGAGGAGCTCCTCGCCACGACGCTCAAGAGCGAGCCGCTCGAGGTCCAGGATTTCGAGACGCTCAATCCGTTTTATGGTCAGGCGGTCGGCATGTTCGCCGCCATCTTCGGCTTCATGGCGGTGCTCATCGCTGCAATCGTGCTGTTCACCGTGAGCAACACGATGAGCATGGCGGTGGTGGAACGAACCACGGAAATCGGGACCTTGCGCGCGATGGGGCTGCGCCGCTCGGGGATCCGCCGGCTGTTTGTCTGCGAGGCGCTGCTGCTCGGCTGCATCGGGGCCGCGGTCGGCGTGGTGGCGGCGCTCGGGCTCGCCTGGCTCATCAATCACTCGGGGCTGACCTGGCTGCCTCCCGGGCAGGTCGACCCGGTGCCGCTGACCGTGCGCGTCTGGGGCGAGACCCGGCTCATGGTCGGCAGCGCGGCGGGGCTCATCGTCGTCGCCGTCCTCTCCGCGTGGTGGCCGGCGCGGCGCGCCGGGAGGATGATCATCGTCGACGCCCTGCGCCACGTATAGGAGGCACCATGACCACCTGCCTGGTTCGGGCTCCTGCCTTTCGATGCGCCGCGGCGACGGCGGAGGGGCGGCCGTGAAGTTGGCACGACTTGCCGCCTGCGCACTGTGGGCCGTGCTGCCCGCGGTCGCCTGCGCCGCGCCCGGCGCGCAGGCGATCCTGGCGGCCAGCGACGCCATCCGCAACCCGGACCGCCCGTTCGGCCTCACCGTGACGCTGATCGAATACCGCGACGGCCGGCAGACCGACACGACGACGCTGGGCGTGTATTCGAAAGCCGACGCCAACAGCGGGCAGTTCCGCAGTCTCATCCGCTTCGTCGCTCCCCCGCGTGACGCCGACAAGTTGATGCTCAAGAACGGCAACGATCTGTGGTTCTACGACCCCTCGAGCAAGGCGAGCATCCGCCTCTCGCCGCAGCAGCGGCTGCTCGGCCAGGCCGCCAACGGCGACGTGGTCACCGTCAACCTGGCCAAGGACTACAAGGCCGAGCTGGCGGCGGAGGAGGACGTTCAGGATGGCGAGCGGCAGAACCGGCATTGCTACAAGCTCGACCTTTCGGCCGCCTCCCCCGACGTGACCTATGATCGCATCGAGATGTGGATCGACACCGCCAGCAGCCGCCCGGTCAAGGCGCGCTTCTATACCGAAAGCGGCCGCCTTCTGAAGAGCGCGTATTACCGCCACTACCAGGCGCAGCTGGGGGTCGAGCGACCCACCGAAACGGTGATCATCGACGGCTTGGATCCGAACTGGGTCACGGTCATGCGCTATTCCGACTACAGCTGGCGTGACGTGCCGGAGATCTGGCTGCAGCGCGATTACCTGCCGCGCTTCAAACCCGAGTAGTCGATGCGCGCGTGGCTCATGATGGCGCTGCTGGCCGCGGCACCGGCCCGCGCTGCCGACGACGATGCGGCCGCGCTGTCGCTCGCCGACACCACCCCGGCGTCGACCCAGCAGGCCAGCGACTGGCGGGTTTTCCTGGAGGGCGCATGGGCCGAATCGGCGCTGCGCGACGGCGCGGGCACGGAGCACGACGAGCACCTGTTCCTCGACGTCCACTACGACAAGACCCTCGCTCCGGCCTGGCGCGCGGTTTTTGCCGACCTGGTCGATTCGCATTGGCAGGACAGCATCTCGCACCAGAACGCGGTCAACACCGTTATCGACGCCTACCTGAGCTGGCAGGCGCGCCCCGACGCCATCGCCGACGTCGGCCGCATCAACACGCGCTACGGCGCTGGCGTCGGCTACAACCCGACCGACTATTTCCGGGTGAACGCCATCCGCTCGATCATTTCCATCGATCCTGCGAGCCTGCGCGAGAACCGGCTGGGCAGCGTGATGGTGCGCGGTCAGGCGCTGTGGACCGCGGGGTCGCTTACCGCGATCTATTCGCCAAAGCTCGCCGACCAGCCGAGCGACAGCGCCTTCAGCCCCGATTTCGGCGCCACCAACTTTCGCGACCGCTGGCTGCTGGCCGCGAGCCACCAGATAGCGGCCAATTTCAATCCCCAGCTGCTCGTCTTCGGCGGCGCCAACGCCTCGCCGCAGATCGGCCTTAACCTCACCACGCTCGTCAATGACGCCACGGTCGCCTATGTCGAGTACTCGGGCGGGCGCACGCAGAGCCTCTTGTCGCAGGCGCTGCTGCTGCCGCCGGACACCGCCTTTCGCTCCCAGGTCGCCGCCGGCTTCACCTACACCACCGCGAGCAACGTCTCGCTGACCCTCGAGTACGAATACAACGGGGCCGGCCTCAATCAAGAAGGCTGGAACGCCCTGCGCAGCGGGCCGCCGGCCGCGTACGCCCAATATCGCGCCTACGCTGCCGATGTCCAGGATCCGCCCACCACACGCAGGCTCTTCGCCAACGCGAGATGGCAGGATGCGGGGTTAAACCATCTCGACCTCAGCGCGTTCGCCTATTACGACGTCGTCGATGCGAGCCGGCAGTTCTGGATCGAGGCGCGCTATCACTGGACCCATGTCGATGTGGCCGTGCAGTGGCAGCTCAACAGCGGCGCGCCCGGCAGCGAATACGGGGCGCTGCCGGCGCTCCACACCTGGCAGGCGCTGCTGACCTACTACTTCTGAGCACGGGCTTCGCCGCCGGAGAGCTTCGCGCGCGGCCGCTCTCGGGCATGCCCGCCGACGGCCTCGATCAGCGCAGCGGCAGGAGGAAGGTGAGGCCGATCACTTCCGTTCCGGGATTGACGCTCTGGCCGAAGGCCTTGCCGTTGGAAAAGTGGTGATACGCCACGCCGAGGCGCATGGCGTTGTCGAAGCGGTATTCGAGGTCGATTCCGAAGCGGCCAACGACGGCGGGGTTGCCCAGGTCCTTGCCCTCGCCGCGGCTGTATCCGCCCACCGCGAAACTCGGCGTGAGCACGATGCGCTCGCCCCAGTACGTCGCGAGGCGGATTCCGCCGTAGCCGTACAGGCTTTGCCGTGAGGTGACGCCCGCGCCGACAAACGGCCGCAGGTCCCACCAGAGCAATCGGCCGACGCGGAATTCGCCGCTGAACGCGGTCGCCGGCTGCACCTTCTTGACCGCGTCGAAGCGGCCGACTTCGAGCGCGACTGCGTCGGGCTCCTCGCGCTCGGGCATGTCGGTGATGAGCGACGCGAGGACGATGACGCCGGTGGCGATTGCCAGCGCCTCCACTTCCGCATCGGCTCGCGCCGGCGACGATGGCGCGGCGAGGAGCGCAGCCAGTGCAGATGCCAGGACGGCCGGGCGGCGGCGCAATGACAACGAGTCTCCCGCGAAGTGCAGGTTGCCGATAATCTACACGCGTCGGCAAGCGTTGTCCTGCCCGGACCTTAAGTCTCCGCTAAGTATCCTGCCGTACAATTCACCCCATTGGGCGGCCATCGTTCCTGGCGCGCCACTGGCCGATCGTGGAGGAATTTCCCGTGTTCACCAGACTGCTCGTGCTGTTTCTCGCTATCCTCTTTTCCGGCGGCGCCGCTGCCCAGGGCAAGACGCGCATCGACAAGGCGGCCGACCTGCCGCGCTTCAGCTACCAGCTCGACAGCAAGATCGAGAACATGATCCGCGACGACGCCAAGTTCAGGCCGTTCGCCACGCAGGTGCGCCGCGACCTTGAGGGCGTGCTGGCGAAATACGAAATCGAAGACAGCGCCACGCGCCGGCAGATCCTGACCGAGCTCGCCCAGCTCGACATGCTCGAGGGCAAGTACGACGCGGCGCTCGCCCGCGTCGCGCAGGTCAAGGCGCTCGAGGACAAGCCGGCCGACAAGCTGCTTTCGGGGATCACCGCGCGGGCAGTCATCGCCGGCGAGCGCGCGAGCCCCGACCGCACCTCCGCGGCCAATCGGGATGCCGCAGCGGCCTCGATCAAGGGCGAGCTCTCAGGCATGCCCTACGACGTGATATCCAACGACGCCAAGGAGATCAAGGCCGGCGCCGAGCTTCTCGGCGAGGGGCGGCTCATCGGCAACGTGCGCGAGGTTCTGCAGCCGGCCGTCGACAAGAACGGCTCGCTCTCCTCCGACCTTGCGCCCGGGCTGGTGCGCACCAAGTACATCTACGACTTCATCCTGCCGCTGAAGCCGACCCTGGTCGACACCTGGAGCGGCTACGTCGCCGCGCACCAGGTCGACAAACCGGACATCTGGGCGGCGCGCGCGGCGACCCTGCCTGCCGGCGCGAACTTCAAGCCGGTGACGGTCGCCGTATGGGACAGCGGCGTGGACACCAAGCTCTTCCCCCACAACCTGGCGAGCTCGGGCGGCAGCGTGCCGGTCATCGCCTTCGACCGCTTCGAGGAGCCTGCCAAGGGTGAGCTCGAACCCATTCCCGACTCGCTGAAGAGCAAGGTGCCGGAACTCAAGTCGCGCCTGAAGGGCTTTTCCGACCTGCGCTCGAACATCGACAGCCCGGAAGCGACCGAGGTCAAGAACCACATGTCGACGCTCAAGCCCGACCAGTACAAGGCGTTCGTCGAGGAAATCGACCTGGCTGGGAACTGGATGCACGGCACGCACGTCGCCGGCATCACCGTCGAAGGCAACCCGTACGCGCGCCTGGTCGTCGGCCGCCTCGAGTACGACTGGCACCTGATCCCCGATCCGTGCCCCAGCCGCGAGCTCGTCCTGCGCAACGCCAGGAACGCGCAGTCCTACGTCGACTTCTTCAAGCAGCAGCACGTGCGGGTGGTGAACATGAGCTGGGGCGACACCGTGAAAGGCATCGAAGACGCGCTCGAGCTGTGCCATATCGGCAAGACGCCCGACGAGCGCAAGGCGATCGCGCGCGACTACTTCGACATCGAGAAGGACGCGCTGACCAAGGCCTTCGCGAGCGCGCCGGACATCCTGTTCGTCACCGCGGCGGGCAACAGCAATGAGGACGCCACCTTCGTCGAGGACATTCCCGCCGGGATCGTGCTGCCCAACCTGCTCGCCGTCGGCGCGGTCGACAAGGCGGGGGACGAAGCCTCGTTCACGAGCTATGGGCCGACGGTCAAGGTGCACGCCAACGGCTATCAGGTGGAAAGCGTCATCCCCGGCGGCGAGAAGCTCGCCGAGTCGGGCACGTCGATGGCCTCGCCGCAGGTGGTGAACCTGGCGGCCAAGATCCTCGCCGTCGATCCGAAGCTCACACCGGCGCAGGTCATTGCGCTCATCGTCGGCAACGCCGACAAGACGACCGACGGCCGGCGCACGCTGATCAACCCGAAGAAGACCCTGGCCGCGGTCGAGTCGGGCAAGACGCTCTAAGGTTTCTCGACGGCGAGGGCGGGCGCGGGGGGCGGCGAGCCCGCTCGGCGCGCGGCGTAAAGGTTGTTCAGGTCAAAAACTTACGCCGCTAATCCGCCGCGACGGCGTCGCCGCGGGCACGCTTTGCCGCCGGCTCGCCCGCGTGATCCCGGCGCCGATCCGGCGCCTCGCGCTCTCCCTCGGGCCGCAATACGGCCGCCATGAATTTCGTGGCACCATTGCCACTCTGCTTGGCTTGGAGGCCGCCATGATCATCGGTGCACATGTCATGCTGGAAAGCATGGACGAAGCCGCGGACAAGGCATTTCTGACGGACATTCTCAAACTCTCCTCGGTCGACGCCGGCGGCGGCTTCCTCATTTTCGGGCTGCCACCGACCGAGGTCGCGGTGCACGAGTCCGACCGGAACGACGCGCACGAGCTGTACCTGATGTGCGAGGACATCGAGGCGTTCGTCGAACAGATGGAGAGACACGGCATTTCCGCCACGCCCCCCGAAAACCAGGGCTGGGGAACCCTCACCCGGGTGGTGCTGCCCGGCGGTGGCAAGCTCGCCGTCTACGAGCCGCATCACGCGCGTCCGCACAAGGCCATCGCGCACCGGCCGGCGAAGAAGAAGGCGCCGAAAGCGAGGCCCAAGGCAAAGCCCACGGCCAGGAAGCCGGCCAAGAAGGAGGCCACGAAGAAGGCCACGAAGAAGGCGGCCAGGGCGAAGCAGCGCTAGGCCCTTGGCGTTGCGCGACGTCGTGGCTCGAGCCGTACTTCAGGTTCGCGGGCTCTCGCGCAAGCGCGCTCTCAAGCCCAGGGCCGGCTTCTCGAGCCCATGCCACGATGCCATGGCCAGAGCGAGCGTGACGAGAAACGACACGGCAAACAACTCGGGCGGATTGAGGCCCGGAAGCCGGGCTATGAGGGTCTGCTGGAGCGGGAACGCGTATACGTAGAGGCCGTAAGAGTAGTCCCCGACGCGGTTGAACGCCGGCCACTTCAGCCAGGGATGATAGGCGAGCACGAGCACGGTGTAGGCGAGCACCAGCGTGGCGGTCACGCCGTGTCCCATGCCCCACGGGTTCCACAGGTAGAACGCGATGCCGCCAAGCGCTGCAGCCAGCGACAGGGGCAGCGTCGAGCGCCACACATAGGCAAGCGAGCCGAGCGCAAACAGCAGCGCAAGCTCCCGCACCGTCGCGATTTCGGGCTCCAGAGGGAGCCACTCGGGCCTGGCGACGAAGATTGCCACGAGTGCCGCCAGCACCGCGGCCCACAGTGCTCGGCGGGCGAGAAGTCCGGCGAGACCGGCGATGGCGAGGCCGACATAGAGGCGAAGCTCGATCGGCAGAGTCCACAGCGAGCCGTTGGAGCCCCCCGCGAAGATGTTGTCCGGAAACGCACCCGGAAGGGCGTAGCGGGCGTGCCAGGCGAGCGCGTTACCCCAGGCGAAGTCGATGGTCACCGGGTCGAACAGAAACTGCTTCCATGAAAGCGGAGCCGAGATTCCGGCCAGGATAATCGTCAGCGCTACGGCCGCGAACAGCGCAGGATAGATGCGCAGCACGCGCGCGGCCGCGAATGCGGGCAGCCGGGGTCGGCGCAGCCAGCTCTGCGTCACCAGCAGGCCCGACATCACGAAGAAGCAGCGCACGCCAAGCGCGCCGAAATTGGTGTCGCTCGTGGCGCGATAGACCGGGTCTTCGGCGATATGCCCGGTGAAAACGTAACTGTGGAAGGCTATGACGCCTGCCGCCGACAGAAGGCGCAACAGCTGGATGTTGTTGTCGCGTCCCTGAGTGTAGCTGCCAAGTCGCATCGCGGCGCCCGCATCCTTGCGCATCAGCTCGCCACGACCGTCGACGCCTTGCCGGCGACGTTCGCCTGCACCGCGAAACGTGGCCGGGCGGCGAGCGCGCGATCGAGGGTGGCGGTCGCCTCGCGCAGCTCCTCGCCGTGCAAAGGCAGTCGTGGCGGCCGGACGCGGTCGCTGCCCATGCCGACCCGTTGCTGCGCGAGCTTGATGAGCTGCACGAGCTTCACCATCGTGTCCATGCGCAGCAAGGGCAGGAACCACTGGTAGAGCGCAAACGCCTCTTCGGTCCGCCCTTCGCGGGCATAGCGGAAGAGCGCAACCGATTCGGCGGGGAAGGCATTGACCAGGCCCGCGATCCATCCGCTCGCGCCGGCAGCGATGCCTTCGACGATGGCATCATCGACCCCGACCAGGACTTGCAGGCGTGCGCCGGCCAGGGCGCGGATGGCCGTGACGCGGCGGACATCGGCGCTCGATTCCTTGACGGCATGCAGATTGGGAAGCTCGCCGGCGAGCTCGACGATGTGCTGCGGCAGGAAGTCGGTACGGTAGGCAATCGGATTGTTGTACAGGAGGCAGGGCAGGTCGGTCGCCGTGATCACGGCGCGGACGTGCGCCTTCATTTCGCGCCAGTCGCTGCTGTATACATAGGGCGGCAGAACCATCAAGGCGCTGCAGCCGATCGCCTTTGCTTCGCGGGCGAGCTTCACCGCCTCGGCCGTGGAAAGGGCTGCGATCCCCGGGATCACCGGCACGCGATCGCCGACGGCCTTGATACACGTCTCGATGACCCGCCGCTTCTCGGCAGGCTCCAGAGTGGCCGATTCCCCGAGCGATCCGATCGGAACCAGCCCGACCGACCCCTCGGCGACGAGCCAGCGCGAGTGCGCCGCGAGCAACGCCTCGTCGAGGCTCAGGTCGGCATTGAACGGGGTGGTGATGGCCGGGATGACGCCGCTCCAGTTCAGGTTCATCGTTTGCTCCTACGCGTGCGCGCCGATGCCCCAGCACAGCGGGTCCGCGGCGTCGAAGATGAGCGTCGCCTCGCCGGTGACGTAGGCCGACCCGGTGATGTGCGGAAGGACCCGCTCGGGGTGCTCGGCGTCGACGCTGAACGAGGCCTCGAACCGGGTTCCTATGAAGCTTTCCTGGCGCCAGATCTCGCCGGGTTGAAGCTTGCCGTCGGCATGCAGGCAGGCGAGCTTCGCGCTGGTGCCCGTGCCGCAGGGGGATCGGTCGTAGGCCAGGTTGGGGCAAAGAACGAAATTGCGGCTGTCGAGGTCCGGCGCGGAAGGCGGCCCGAACACTTCGATGTGGTCGATCTCCTTTCCATCGGCGCCGCGCACGCCCTTCGCGGTCAGCTCCCGGCGCACTTGCGTCGCGAAGTCGCGCAGCGTGACGGTGTTCTGCGCGACCAGCGGCAGCCCGGGCGAGGCGACCAGGAAGAACCAGTTCCCGCCCCAGGCCACCTCGCCGCTCAGGCTGCCGTAACCCGGCACCTCGAGCCGCACGCTCTCGGCGAAGCGATAGCTCGGCACGTTGTCGACGGTTACCCGGGCGCGGTCGTGCAGCTCGACGCTCACCACGCCGACCGGGGTCTCGATGCGATGCCTGCCGGGACCGATCCGGCCCAGGTGGGCGAGGGTCACCGCGAGCCCCATCGTCCCGTGTCCACACATCCCGATGCAGCCGACGTCGTTGAAGAATATGACCCCCGCGGCACAGCTTGCATCGGCGGGCTCGCACAGCAGGGCGCCCACCACGGCCTCCGATCCCCTCGGTTCGTTGACGATGCCCGAGCGGTAGCGATCGTGCTCTGCGCGGAAGCGCTCCAGGCGCTGCGCAACGCTGCCGCCACCGAGCGCAGGGGCCCCTTCGATCACCACCCGAGTGGGCTCGCCTGCGGTGTGCGAATCGACGACGCGTACGACCTTGACGCCCATTGTCCGGCCTTTCGCAAACTTCCGCCCTGCACATCGCCAGCCGGCGCGGGGTGTTCGGTCAGGATAGCGCCTTATAATCAATTATCGCCGTTTGCACTACTGTCCCCGGCACCGGGGATTGGCGACATCTGACAAGCGTCGCGCCGGACGCGCGGCAGAGGAAGCATCGATGAGCAAGCCCAGGGCAATAGTACTGCTGAGCGGGGGTCTGGATTCGACCACCGTTCTCGCCATGGCGCTGCGCGAAGGCTTCGCCGCGTACGCCATGAGCTTTCGCTACGGCCAGCGGCACGCCATCGAGCTCGACAGCGCAGCGCGGGTCGCCGTGCGCCTCGGTGCCGCGCGCCACATCGTCGTGGAGATCGATTTGCGCGCCTTCGGCGGCTCGGCGCTGACCGGCGATGTCGATGTTCCAAAGGACCGCACGCCGCTGGACATGGCGCACGGCATTCCGATCACCTACGTGCCGGCCCGCAACACGATCTTTCTGAGCTTTGCGCTCGCCTGGGCGGAGGTCCTCGGCTCGAGCGATATCTTCATCGGGGTCAATGCACTCGATTACTCGGGCTACCCCGATTGCCGTCCGGAATACATCGATGCCTATGAGCGCATGGCCAATCTGGCGACCAAGGCGGGGGTCGAGGGCACGCAGAAGCTCAAGATCCACGCGCCGCTGTGCAAGCTCACCAAGGCCGACATCGTCAAGGCGGGCATGGCGCTCGGGGTCGATTACTCGATCACCTGCAGCTGCTACGACCCGGGACCGGACGGCAGGCCTTGCGCCCGTTGCGATGCGTGCCTGTTGCGGGCGAAGGGCTTTGCCGCGGCCGGGGTCGCGGATCCATTGCTGGCAAGATTTCCCTGAGCGGCCGCGGATTCGCCGCGGCGCCGACCCGCGGCCCGGCTAATCGCCGGTTGCCTCCGGCGCGGCGGGTGCTGCCGCCGGGAGCGCCGGCCGGCGCGAGAGCCAGCGGTTGGCGCGGTCGAGGTACAGGTAGACGACCGGGGTCGTGAACAGGGTGAGCATCTGCGACACCACCAGGCCACCCACCATCGCGTAACCGAGCGGTCGCCGCAGCTCGGATCCGGTGCCGTGGCCGAGCATCAGCGGCAGGCCCGCAAGGATGGCGCACATGGTGGTCATCATGATCGGCCGGAAACGCAGCATGCAGGCCTCGAAAATCGACTGTTCCGGCTCGAGCCCGCGCTCGCGCTCGGCGGTGAGCGCGAAGTCGACCATCATGATGCCGTTCTTCTTGACGATGCCGATGAGCAGGATGATGCCGATCAACGCGATCACGCTGAAGTCGTAGCCGAAGAGCATGAGGATGAGCAGCGCTCCCACGCCGGCCGAGGGCAGGGTCGAGAGGATGGTCAACGGGTGGATGTAGCTTTCGTAGAGCAGGCCCAGGACGATGTAGACGGCGATCAGTGCCGCGAGGATCAGGTACGGCTGGCTGGCGAGCGAGGTCTGGAACGCCTGTGCGGTGCCCTGGAAGCTCCCGCTCAGCGCAGCCGGCGCGCCGATACCGATCACCGCCGCCTGAATCGCGTCGACCGCGTCGCCCAGTGCCGCACCGGGCGCCAGGTTGAAGGAAATCGTGATCGCCGGGAACTGCCCCTGGTGGTTGACCGACAGGTAGTTGGTGCGGGTGTTGTCGACCGTGGCGAACGTGGATACCGGGATCTGTTTGTTGAGCGTGGGCGAGGTCACGTAGATCTTGTCGAG
>Ga0074045_10002618_pt1 | contig 16616 bp, 17 predicted proteins | sample BogForMeECP23OM2_FD_94442 | JGI IMG/M metagenome (GOLD analysis project Ga0074045, IMG submission 94442) | Bog forest soil microbial communities from Calvert Island, British Columbia, Canada - Bog Forest MetaG ECP23OM2 | ecosystem: Environmental > Terrestrial > Soil > Wetlands ...
GCGGCCTGCGCCGCTTCAGTTCGTCATATGCATGACGGCGAGCATGTGTGCCGCCACCTGACCCTGGGCAATGTTGTTTTGCACAGCCGTCGCATGTTGGGCCTGCGCGCGCAGGTCGGCTTCCAATTGCGCCGCATTCTGGCCTGCCAGCGGATCCCCCAGTTGCTTGCCCTTCCGGAAGGCCGCCCTGGCTCCCGCTATATCCCCACTGTACTGCAGCACCACGCCCAGGTTCGTCCAACCTTGGGCAAAGTTCGGCTGCAACTGCAGCAGCCGCCGGTAGGCAGCAATCGAGCTATTCAGGTCGGTCAGCTTGGCGTAGCCATTGCCCAGCGTCCACCACACATTGGCATTGTTCAGTCTTTCGGCCAGCACCTTCTCTTGATCCAGCGCTGTCATGGCGGACTTCACCGCATTGCCTCCGGAGTAAGCCGCCGCAAGGTTGTTGTAGTAGGTGGGCTGGTTGGGGTTGATCGCGATGGCGCGCTTGATGGCGTCCACAGCCTCGCCATACTGTTTGTTCATGGTGTAGGCCACTCCCAGCGCGTGCCAGGCGGGGGCCGAGTTGGGCTGGAGGGTCACGCAGCGCCGCAGCGGAGCGACGGCCCTATCCGGCTCATGCAAGCCAATCGCATAAGCTTCTCCCACAAAGCCCCACGCATCCATGCTGTTGGGCTCCGCTTTGGTCCACGCGGTCGCATAGTTAAGAAGCCCCTGCCAGTCTTTGGCATTCCGATAGGCGACGGCGCGCGCGTCCGAATAGCCCTGCGCCTGCACCGCGCACCCGTAGGACAGGAACAAGGCAATCCACACCAAAACTGCCGGGAGGGAAAGGGGGCGAGTTTTCATGCGATTCCACTCCTGAGGGGAAAATGAGAAAGCGACGTTTCGAGTTGGGCCGCCTTCGAGCAGCGCCCTGCGGCGGTCATGGGCCGGCGATGAGCATTCAGACAGGGAATTCCAGACCTTGGCTCATGCCTCTCACCCGGGGCTAAATATACCACTGGGCCGGGTGCCGCACGTTCGCCCTTGATTTGAGCCAATCCCTGGCTGCTTGGCGGGGTTTCCCCAGCGGCCCTCCCAACCCCTGCTACCATTCCCCAAGGGGAGCACTCATGCGCTGGAACCACTATTTGGCGTACTTCTTCGGCGGAGCATTTCTTGCAAACGCTGTTACATTTCGTCAACGGAGTCTCGGGAAACGCTTTCCAGAGCCCCTTCGCCTCGCCACCCGGGGTAGGCCTGTCATCCTCGATGGTCAACGTTCTATGGGGCCTCTTCAATATGGCCGTCGGCTACCTGCTGATCTGTCGTATCGGCAGCTTCGATCTCCGCAAGACGCAGTACGTGCTCGTCCTCGGTGCCGGTATCCTCATCATGTCATTCATGCTGGCCCACACGTTCGGTAGGCTCCACGGGGGAATGTGAGGCGAGTCGCGACTCGGCGGTGCGAACCAGGCACGCTGGAATACGAATGGTATCTGAGCGGCGATCGCCGCAGGCTGCCGCCTGGTCGAGCGGTACAGCGACGCAGAGGCCGTGCTGGCGCACTTTACGGGGCCAGTGGTGGAGGAGATGGTTCCGAAACTCCTCGAGGTGGCGAGCCTCGCTGGCTTCGAAGTCCACGGCGACCCGGGCGCGAAAGCTACGGAAATGCTCGCCGGATTTGGGGCCCAGATTTTCCTGCCGTGGCGCGGCCTGGTCCCGTAACGAACGCAGGGTGGCCCGCCACAGTGTTGAGTGTGGTTCGTAGAAAAGCTTGAGTTATAATCCTCGACAAGTTTCCGAGGGTGCTACATGTCAGACGAATTGAACTGGGACCACACCAACCGAATCGGAGTTCTGCTCACCGACGCGCATCCCCAGACTGAGCCGCACACCGTGGCGCTCGCGGAGCTGCACGGCTACGTAGTCGCACTCAGCGATTTCAGGGGCGATCCCAAACACTTCCACGAACCCACGCTGGAAGCGATCCGTGACGCGTGGAACACGGAGTTCCAGGAACGGACCCGCAACTGGGCCTGAACGGCAGCGCTTCGGAGCGTAACCGGCTACCTCACGTGACTTCACTTGGAAGGGGGGCTCCGGCAACCACTATTCAAGTTGACTTCCGCACGCCTCTCCTGTTGAAAGCAGCGTCCCGTCGGCACTCTGCCTTCGGCTGACTTTCCCTCCAATCTCAACCGCTAACTAAGGAGACTTCGCCATGAAGAAATTATTGACCTGTCTAGTCGGTGTGCTCATGCTGGCAACCGCAGCCTGGTCACAGTCGACCGAGAAAGCAGTCGCAGCACTGGAGCAACAGTGGCTTCAGTCGCAAAAGGCCAATAACGCCGCCCTGCTCACCCCCCTGCTGGCCGAGAAGTTCATCAACACGTCGAGTGATGGGAAAGTCACGGGCAAGTCGGAGACGGTCGCAGAATACAAAACGACCAAGTGGACAAGCGCCGAGAACACCGACGTGAAGGTGGTCGTGTATGGCGATGCGGCCATCGCGACCGGCACTTACAAGGGCAAGGGCACGAGAGCGGGCAAATCATTCGATGTTGCCGAGCGCTGGACGGATACGTGGATCAAGATGTCGAGCGGACAATGGCAGTGCGTAGCGAGCCAGACGTCTCCCATCATGAAGTGAGTGACGACCCGACGTGAGTCAGTAACGAAGTTGATGTTGGACGGAGCGAGAGTGCCCGCCCTACGGCTCACTGGGCGCGAATCGTAGAGCGGGGAATACCAGTTAAGTTGTCCGTTCCAGGAACTGTTCCCTGGAGTCTACGGCATCAGGACGGTGTCGATGACATGCACGACTCCGTTGGACTGATAGACATCGGCGATGGTCACCATCGAGGCGCCACCCTTTTCGTCGGTAAGCACGACGCTCTTGCCCTTCAGCGATGCGGTAAGGTTCTCGCCGTTGACCGTTTTCAAGGTTGCTTTGCCGCCGCCAGCCTTGATCATCTTGACCAGCTCGCCGGCCGAAACGTTTCCGGCAACGACGTGGTAGGTGAGGATCCTGGTCAGTGTGTCTTTGTTTTCGGGCTTCACCAGGGTGTCAACGGTGCCCGAAGGCAGCTTCGCGAACGCCTCGTTGGTGGGCGCGAACACGGTGAACGGCCCGGCAGAGGAGAGGGTGTCAACCAGCCCGGCGGCCTTCACAGCGGCCACCAGCGTGGTGAGATCGGGCGAGGCAGAGGCGTTCTGCACGATGGTCTTGGAAGGATACATTGCGGCTCCGCCGACTGCGGGATCGGTCTTGTCGGCCGCAAACGCGCCTACCGTGAGGCTCAGGGCAAACAGGGAAATCAGCAATTTCGTCATAACTTTCGTCACCTTTTCATTTCGTTGAGCGACATGGGATGGTGGGTCGCTCTATTGGAATAACGTGACAGGAGCACGATTGGATTGCGGCGTGTGACAACCGAGTTTAGGAGGTTAACTGCTGCGACCAGCCGTGATCCATCGTGCTCCGGGCACGGTTACATAGACGCGGAGCAGCGAGCGGTGGCGCGTCGGAAGTTAAATGGATTTTCCTGGCAAGAAAATTGCAGAGGCGAAGGGATGGCCATCTGAAAAAACGCGAATCAGCGGGTTCTCGCTGCTACTCGCGAGCCAGCGCGTAGTAGCCCTGGCGGGCCTGCACCTTGTAGTCGCCGCTCTTGGTTTTGATCTGGATCTTGCGATAGGAGCCGTCGAGTTTGCTGTTGGTCGGCGTGTAGCCGATGTTGTACTGACTGCGTAGTTCGTCCTGGATCTGGTCGAAGGCGGCGCGCAGTTTCTGCTGGTTGTTGCCGACTTCGATGACGCGTCCGCCGGTATCCTCAGCCAGCTTTTTCATGTCGCCGAGGCCGAAGCCCTGGTACCAGCCGCCGCGGTCGGCGATCAGGATCACGTAACAGATGGTGTCAGCCTTTTGCGCCGCTTCGATCGCGTCGCGGATTTTCAGCCGACTGCCTTCGTCCTCGCCATCGGTGAAAACGATCATGGCCTTGCGGCCGACTTCATTCCTGAGCTTCTCGTCGGCAGCCAGATAAATCGCGTCATAGAGCGCAGTGCTGCGGGGATGCGAGTTGGGGATCGGGCCTCCGCCCATGCCTACTGGACCACCGCCGGCGGAACCTCCGCCGATCTGCAACTTGTTCAGCGCACGCGCAATGGAGCCAACGTTGTTGGTGAAGTCCTGGTCGAGATCGATGTCGGAGTCAAAGTTGATGAGAAAAGCCAGGTCCTTGGGCCGGAGCACGCTGTGCAGAAACTCGACGCAGGATTGTTGCTCGATGGTCAGTACGCGCTCCTGGCTGGGACTGGTGTCGATGAGCAGCCCCAGGGTGAGCGGCTGGTTCGAGTCGGCGCTGAAATACTTCACGGTCTGCGGCTTGCCATCTTCGATCACGTCGAAGTCGTTCTTGGTGAGATTGGGAATCAACAGGCCATGGTGGTCCTTCACATTAAAGAAGATGCTGACCACGTTGACCTGCGCCTTAAAAGTCTGTCCGGAGTCTTCCGCCTCAGGCTGCTGCGATTGCTGGTCCTGCGGCGGCACCGACGAGGTGGGCGGAGCCTGGTCGTGCACCGTGGACTGGGCGGCCAGCCAGACGGTGGAAAGCAAAAGCAGCGATACGACGGCGGCGCAACGGCGAACACGGGTCAACAACATGAGCACTCTTTCATCCTGGATGCATCTATTGTATTGCAACAGCGTGCCTCGAAACAGCTCTCGGCATTTCGCCGGCTTAGGGTTGAGGTTATACTGAGGCTACGTTCCAGTTCACTGGAGATCAACCTTCCGACATGTTGAAGCGTCAACTGAGTTTGTGGGTTTCATCCGCCACGCTGCTGGCTGTCTTGACCATGGCCGCCCCTTTCGCGGCGGGTCAGCAGCGGCTGCCTGACGCGCCCAAGCCGCAAAACAACGCGCCTGCTCCCACACCCGAGGCCCTGCCCGACGTCACTACACCGGTTCCGGGACTGAGCGACGCTGACACCGCGAACAAAGCAAACCCGCAACCGGCAGCAAATACTCGGTCAGGCGATGACCAATCGCAGGCTGCGCCGGGGAGCAACCCGCAAGCGCCTCCGCCCGGCTCGCAGGGGATCAAGACAGTCCCTGCGACCAAGGGAAGCAACGCGCCGGGAAACGACTTCGACGAACTCTACAAGTTGAGCGTGAACGTCAACTTCATCAGTATTCCTGTGACAGTGAAGGACTCCGAGGGCAAGATGGTCGACGGCTTGCTCGCCCAGGACTTCACGGTGTACGAGGACAACGCCAAGCAGACCATCACGTTTTTCACCAGCGATGCGTTCCCCCTGTCGGCAGCGGTGGTGATCGACCTGGGCATCTCGGAGAGCACGCTGAAAAAGGTGGCGAATACTTATTCGGCGCTCGACGGCTCGTTTGGCCCGTTCGACAAGGTCGCGGTATTCACCTATGGCAATTCGGTGCACAAGCAGGCGGATTTTGGTAATCCGCAGCGGCTGCAACTGGCGCTGCAGCGCATTCGCGACCTGACGGGACAGAACCCTGGCGCCCCGGTGGTCGCTGGTCCGTTCGCGTCCGGCCCGAGCACCAACGGCAAGCAGGTCGATGGATCGCCGCTGCCTGTGCAAGGTGGAGTCCGGGAGTCGCACGTGCTGAATGACGCCATCCTGATGGCGGCGGGAGAACTCGCCCACCAGCCGCGTGGCAATCGCAAGATGATCTTCGTCATCAGCAACGGCTACGAGTACGGCAGCCGCGCCAGCTATGCGCAGGTGCTCAAGGTGTTGCTGACCAACGGAATTGCTATTTACGCCGTGGGCGTCGAAGAAGCGGCTTTCCCCGGCATGAGCAAGCTCGACAAGCTGCACATCCCCGGACAGGGCTACACCAACATTCTTCCCAAGTACGCGAACGCCACAGGTGGAGACGTGATCGATTCGTACTCGCGGGAGGCTATCGAGAGCGCGTACCAGACCATCACGGCGCAGGCACGCAACCAGTACACGCTGGGATATGACACTCCACAGCGGGCCTCGGGCACCTATCGCGACATCGAAGTTCGGGTGAAGCGTCCGGGCTTGCTGGTCACCGCCAAGCACGGATACTATCCGCTGCCTCCGCAGCGCGAGACGCCAGCCGAGCAACCCGCCGAATCTACGCCGCCGCCGGCGCAACCGACGCCGCCGAATCCGAGCAAGTAATTCGCGATTGAAGCTTTTGGCAGTAGCCGCCATTGCCGAAGGAAAGCAATTGCGAGCCACGCTCACAACAGAGTGGTGCGAACCTGGGGAACATGGACAGTACTCTATTGCCCAAACTTCTGCTGAATCCACTCCTTGATCTTGAGCATGACGTCAAGGTCGGCCGGACCCTGCACCATAATAGGCAAGAAGAGAGTGGCCAGTGCTTTCTGGTCGTCTATAGGAGGAATGCCACTGGTTCTGGCCTTGGTCGCCGCCGCCGCGGTGAACTCGTCTTTCGTGACTTTAGCGAGTGGTATGTGACTTGCGTTGCGAAATTCGTCAAATAGGACGGACGCGCGGGCATAAAGTTCGTCGAATTGATTTCCAAGAATCTGTCCCAATGCGAGGTCAAGCCGATCAAAGAAAGCTTTGTGATCGTCGAGCCTGTACCTGATGAACTCGAACGCACGAATGTCCGTGGGAGCTTCTTCTACGCTGTCGGCGGTTATGAGAATGACGGGTTTATCGAGAGCGTGTGCCATGCCAAGTTCATAAAAGACATTCGGGTTGCGCCCGGTGCAATCAGCAATCAATACATCGGCCTGCTTGATGAAAACCGCTATCTTTTCCAGGATCGGACGGGTCAGCACCTTGTCGTCGCCGCGCTCACATGAGACGCCGGGAAACGCCGTCTCAATGTGTTGCTTCATGTACAAATACATGTAGTACAGCTCAGGCTTAAACGGCATCACGACGAAGCAGTTGTTCATTGTGTAAGAACAGCCTATTTGAGCCGCAGATAAGAATCCTTCTGTTTTTGCATCGACATGTAATCGGAGATCCAGTAGCCCAGATAGTCAGCCAGTTTTGCGGTCTCGTCCACGCGATAAACAAGCAGGCGTTGACTCGCTAGATCTGCGGGGAGGGGCACCTGCTCCTGGGCCAACATGAGCGTCGGCTTGCGGAGTGCGTCGGCGATTCCCAGGACATAAAAAGTACTGGGCGAGCGATCGGTTACGTCGGCGATTACAAAGTCGGCACGGTCAAGAAGGTCGCTGGTAGTCGATTGCGCGGGAAGATTCGGCAACTCCGACGGCGAACCCAATGTACGCACATCAAGCTTTTGTAACGCTTCCGTCACTACGTTACGGACAGCCGTGAACTTGTCCCCCTCAGGTATCAACACAAAACAAGTCGAAGACTCTAAAAACGGCATTTCGTACCTCAACTGTGCCCGATTGTAGCAGAGCGACGTTGCACGAGATTGCGCGACGTTTGGCATCTCGACCAGTCTGCCGCGCATGCCACTCGCATGACAGCTATGGCGTGTGAAATGATCAAAGTAAGGGACACCGCTAGCGTGTCCCTCTTTTCATGTATCTCAATTATGTTGAGCCGCCTACGGCACTTCGATGAGTTCGATCTTGCCGTCCTTGCGGCGATGGAGGACCTTGACGCGGCCTTTGCCGTCGCGGAAGACGAAGACTTCTCGATCGCGGAACTCGCACTCCTTTACCGCTTCTTCGATGGTCATGGGACGCATGGCGATCGAGTCGGTGGACTTCACCAAGTGCGCTTCGGTGGTGCGGGCGATGGAGGGGAACTTGTGCACCACGACGGGCACAGCCGTGGACGCGCTGGCGCCGACGGTAATCTGGGCTTCCGCATCGGCCTCGACCGGCTCTTTCCAGCTCTTGTCCTTGGGCTTGCGGTGAGTGGCGCGACGGCGGCCGTTGCTCTTGAGCGCCTGGGTTTCGATGTGCTCCAGCGCCTGGTTGACGGCGGCCACCATGTCGGGCGCCTCAGCCAGTCCCACGAGATGACCGCGGCGGCGCTTGACGGTGATTTCCGCGATGAAACGGTGCTTCTCGACCGTCAGGATGACCTTGCTGGTGAAATTGTCACCGAGGATTTTCTGGAGTTTGGTGAGGCCGTCTTCCACCTCGCCACGGACGGCGGGAGTGATTTCATACTGCCTGGCTAAATACTCTACGTTCATTGAGCTCCCTCCTCACCGCAGCTCACTTGGTTCGACTTGATGGGGCCGCGGTGTTGTTCACCACTTCGGATTCCCTTCCGGGTGGCATCCGCGGGCTGCAAAAGAGGCACGCGAAACCGGGGGACGCCGGATACAGCCGCTAATCTTTTACCCTGCGCTGGTGAGTGTTGGGGATGCGCATGTCTTCCCTGTACTTCGCTACCGTGCGGCGAGTGACCTGGATGCCCTGCGACTGAAGGATGCGGGTGATCTGCTCGTCGGTCAACGGGTTGGCTGTATCTTCTTCTTCGATGATCTTCTTGACCCGGCGCTTCAGAATGAGCAGCGAGGTTCCGCCGCCCTCCGGGCCATTCACGCTCTCGCTGAAAAAGTACCGTAGTTCGAAGACGCCTTGCGGAGTGTGAGCATACTTGTTGGCGACGGCGCGGCTCACAGTCGAGGGGTGCACGCCAATTTCCTCCGCCACTTCCTTGATCATCATGGGCTTCAACTGGTCAATGCCCTGGTCGAGGAAATCGCGCTGCCGGGCGAGAATGGAGTAGCACACGCGCTGAATGGTCTGCTTGCGCTGCTCGATGTTCTTGATGAGCTGAATGGCCGACTTGTAGCGCTCTTTCACATAGTTCCGTACATCTTTTTCGGCAGCGTCGCGGCTCAGCAGGCGGCGGTAGGCCGGGTTCAAGCGCAACTGTGGAATTTCTTCGTCGTTCATGACGACGAGGTATTCGTCACCCTGCTTGACGAAGGCGACATCGGGCTCGATGAGGCGGGTCTCGGCCTTGTTATAGCGCAGACCGGGACGCGGGTCGAGGGTGCGAATGAAATCCATGGCCTGCATGACGGCTTCCAGCGGACGACTGATGGCTTTGGCCACATCTTTGTAATTCTTGTTCTGCAAGGTGTGGAGATGCTGGTCGACCATGACGATGGCATCGTCGATCGATTCCTTTTCAACCAGATGATCGCCGTTGCCGTTCTTGCGCTCGATGGTCTTCAGGTGTTGCAACTGGGCCAGCAGGCACTCGCGCAGGTCGCGCGAACCGACACCGATGGGATCGAGTTGCCGTACCAGGTCGATGGCTTCGCGCAGGGCGTCGCGGCTAAACGGGACCCGTGAGGGGCCGGTTCGAGGCGGTACCAGTGAAGGACGCGCCGCGAAGGAAGCGTTGGCTTGTGCCAGCGAACCCGTGGCAACTTCCGGCGTATCTTGTTCGGCCATTTCGGCTAATTCGGCTGTTTCAGCTAAAGGGCTGCCGGTCGCCGATGTAGCCGGCTCGTGTCCGTTGGGATGCGGATCGGCGGCCTCGAATCGCGTATCCACGGGCGCAGGGACGGCTGGTTGACTCGCAGCGGAGGGCCACTCCAGGGTGCCCTGTTCATATTCCATCAGGCCGAGCAACTCATCTTCAGTGGCGGTCAGGTAGCCGTCTTCGTTGAGGTTGCCGATGACCAATTCGGCGGCGCGATACACGTCGTCTTTCACGTGTAGCGAGCCAAGTTGCCAGATCAGGTGGTCGGTAAGGGTTGTGGGCTTGGAGAGGAAGTTCTCGAACGAGGGCTTCTCGCTGTCTTCCATCTCGATGGAAGTGCGCAGACCGGGATCGAGGTACTCCGAAAAGAATGTACCGAAATCGATTTCTTCGAAGGGATCTTTTTCTTCAGCGGTCTTGGGCGCTTCTTCCTGGACGGCAGCGGAGCTGTCGCGGTCCATCTTCTCTTCGCGGGCCGAGACTTCATCGAGCAGGGGAACTGAATTTTCCAGTTCTTCGAGGACTGGGTTCTCCGTTAATTCCGCATTAATCATGTCAGCCAGCTCGAGCTTATTGAGCGCGAGGACGCTGACCATCTGCACCAGCCCGGGCGTCAGAATCTGCTTCTGAGAGACGCGGAGACTCAATTTGGGCTGCAACAACACCATGACTACGGGACCTCGGGGGGAACCTGCTCCTTCTGTCGGAATTCTAAACCTAAACCATCGAAAAGCTTTCGCCCAAGTAAACCTTCTTCACTTCGGGGTCGTTGCCCAATTGATCGGGTGTGCCTGCGCGGAAGATTCTGCCCTCATTAATAATGTAGGCGCGATCGGTCACAGACAGGGTCTCACGTACATTATGATCGGTCACCAGCACTCCGATACCACTCGCCTTGAGATCAAAAATAATTTTCTGCAAATCGAGTACTGCAATGGGATCGATTCCCGAAAACGGTTCGTCCAGCAAAATGAACGATGGCGATATGCAGAGGCAACGCGCAATCTCCACGCGCCGTCGCTCTCCACCTGACAAGGCATAGCCGCGGTTTTTGCGGATGACGCCCAAGCCCAGCTGGTCGATCAGCTTCTCCTGGCGCTCGCGGCGTTCGTGCCACGAAATCGGCTGTGCTTCCAGCACGGCCAGAATGTTGTCCTCGACCGTCAGCTTGCGGAAGATCGATGGCTCCTGCGGCAGGTAGCTGATGCCGAAGTTCCGCGCCCGCAGGTACATCGGAACATCGGTTATCTCCTGGTCGTTGATCACCACCCGGCCAGTATCGGTGGGAATCAGACCAACAATGATGTAGAAGCTGGTCGTTTTTCCGGCGCCGTTGGGACCCAGCAAGCCTACAACTTCGCCTTGCTTTACATGAATGCTGACGCCGTTGACGACCCTTCGTCCGCGGTAGCTTTTGCCGATCTCCTCCGCCGATAAAGTCTGCATTTACTTAGTGATACGTGCGCGAGTCACGGTGGGCGAAGAGTGCTTGCTCTCCACCAAAACCCTATCATCGTGACTATAGAAAGTCAACGAATCGCCCCATACTGTGCCGTGTACGGCATCAAAAATGCTAGCGGCCTTCCCAGTCAAGTAATACTTGCCGTCGTCGGCGGTATACACCAACCGGTCGCCCACGGCCAGGCGGTTGGGTTCAGTCACTACGACCTTATCTACGGCGACCATGTGGTCAACCCGGCTAGGTCCGTCGCTACCCGGGATCGCGGGTTTCGAGGCTTTCGCTTCAGTTCCCGGCTGGCTTGCATCGGCGGAATCAGCCGGCTTCAGGTAAACATCGATCTGCTGTGCACTGATGGTGCCGCTGGTGCTCTTGGCGAGGACGTTGCCGGTGTAGCGGGCCCGGCGTTCGGCATCGACGTAAGTGAGTTTGTCGGCGGTGACGTCGATGGGCGTGAGTTTGCCATCCTGCCCCTGCTGCACGAACAGACTGGAGACCGACTGTGCGGTGTCAGCATGCGCGACGATGGTGCGGTTCTGCTGGTCGAAATCGATGAGAGGAGCGCGAACGACGTTGGCGGTCTGCCACAGCCTGACGTTTCCGGTGTAGTGGGCGACGCTCGGCTGGTTGCGCGAAGTCATGTGGAGCGCAGTCACGTGGACCGGGTCTGAGGTCGCCAGCAGCGCACCGTTGGGTTGGGGCTTGAGGTCGCTGTAGGTGGTCTTGACGTTGCCGTCGGCAAAGGCCTCACTTGTATCGCGGTTGATGCGGATGACGTCGGCCGTAGTGGTCATGCCTCCGTCGATGGCGCGCGGCGATCCATTCAGCACCAGAATCTGGTCAGCGGGAGTATAGGTGGCCTTTTCCGCGAACATGGCTCGTCCACCGGTGTCGGGTTTCGGCGAGGGCTCATGGTAGGTGAAGTCACCGGTTTGCACGAGCTTTTCGGCACCCCCATCCGGGGCGAACGCGACATCCAGATTTTGCGAAGTGCTGACTTTATCGGGCTGTCCCGGCGACAAGGAGACGATGCGGGCGTCGGGGGCGCCATGCAGAGTCTGCATGCGATTTTCCGCGCCGAAGGTCGCATGGAACTTTCCGGCGGTGGCGACTGTGGTGGCGTTGCCGGAACCGAAATCCTGCCCCGGTTTGGCGGGCTTGGCTGGCTTAGTTCCGGCGGGCGACGGAAATATCGTGATCTGCGCCTTGCCAACGGTGTCTCCGGTCTTGAGTTCGTTGCCGTTTTCCAGCACAAAATGGAGCTGGTCGGCGACGATTTCCATGGGCTGTCCGGGAGAACCGGGCTTGCCGGGCTGCGGATCCTGGCGCATGCGCGCGTTCTTCAGCATGTGGAAGAACTTGGGCTGATTAGCAGCTTCAAAATCGAGCACAAACGTATCAGCAGACCCATGGCTCAAGTTGTCGCCGCGCGTGTTGTACTTCGCCCCTCCAGTCACGATCGCCTGCAACATCGCGTTCTGCGGGCCCATGTTGAGATCGCCGCGCGGGCCTGTGATATCCACAATAGTCGGTCCCCTCACCTCAATGTTGACGTTGCCCTCTGCCTGCGCGTGCTGGATGCTGTTGTCGGGCTCGAACAACATAGTCAGTTTGTCAGTGGTCAAGGTGCGGTCAGGCTCATAGATTGCGGCGTTGAGCAGTACGGCCTGCCGGGGGTCTTTCTGAATGGTCCCGCTGGAACCAAAGATGTCAGCGGCATTGTCTCCGGTGGTGACGATGTGCACTTCCGACAGCAGTTGAAGCTGGTTGGTTTGGGAATCATAGTGGGCTCCCTTGGCGGTGCCGGAGGCCTGCAACGTACGAAACGTCACCTCGTCATCGGTATGGGCGATGCCCGTCTTCTGGTTGAACGTAAGTGACTTGGTGGTGATATGAATCGGGTTCTTGAGTTCCTCGGGTGGGGCCTGGTCGGGCTTGGTGGGTCCTTCCGCATAGCCTTGCAGGTCGATGTTCACCTGACCCATGGCGCTGATATCGCCGCTTTCGGGGTCGTAGGTGAATTCCTTGCCGTAGATCTGGTCGAAACGATCGTGAGCCTTTCCATAGACCACGATGTGCACATTTTTGAGATCGGCGTGGCCACCTTTCTTGAACTGAACTGCGTTGGAGGCGCGAATGGTGAAAATGGTCCGGCCGCCCTCGGACTTGGAGAGAGTGAAGCCTTCGCTGGTCTGTTGAATGTCGAGGCCCAGTTGCTTCGGAATGCTGTGCAGCTGCGGTTTGACCCTGGCTTTGACGATGAAGTACGACACGGTAACCAGGGCGAGAAGCGCCACGGCAAACCCTACCAGCCATTTGCGTACCTGAGCGACGGATTGGAACATCTGAGGTCGAGTTTACCGCGCCGGATTGGAAGGAGGCTAATGGAGGCGCATTCCGGAGTCCGTGAACTTTGGAGTTAGCGGCGCAGAATCGAGAAGCGCTCCGGCGGCACGCGGATGACAACGCAGTCGGAAGGCATATCGTGCAGCGCCTGGCGGCGCTTGGTCCATCCCGCCATCATGAATCCGACGGCAGCGGTGAACAACGAGAGGAATTTCATGAAGTGACGGACAGTCGCCTGTCCAAACGTGAGGCGATCGCCGGACGAAGTGACAACCTGCAGGCCCACGATGCGCTTGCCGAGGGTGGCGCGGTGATCGGAGCTCTCGCTGAAGGCGCAATACAGCCAGGCGCTTACGCTCAGGAAAGCGATAGCAGCTATTCCACTGACATATGCCGCCGTGGCGCGGGTAAGTCCATAGCTCTTGTCAGCGAACAGCAAAATTGAGTAGTAGACAAGAACCGAAAACAGCAGCGCCCCCATGACCTCGATGCCAATATCGATGGCGCCGGCCCATACCCGCAGCCAAAACCCGGCGTACTCCGGCGGCCCCGCAGTTGCCGCCTCGGACCCGGACTTCGGATTGGAAGGGTCAGGTATGGTTGAGGTCTTTTCCGGCGACTCGGCCAGCACGTCTCCGCAGAACAGGCAGAACTTGCCATCGGGCAACGCCGGGTTGCCGCAACTGCTGCAGACTTGCTGAGCCGCAACCGCCATCGCGGTGAATACTATCGCCGAAGTTGCCGCAAGTAAAGCTGAACTACGCGCTACGACGGAGTTGGCGACAGTGGCGCCACTGTGACAGGCGACCGGGCAAAGTCCGAGAGCGTCAGTTGAACACCACCAAAATCTGGGTGAGTGTTGTAGTCCACGGTGAATGCCAAGTCGACAACATCGCCGAGCAGCAGTGACTCCTGCGTAGCCCGCTCGGCCATGCGCCAGCCCACGACCTCCTGCGGGCGCTGACACTTGCCGCCGTCGTTCGAGATAGCCGGGGAAACCCTTAACTTCAGATGTTTCTCCTTCATGATGCGGGGAGGCTGGAGTAGCTTCACGCTGCGCGCCACAAATACCGGCGTTGGATTGCCCGATCCGAAGGGCTCCAGCTTGGCCAGCGACTCCCATAACCCCTGGTTTACGTCGTCGAGTGCGATTTCGCTGTCGTATTCCAGCACGGGAACGAAGTCTTCTGGCACCAGCCGCTGGCGAGCGTAAGCCTCGAAACGCGATCGTAGTTCCGGAAGGCGATCGGCAGGAAGTGAGCAACCGACAGCGTGTGAGTGGCCGCCGAAGCGAGTGAAGAGTTCCGGGCAGGATTCAAGGGCATCGAGCAGGTGAAAGGCGTGAATCGAGCGACCTGAGCCGTGGGCCTCGCCGTTATCACAGGCGAACACCAAGGCAGGCCGATGGTAGCGTTCCACCACGCGAGTGGCACAAATGCCGATCACGCCGCGATGCCAGTTGTCTCCGGCGACGACGAGCGAGCAGGCGTCTTTCCATTCCGGGGTGGAGTCGATCTGGCGGAAAATCTCGTCGAGAATGCGCTGCTCCTCGACCTGGCGGTCGCCATTGAGTTCGCTCAACTGCATAGCCATCTCGGCGGCACGGGTTTCGTCCTTCTCGGTGAATAGCTGGATGACGCGCTCGGCCAGGTCCATGCGTCCTGCGGCGTTGAGGCGCGGCGCAACACGAAATGCAATGTCTCCGGCGCTTAGCGGACGCGAGGAGTCGAGCTGGCAGTTGGCCAGCAGGGCACGCAATCCAGCATTACGGGGATTGCGCAGGCCCTGTAAGCCCAGCTTGGCGAAGACGCGGTTCTCGCCAACCAGAGGCACCGCATCAGCGATGGTGGCGATGGCAACGACTTTCAGGAACGACGGCAACAGGCTGGTGCGTCCGGCGCCTTCGAGCAGGGCCTGGGTGATTTTGAAAGCAACACCCGCTCCACACAGCGACTTGCAAGGATATTCGCAGCCCTGCTGGTTGGGATTCACCACAGCCAGCGCCTTGGGAACGCCTTCTGCCTGCGGCAGGTGATGGTCAGTAACGATGAGGTCGACGCCGCATCTTGCGGCAGCCTCCGCGGCGGCGAAAGCACGAATGCCCGTGTCGACACTGATGATCAGCCGAATGCCCGCAGCCGCCGCCTGCTCGATCACCGCATCGCGCATTCCGTAACCTTCGCGAATGCGGTGCGGGACGTGATATTCGACCTTGCCTCCGCAGATCTCGAGCGCGGTCTTGAGGATCACAATGGCAGTGGTGCCGTCAACGTCGTAGTCGCCATATATCAAGATGGTTTCGCCGCGCTCAATGGCGGCACGCAAGCGTTCGACCGCAGTGCGCAGCCCGGACATGAGGTAGGGCGAGTGGAGATCAGACAGCGACGGCGATAGGAATTCGTGCGCCTGTTCCGCGGTGGTGATACCACGCGCTACTAACAATTGCGCGATGGTCGGCGATAGTCCGGCCTCGCGTGTCAGGCGCTCGATGTCGCTAGGTTTCGAGTGGCGGAGTTGCCAGCGCACTTAGTGTTCTTCGTCCTGATCGGAGTCGTCGATGGCCAGGGTGCCGAAGTCCTCGACCAAGTCGAGCAGCCGCTGATAGCGTTCATACCACTCGGTGGAGACTTCGTAGAGGAACATGATTCCCTGGTGCGGCCAACCCAGTTGGAGAAAGCCGGTTTTGCCGACGAAGCTGCGCAGCCAGCGAGCTTCCTCGATGTCGTCGTCGCTGGGATAGGTGGCCTGCTGCAGACGCTGCACGAGGTAGTCGAGCTCGTCGCGCTCGAGCATTTCCTCGTCCATGGAGAGGAAGGCGCAGCCAGCTTTCTTGGCCAGCTCGACAAAATCCTTCCAGCTTTCTGGATTGTCGCGTGGGTCCCACATCACGCTGTGCACGTCTTCGGTGACGTATCCCTGGAAACGGCTCATGCCGTGACCAAGAATGAACGCCACCATATCGTCTTTCAGGCTGGAGAGATCGTCGGACATAGCAATTTTCTCGGGGCCAGGGAGCGGCGCACCGCAGCGCCCCAATGAATGTTCATCATACTCCGAAGCGGGCTTGTCGAGGCAACGCGGGTGGACCGACTTCCTGCAGGCGGCCGCCGGGAGTAATCCTCCGAGTCGGCTGGTAATGGCCTCTAACGAGGCGTTTTGCGCCACGTCAATCCACGTTTGAGAGCCCCAACGATTACACTATTAGCGATGCATACTCTAATTGTTGTTACCGCCGTCGTTATTGGCTTAACCGCTCTCCCCGCACTGGCCTCCAGTGCGGAGTTTGGCCCTGACAATCCGTTCTGTGCGCCAAGTACGCTGCCGTTCCAGGCGCCCCCTTTCGACAAGATCAAGGACTCGGACTACCAGCCCGCGATTGAAGCCGGGATGGCCGAGGAAC
>Ga0074045_10002619_pt1 | contig 16611 bp, 10 predicted proteins | sample BogForMeECP23OM2_FD_94442 | JGI IMG/M metagenome (GOLD analysis project Ga0074045, IMG submission 94442) | Bog forest soil microbial communities from Calvert Island, British Columbia, Canada - Bog Forest MetaG ECP23OM2 | ecosystem: Environmental > Terrestrial > Soil > Wetlands ...
CGGCGTAGATACGACGAATACCGCGACCAACAGCTCACGCATCTCAACCAGCAACGTTGCCCAATTGAAGACTAAATGGACGTTCACTACCGGAGGAGACGTGTCGGCCCGGGCAGCCGTCGTGAAGGGCGTGGCCTATTTCCCGGACTGGGGCGGAAATCTCTGGGCTGTGAACACTGACAACGGAAAATTGATTTGGTCGCATCAATTCTCGGATTACGGCTTACCTGCGAATACCCACTCCCGCTCGACTCCGGCCGTCGATGGCGACGATATGTACATCGGAACCCAGGAAGGCGCGTGGCTCCTGAAGATCGATACCAGGACGGGCAACCTGGACTGGAAGACGCAACTGGAAACGCAGGATCCCTACGCCATCATCTCGACGTCGCCGACGGTACAGGGCAACACTGTGTACACAGGTGTGGCCTCGATCGCGGAGGGCGCGACAACCTATGGGGTCGACCTTGCCACCAACTACACGGCAAGAGGCAGCGTAGTAGCAGTCAGCGCCAACAAGGGCGATATCCAATGGAAAACGTATACAGTTTCGTACGGGTACATCGGTGGTGGCGTTTGGGGTAGCAACCCCGTGGTGGACACGTCCCGCAAAACGGTATACATCGGCACTGGAGACAACTACAGCCATCCCCATAACGACGCTCCGTCGAGTGACCCGAACTTGACCTTTGGGCAGTGCATTCTCAACAACACAGAGGCCAATTGCCTTTCCCCCGATGACCATGTGGATTCGATTCTCGCGCTCGACATCAAGACCGGGGCTATAAAGTGGTCTAGGAAGATGGTGACTTGGAACCAGTATTATGAGCCGGTCAACGGCTATGACGACTGGAACGTCGACTGTCTCCTTGGCGGGACACAGTGTCCGACCAATCCTGGCCCCGGCCCCGATTACGATTTCGGCTCCGCCCCGAACTTAATCACCTACAAAGACTCCAAGGGCAAGCCCCATACCTTCATTGGGGCGGGACAAAAGAGCGGCATCTACTATGCGCTTGATCCGGATACCGGCGCCACCCTGTGGCAAACGCAGGTAGGCCCAGGGTCGGCTCTGGGAGGCATCGAATGGGGTTCGGCATCGGATGGCCAACGCATCTATGTAGCGATCGCCGATTTATTCGGTATCCCTTACCCTAACCCTTCCACTGGCCCCATCAACGCCGGTTCCTGGGCGGCGCTGGATCCTGCGACGGGAGCTATCCTGTGGCAAACAGCGGATCCCAACGGCGCCATCGACATTGGCCCCATGGCTGTGTCCAACGGTGTCGTGTACGGATCCTCCATGGCGAGTGGGCTTACCGCGCCAACCTTGTTTGCCTTGGATGCAGCCACGGGCAATCCGCTTTGGAGCTTCGTGACTGGCGTGTCGGTGAACGCCGGCGCCACCATCGTGAAAGACAGCGTGTACTGGGGTTCCGGATACACCCACTTGCATTTTCCGGGTCAGACGGGTGGGAACAACACGTTCTACGCCTTCTCGGTGAACTGCAACTAGCAGCAAACTGCCCACTTTCCGTAGATCCGTGGCTTGCACAAGGCCACGGATCTACTATCCCAAAACAAGAATGCATTTGATTTTCGCCGTGGAGATCCATGTTTTTTAGAATACTGCGGGCTTCCAAGCCATGCGCGATCGTTATGCTGGTGATGGCCATTGCCGTCGCCGGTTCTGCACAATACAACCAGGAAAAAGAGCGGCCGGGCAAGGGCGCAGGCGATGTGACACTCGACGCCCAGTTGGTCAAGACAGGTCTGTACTTGATCTCCGGCGGAGGCGGTAATTCCCTGCTGCGCCTAAGCGGGAACGGGTTGATCATCGTGGATGGAAAACTTCCCGGCAACTACGACGCTCTTTCGAGGCGCGTGGAGAAAATCTCCAAGCAGCCCGTTCGGGTCCTGGTCGTCACGGATCATCTGGAGTCTCACAACGGCAACAACGCGAAGTTCTTGGAGGCTGGCACCCAGATCCTCGCGCAGGAAAATGTGAAGAAGAACCTGGCGAGCTACACTCCGCCGGGAGGGAAAATCGCGCCGCCGACCATCACCTATGACCACGAGTTCAGGTTGCGGTTCGGCGGAGTCGAAGCCCAGTTGATGCATTTTGGTAACGCCCATACCAGCGGCGATACGGTGGTGTACTTCCCCAACTTGAAAGTGGTCGCCGTGGGGGACCTGTTCGCCCCTACTCCCATTCCCGATTTTTCGGCAGGCGGGAGCCTGGTAGGCTGGGGACCGGTGCTGGCAGAGGTTCTGAAGCTGGACTTCGACGTCGTGGTGCCCGGCACGGGACCGACGGTTACCAGAGCCGATCTGCAAGGGTACAAGACTAAAATCGACACTTTGGTTTCCCGGGCTACCGGACTGGTGAAAAACGGCGTCGCAAAAGATCAGTTGATGGCCCAACTTAAGACGGACGATCTCGGCTGGCAGTTTAGCTTTACCGGAGACCAGCTCGACCGTTTCTACGCCGAATTATCGCAAGCGAAGTAGGCCAACGGATGAAATATATCAAGGCGCCGTGCGATTGCAGTATAATGCTCAATTGTCCAATGGGGATGGTTGAAACCCCTCGCCCTCAGGCGAGAGGAAAGTTTACAAAACGGCCGGCGGTTTTTCGGCCATGAGCCATGGCGCACTCGTCGAGTTGTCTTCCAGACGAGAGCCAGCATGGCTGCGCAACTGACGAGCGGCCCTAGTTAGTACTGGAGCCGCTACACCCTCAATTGAAGTTCAGTCACCGGAAGTAAAGGAGAAAACCATGGAATGGACTAGCCCGCAATTCGAAGAGATTTGCCTGAACTGCGAAATCAACTGCTACGCTAACGCGGAACTGTAAACTGAGGGATGCGCATCGAGATTCTGGGCTCCGCCGCAGGGGGCGGATTTCCGCAGTGGAATTGCAACTGCCGGAATTGTCGGTTCCTGCGGGCGGGAACTCTTCCCGCCAAGAGCCGCACGCAGACTCAAGTGGCCGTCAGCAATGACGGCCACTTATGGTTCCTGATAAACGCTTCTCCCGACTTGCGAATGCAAATTGAGCGGACGCCGGTCGTCCAGCCCCGCAGTGCCGTTCGCGATTCCCCAATTGCTGGAGTGCTGCTCACCAGTGCAGATATCGATCAAATTGCTGGCTTGCTGTCCCTCCGGGAATTGCAGCCCTTTCGAATTTACTGCACGCCTTCGCTCCGGCGCATTTTGCAGGAGGACAACAGCGTCTTTGGCATGTTGAATCGAGTTCCGCAGCAAGTTTGCTGGACCGACATCAGGCTTGGTGAGAGCTTCCCGCTCCTCGCGATGGCGAGAGATGAGTCGGGAATCTGCTGCGAGGTATTTTCGTTAGGAAACAAGTATCCTGTTTATGTTTCGCCGAAGCGGTCCGCCACGCTGAAGTCTGATGAGGCTTTGCTGGGCGTGATGTTGACAGCGTCCTCGGGCGGGCGGCTTGCCTACATGCCGGCTGTTCCTGCCATCGATGAGCGGTTGTTGCAACTTCTGGAAACTGCCGATCTGGTTTTGTTCGACGGCACGTTTTGGAGCGATGACGAACTGATTCAGATCCAAGGGAGCGGAGCCACCGCGCGCGAAATGGGGCATGTTCCGATATCCGGGGCCGGCGGAAGTTTGCACGCGCTAGCTGGGCTGCGGCGCCCGCGTAAAGTTTTTGTGCACGTGAACAATACAAATCCCATGCTGGATGAGTCCAGTGCCGAATACCGGGAGCTGCGGGCGGCAGGCTGGGAAGTGGCGGAGGACAGGTGGCGCTTCAATCTCTAGAAGGTATTTCAGATTCGCCGGTTCTTTCGGCAGAGGAGCTGAAGGTTCGGCTGCGGCAGGTCGGCGAAGAACGGTATCACCATCAGCATCCGTTTCACCTCATGATGCACGATGGTAAATTGAGCCGCGGGCAAATGCAGGCCTGGGCCTTGAACCGCTACTATTACCAGAGCCGCATTCCGATCAAGGATGCGATCATTCTTTCGCGCAGCGACGACCCGGAATTTCGCCGGACGTGGCGCAAGCGTGTCGTGGACCATGATGGCGATTGCGCGCAGGAAGGTGGCATCGAGCGTTGGATACGGCTAGCGGAGGCAACGGGCTTGGCCCGCCAGCGTGTCGAGAGCTGCGATGAAGTTCTGCCTGCAATACGTTATGCCGTGGATGCTTACCTTGATCTGGTTAAGAACCGCACTTTCCTGGAAGCCGTAGCCTCTTCGCTGACCGAATTGTTCTCGCGCGACTTGATTGCGCTACGAATGGATCGTCTGCGCCAGCATTATCCGTGGCTTTCGACTGGCCTTGACTATTTCACGGCCCGCCTGCATCAGGCGCCGGAGGATGCCCGATTTGCTTTGCAATGGGTCACCGAACATGCGCGGACGCGGGCCGAGCAGGAACTGGCTATCGCTGCGTTACGGGCAAAATGCGATATTCTCTGGGCACAACTGGACGTGCTCTATTTTGCCTACGTCCAGCCGGGGTGGCCTCCCCCGGGCGCTTTTCGAATGGAGGGCTGAGAGTGCCTCGTCCTTCGCAAACGAGCCAGCCCCGCCTCGCATCAGGTTGCCGATGGGGTACCCATGGCGAGCAACAAGTTGTGCTCTTCCCCGAAGGCATGATCAGGGTACAAGGGACGGGCCGGAACATCCTGGAACTCTGCAATGGTCAACGCACCGTCCAGGAGATCGTGGCAACGCTGTCGGAACGGTACGGCACGGCTGATCCGGTGAAGATCACGGAAGACGTGTCCAGTTTTCTTGAAGTCCTGCAGCGAAAACGGATCGTGGATTACTGATGATTTCAAACCCATTGGCGCTGATCGCCGAGATCACGCATCGTTGCCCTCTGCACTGCGTGTATTGCTCCAATCCTTTGCAGCTGGTTGCGACAAAGGCGGAACTTTCCACCGAGGACTGGGTCCGCGTGTTTCAAGAAGCGAGTCGCCTCGGCGTTCTCCACCTGCATCTGACCGGCGGCGAACCGGCGGCACGGACCGATCTGAAAGAGCTGATCGCCGGCGGACACCTGGCTGGTCTTTATACGAACCTGATCACTTCCGGAATCGGGGTGTCAGAGGCACGAATGGCTGGGCTGGTGGAGGCGGGACTTGACCATATTCAACTGAGCTTCCAGGACTCAAGAGGCGAGCCGGCCGGATGGATCGCAGGCGCCAAGGGCCATACCTATAAGGTTGCGCTTGCTCAGAAGATTCGCCAGCTCCCGGTTGCGTTCACCATAAACCTGGTCGTACACCGGCAGAACCTGGACCATATCGAGGAGATGATCGAGTTCATTGAGCAGCTCCAGCCGGAACGGGTGGAGATTGCCCACGCGCAATACTACGGCTGGGCGCTGAAAAACCGCGACACCCTGCTTCCGACTCCCCAGCAATTGGAGAACTGCATGCGCGCCGTGGAAGAAGCGCAGCTGCGCCTTGCGGGAAGAGCGCGAATTGACTGCGTGGTTCCGGACTACTATGCCCGCTATCCAAAGGCGTGCATGGGCGGCTGGGGGAGGCGTCTTATGTTAATTGATCCTTCCGGCCAGGCTCTGCCTTGTCATGCCGCTGGAGTCATCCCGGGCATGCAGTTCGACAACATTCGCGAGCATCCCCTGGAATGGATCTGGAGAGAGTCCGCGGCGTTTCAACGGTTTCGAGGAGAACAATGGATGCCGGAGCCGTGCAAGAGTTGTGACCGCAGGACCGAAGACTTCGGCGGCTGCCGCTGCCAGGCTCTCCTCCTCACAGGCGACGCGAGTGCCACTGACCCAGTCTGCTCGCTATCGCCCGATCATCACCTGATTGAGACTGCACGGTCTGCTGCGAAATCCGACGCCGCGCAAGTCTCCTGGTCGTACCGAACAAGCATGGGATGAGGCTGTCTCCATAACGTCCGCCGCACAATCCAACCAGCAAACCCCCGGTGTATTCAAGACTTTTCGGGCGCTGCGCCATCGCGACTTCCGGCTGCTTTGGGCCGGACTGGCCGTTTCTGCGGTCGGCACCTGGATGCAGATCGTCGCACAGAGCCTGCTCGTTCTGAAGATCACTCACGGATCGGCCTTCGCACTGGGCACCGTCTCGCTCGCCCAAGCTCTGGCATTTTTCCTTTTTGCGCTTGTCGGTGGGAGCGTCGCCGATCGTCTTGATAAGCGCCGCCTTCTGATATTTACTCAAACGGGCTCTGCTGCGCTGGCAATTTTGCTGGGTTTCCTCACACTCTTCGGTGTCATCCAGCTTTGGATGATTCTTGTGCTGGCATTCCTGAACGGAACTCTACTGAGCTTCGATCAGCCCACGCGTGGCGCGCTCGTTTCGGTTCTCGTCCCCAAGGAAGATCTTGGGAACGCCATCAGCCTGCAGGCAATGATTTTCAACGGGGCTTCTACACTCGGACCAGCGTTGGCCGGATTTGGAGTAGCAACGCTCGGCTACGCCGGCAACTTCTTTCTGAACGGCGCCAGCTTCCTGGGAGTCTTGATCGCTCTGTACCGCATGCGCGTACCTGGCAGGCCGGCCCATCAACAATCGACCTCCCAGGCGATTCGCGCCGCGCTCGGCACCGTACGGCGTGACACAGTCTTGCCATGGATATTATCCGGCTACGCTGCGCTGCTTTTCCTGGGACCGTCACCCGCTTTGATCTTGCCTGTTTATGCTGTGAAGATCCTGCACGTAGGGCCGGAACGTCTCGGCTTGCTATTCTCCGCCGCTGGTGTGGGAACCATCCTGGGAGCATTGTTCCTGGCTTCTCTGGGCAGCAGTCCACGGAGGGGCCCCATCTATTTGAAGGGCATTTTCATCTGGGTCGTGGCACTAACAGGATTTGCTGTCAGCGGACGGTTCTGGATTTCCATGACCGCGCTTCTCATCTTCGGAATTGGTCAGACACTTGCCGGAACGACGACGATTACGCTCTTGCAAACCCGCGTGCCGGAGCAGATGAGAGGTCGCGTGATGAGCCTGAATACCCTGCTCATCATGGGTATTCGCCCGTTAGGTGATTTCCCCGCAGGTGCTTTGATTGCGGGAATAGGAGCACCGGGAACGGTCTTGCTCAGTGCGAGCTTAGTTGGAATTTACGGACTAGCGCTCGCGCTGCGCCCCGCGATACGTTCGATCTAGACTAGCGCACTCCGGTTGTGACTATGGGCCAGGCGATCCTGGCGCGAGTTGGCGTGCGCTGGCACAGCCGAAAGTAAATGGAACCGCATTCCTACCATAACTGGACGTCTCTGTATGAAGCAGCCGTTCTGCGGCGTTCTTTCGCAGGTTTCCCGTAGAATGATACGCATGCTTGTCCGCGTTCGGCTCCTCGCGATTCTCGTTCCCGCACTGACAATCGTGCCCATTTACTGCGCTGCGCAAACCGAGCAGCCAACTCGCTCGCCAGAGACGGCGAAGGTTCTGAAGAGCGATCCGCTGCACGTGTTTAGCGAGTCGGTGCAGGCGCTGACGGCCAGCGTAACCAGGTCCGTGGTACAAGTCCTGACGGCTGGTTATGCGTTGAGTGGCGAGAACCAGAAGACAGACACCGCGTACTTGGCCCCGGAGCGCGGCATTGGCGCTGGCGTCATCTTGTCGCCGGACGGCTTTATCCTGACCAACGCGCACGTGGTGCAGGGCGCCAGAAGGATTCGCGTGCGCTTGCAGGGGATGGAGAAGCAATCTCCCTTAACGCTGTCCCAAACACTCGGACCGATCGAGGCCAAACTCGTCGGCCTCGACCGCCAGACCGACCTCGCGGTGCTGAAGATTGATATGACCGGCTTGCCGGCGCTCCCGCTCGCCGACTCCAGCGAGCTTAAGCAGGGACAAATCGTCTTCGCCTTCGGCAGCCCGCTGGGACTGGAGAACTCCGTCACCATGGGCGTGGTCAGCTCGACGGCCCGCCAAATCGATCCCGAAAATCCCTCGATCTACATCCAGACGGATGCTCCCATCAATCCGGGCAACAGCGGCGGGCCACTGGTGGACGTCGATGGCCGCGTGGTCGGCATCAATACCTTCATCCTGTCGCAGTCCGGCGGCAATGAAGGACTCGGCTTCGCCATTCCAAGCGACGTCGTCCGCAATGTCTTTGACCAGATACGCACTGAGGGACACGTTCATCGAGGCCAGATTGGCGTACTTGTTCGTACCATCACGCCAGAACTTGTACAGGGACTGCATCTGCCGGTAAGCCATGGCGTGCTGCTGGATGACGTGGTTCCCGGTTCTCCTGCGGACAAGGCAGGACTGAAGGTCGGCGACATTGTCACCACTATCGGCGGCAAGCCGGTGGACAATCTGCGGCAGTTCGCGCTGGACCTGTACATGTACAAGATCGGACAAGAGGTCGAGGTCAGCGTGCTGCGCAATGGCCAGGAGACGATGCTCTCGGTGCCGGTGATCGAGCGGCCCGACGATCCGCAGCGATTTGCCGACCTGGTCAGCGGCCCGAATAATCTTGTTCCGCGCCTCGGCGTGGTTGCCGTTACGGTCAATGGCGATCTGAAAGAGCTAATCGGCGACACGCGAATTCCCGGCGGCGTTCTAGTCGCCGCGCGAACTCTGACCAGCACTCTGCTGGGAGAAGGCCCGCAACCCGGCGACATCATCCACTCCGTCAACGGCACGCCGATCCAGGACATCGCCCAATTGAGGCAGCACTTACGAGAGATCAAGGCTGGGGACCCAATCGTGTTACAGGTTGAACGTTCGGGCTCGTTAAGCTTCCTTGTGCTGGAGTCGGAGTAACTCCAGCACTCAGCACTCAGCAATCAGCCATCAGCTCTGGGCAACAATCTCTATCCACTATTCACTAACCACTATCCACTGAAATGTCATCCCGACCTAAGGACTCGGTAGTCCCGAGCTTCAGCTCGGGACGGCGAAGCCGTCCGAGCGGAGGGATCTGCGGTTGCCTTCTCCTGCCGTTTAGCACTTGGTGTTTGCCCGAAAGCACAGCAGCTTCGGAGCGCTGACTGCTGTGAAAGAGTCGCTGTTCAGTTCACGACCTCCCCTCCCGAGGCTTTACGTAGAATCAACAACTTACGCAGCAAATCACTCGCAAATAATAGACTCCGTTAGACTTATACGTAAAGCATAGAAGAATAAGGACTTCGATGGAAAAATTGAGCTTTCCCCGTATCTGCAATGCCAGCATGACGGCATGCTGGCGTATGGCATATTAATATTCTGATCCTAATAGAGCCAGATGGCTGTCGGACTACCCGAAAGAGCGAGGTGGATACCCCGCTCGCCTGCTTGCGGCGAAAGTTGGGAGCCCGGAACGGGAAGCGTCTGTGCATTCGAAAACCGTTGCCGCGCGACAAAAATAATTAATGGCTTACACCACTTTAGAGCCTTGCCTTCATTTCGGAACTATCGTAAGGTTGCTCATCTTTTCTTGCTGTACGTGGGGATTATCGAGTTCGCAATACATAGGAGGTGTGTTTGGGAGCAACCGCTTCGTCTAATCGCCGCCTGCCCCCGCCAATAGCAGTTTGGCCTCATAAGACAACGCCAGGACAGTTGTACTGAAGTTAGGTTGGGTGGCCGCCCGCCGCTGTTTCGGGACGACCCTTCCGGTTCTGGAAAAACTCTTCGTTTCAAATTGGAATGACCGAGCTCAAGAAGTTGATGTTTCCCAGATTGGGGCTTGACTTGTCGCAATTCTGGGCCAATGTTGTTGCCGTATGCGTTCGGAACCGCGTTGCCTCCAGCTAATTCGCAAGGAGCTGGAAACCGAGCTTATCTCGAAAGCTCAAAGGGGCTTCCGATGAGGCGATCTCTGCGGCTGTTGAATGGGCAACGGTGTTTCTTCAATAAGCCCGTTGTCGGTGAAGACGACTACTGCGAGGTGTGCCAATGAAGATGCCGAAACCGGCGTATGTGCAACTAATCGCCACGACGGCAGTTTTCCTCATGGCATGCTCCAGCAGAGCAGCTTCGCAAAGTGCGGAAACCGTTGACCCAGGTTATGTCGTCGCTGGACAGACAAATACAGTTATTGTCTCTGGTAAAGGTCTCGGCCGCGTGAAGGGTTGTGTTGTCGCGCCAATGCACGGTACCTCGGCACCGATCCCATGCACCACTGAGGTCATCTCTTCTACCCATCAGATCAAAGCGACGATTCAGCCCGATCCAGCCTCTCCTCAAGGGGAGTACTGGCTATTTCTAACCAAGACGTCCGCGACGGGAACAACACCTCCGACGCCCTCCACTAAACCACTCGTTGTGACTTCCCTCGAACTCGTATCAGCAACTCAAAACGCGCTGCCAACCAGTTCAAAGGGGAAGACAACTTCCTCGAGCCCTTATACCTCTTGCTTGAACGGGAATCCCGGGATATTCCAGATCCCGCAAACTACTGACACTTCCGAATCGAATGTGGTGTGCTCCTTTTCGTTGCTCACTACCAGAGAGACTTCCGACAACTTCGGGGATCACGTAAGCAGTACTTACTACGCGATTCAAGTTGAGGTGGCCAACAAGAACCCTCAGTACTCCTTTCTTCTGCGTGACATTGTACTTACTCTCCCAGACGGTCGCCTCGTTTCGGGTCGCATAAAACGGTTCGCGCAGGGTGTAGCAGTAAAAGGTAAACAATCGGACACGCGCAACGTCATCGCACATTGGATGCAGCTTGCCGGTAGTGTCTATGGTGGCCTCAGCGTCTTTTCCTGGGCTACAGCTGATTTTAAGAATGCAGGCAACATTTACCAAGGACCATTCTTAGGTGGGCTCTTCGGGAATGTATATCCAGATTATACCGTCGATAATATTAACAGGTTTAACAACGCGGTCTTCGACGACCAATCGCCGGCAATTGTCCCCAGAGACAACGTCGGCCAGCCTCCGTTATACGTGATGGCTCTTCTTCCCAAAGTGCCGGGAATGTCTAAGGCATACCAACAACAATTTGGGAATCGGATCGGGGTTGCCGTCGAAGGAGCATATATTAAGGAAGTTAATCTAGTTACTACCTCCGTAAAGAGCCTCGACTTTCAGACGGGGTTTATTGTTCCCGACGGTCTCGTGGGTTCAAGCCTCCTGAGCGACAAGCAGGTTTCCATGTGGAAAGCCGCGATGTCTTCCAAGCCTATCGAAATCAAGAATGGCAATTCAACTCCGCTGAAGATGTATAACCTGACATTAGGAGCGGTGGCGGCTGATAGCACAGCCGGGGCCGCGGGTGTCACACCTACCCAGAGTTTCGAACTCGCGAATGATCGGGGCAACTGTGGTGTACAGGATGTGGCGGGACACTGGGATGTTACGAAGCCATTTTCAATCGCGGCGAATTCCAGCTGCACGGTGTATGTGCGCTTTGTTCCAGTTCAAGTTGGACCGATTAATAGTACTCTGACGATAAGCGGCGATTTTGCTGATGGCTCTACCTCAGTAGCCCTGGCGGGGACCGGAGTTGGGATTTTCATTGATCCCAAACATCTAAAGCTCAATAACAGCCCGGTAGCGATGCCTGATAATGTTCTCTCACAGTGTACAGCGCCTACGGCGTGCTCCCTAACACTTGGAGGAGAGGCTCCGAAGCAAATCGATGTGCCGATATATTTGTTTGCGCCGACTGGCACAGCAGGGACAACCAACCTAACTGCATCGGTTTCGCCTGGTGATAGCTTCACGGTCCCGGCGACGACGCAGTGTACTTGGCAAAAGCCGGCCTTATCGACATCGCCCAAGGAAAGTTGCGTGTTGAGGATTACGGGCTCTGGCCCTACGCCGCCCACATCTGATGGCAAAGTTGATCTTAGTCTCACGGTCACCGACCAAAAATGGACCGCTACCGTTTCTCTCATTTACACCGTTCCCAAAGGTACGGCGACGGTCACCCCGCAGTTAACTCCTCCATCTGGCTTCACTCCGGACACACAAATTTCCGTAGGTATTCAGGTCAGTGGATTAGGAGTGACTCCCACGGGAAACGTGAAGTGTGTTGTTGCAGCGGGCGCTGGTAATCCGGCGGGTGCAGAGGTCCAAACTCAATCCCAAGCTCTAGACGCTGCTGGCAAGGCGGCGTGCTCATTTGGCCCATTACCCGCGGGAGATTACACCCTAGGCGTTACGTACAGCGGGGACAGTAATTATAGGCCGCAGTCACCCGCTGGTGTGCAGATCAAGGTGCCTAAGGTGCCGACTACCACAATTGGCACTCTTAATCCTGATGTGGGCGCTATCACCAGCAAGACGCCAATTACCGACACCATTACAGTTACCGGAACAACGACTACTAAACCCTCAGGAACGGTCACCTGTGTCATAAATACGACTCCTTCTCCCTTACAGTCAGCCCCGCAGCTCAAAGATGGGCAGGGCACTTGTACTTTCACTCCGCTCTCGATTGGGAAATACAACTTGCAGGTAAACTATAGCGGAGATCCAAACAATGAAAAGTCGAGTGCAGAAACAAAGGCGATCACGGTGACTCAATGAGAAACTCGACGGACGTTCTTATCTGCCGGAGCTTGGGCGGGACTGCTGGTTCGGGTCGAAAACACTTATTCGCCGTTCTGTCGCATCTCCACCACCCCGCGCGTCCCGGGCGCGTCTTCGGCGGCGTCGTTGGGGCCTTTGGGGCTGCCTTCGCGCATCTTGGCGGTGAGCTCTTTGATCTGCACTTCGATGACGGCGGTGGTAGCGAGGTGCGCTGCCGGGGCAGTGGTGTAATCGCGACCGGCAGTCCGGCCGGGGAAATATCGCGACGTCATCGCCTCGAACATCGCGCGCTTCTTCTGTTCATCCTCCAGCGATCGTCCACGGCCGAAGCACATCACGCAACGATAGTTGGCCGAGTGATATTTGGCATCGCGCGAATAGACCAGCCCATCGAGTTGTGTGACCGTCGCGCAAAGCGGCACGCCGGTGGCGAGATGCTCCAGCGTGCGGTTGGATAGGCCTCCGTGCAGGTAGAGGCGGTCGGGACAGTCGGCCGCATAGTGGTAGAGCATCGGGATGACGTAGGGCCGGCCGTCCTGCTCGAAGCCGACGTGGGCGACGTAGCCCTGCGCGAGAAATTCCTGCGCGAGCTCGGGAACAGAGCGTTCGGGATGCTGGCGGATTTTCGTGATCCAAGAGGTGTCGGCGGTCGAGCTCATGCTGGTGGTCCTCTGACCAACTCTAGCATGGCCTGAACGATAGGGCTGTGCCGTCCACCTTCGGAGTCGGTGTCGCCGCTACGCGGCTCAGCGCAATTTCCCACTTTACCCCGGCTTACGCCCGGGGCTAACATCAGTTCCGCCCCATAGCGACCAAACAAAAGCGCATCGGTTTCCGGATGCGCTTTCTGGGTACCAGCAGCGAAAGAGCTAACTACTTCGACAAGTGGGGGCGCCCCTCTGAGCCGAGTCACGCACTCAGCGCTCAGAGAGGAAAAGCAATGAATCCGCTGTTAGTTGGTGCTGTGCCATAGAAGCCGACCAGTACCCCATGGTCATTGATGCCGTTAACGATGGTCGTACCGGCGCCGGCGGGGTCGTCAATGGTCTTGAAGCCGCCAGCGCTGGTCCAGACGAAGCCGTGGGTGTTGCCCATTTGATCCATATAGTCGCCGACAACCTGTCCCTTGTTGTTCAGCCCCAAGGCTTGGGTAAAGCTGCTATTGGGGGCATCCAAGGTGGTCAAGTTCCCGGAAATTAACAAGAACCCGTGGTTTACGCCCATCGCGTCGATGTAGAAACCGCACACCTGCCCCGAATTGTTGATACCGGTTGCCTGGGCGCCACCCGGAGATCCTGGAATCGTAATAACGGTGAAAACTCCCGTGGTCTCGTTGTAGGTGTACGGAGTGTCCGGGGTAGTGTTGTTCGCGCTCATACTGTAGTAGCCTGATGCCTCGGCCAAGTCGTTCTGACCCAGCAACTGGTTGAAGGCCGTACCAGCAAAATCGACCGTGGTATACGTTCCCATTTTGTTATAGAAGCCGTGGGTAACGTTGTTGTTGTCGACGTAGAAGCCATCAGTAACGTTGCTGTTGTTAATGCCAATGACTTGGGTCATCATTGAGTTCGGGTAATTCTCCGTGGTGAAAATAAAGGGTAAACGGAGCGTAAAACCCGAGTTCTGGTTAACATTGTGGTAGCCGGCAATGGTCTGGCTATTGTTAATACCAAGTAACTGAGTGAACGTATCGTTAGGGTAGTTGATGGTGTGGAAACCATAGGCAGCCTGTCCCCACAGCGGGGCGCAGAAGATCAGCGCAAAGCTTAGAGCGAAGGCGGGTGCGAAGCGTTTCATCGTCGTTCTCCTCTTCAAATATTCTTGCGTCCGGCGGCCAACAAGATCCCCCAGCCCCATCCCAATCTCGCAGAGCGATCTTGATTTCCAGGCGCCACTGTTTATAGCAAGCTCAGGATTCGATCCCCCTACGGGTCATCCGATTTCTTCCAGCGGCAGAGATGAAACACGAACCCAATCTCGAGGCGCAGATCAGATTCGTGTTCCGGGGAGCTCAACGCTACCGAAACAGCTTGCGGCGCAGGCCGTAGCCAGCAGCCATCAAGCCCGGGACCAGTACCAGCAAGGTGGCCGGTTCGGGAACCGGGGTGCCATTGGGTTGCGCCGTTAGCTCAAGCAGACCGTCGGCATAATCGTAGTTAACCGCCCACATCTCCGTGCCGCCGTTGAAGATATCGTTCAGGATGTTGGCGAAAGTGCCGCTGAGTTTACCGGGGTTGGCGGTAAGGATTGTAAACTCCGAGCCCACCGTCGGACTGAAGCCCGCCTTGAGCAGGATATCGAGCGTACCGTTCAGCAACGCCGACCCGTTGACGGTGATCAAGCCGCAGTTGCCGGTGCCGCAGGGGCCGTAGCCGTTGATGATCTCGCCCAAGGTTCCGCCGGCCATTTGAAAGCCTGGTCCCATTGCTGCGCCCTTGCCGACTATCAGCGTCGAGGTGCTGTCAATGGTTATGGCTCCGCCATTGTTCAGAGTTGTCAAAGCCTGAAGCAGGTCGCCGGGGCCGTTCAGATTGATCTGCCCCATGGCCTCATTGGTCAGCAGGCCGGTGACCGTTATCGTGTTTCCGCCGCCGGAGCCGAAGAGGTTAGTACCCAACGCCCCGGAGTTGTCAGCAGCGCCGGTAATCGTCAGCGTGCTGCCATTCTCCACATCCACAAGTCCAGAATTGGCGAGGCTACCCAGGGTGGCCTGGGAACCGGCTCCCACCACACCAAACTCGCCATTGTTCGTCACGCTGAAGATGGTTGCCTGATCCATGGCCCCTGCCAGCACAAAGAGCCCGTTGTTGGTGAGCGTGCCGCCGATGTTCAGAGTGTTGCCCCCGGTACCGTTCAAGCCGGTGAAAATGCCTTGGCTCATGCCGATGGACGCGTTGGTGGCATCGTCGGTGATGGTCAGCGTGCTGCCACCCTCCACATCAACCAATGCCCCAACATTGTTGGTCAGGCTGCCGATGGTCGCCACATCGACAGGACCCGTCAACTCAAAGGTCCCGTTGTTGGTGAACAGGCCGCCGATGTTCAGCGTGTTACCGCCCCCGCCGAGGCCGGTGAAGAAGCCCGGCAAGCCGAAGCCGCCGGCGGAGTTGTTGGTGACATCGCCGGTGATGCTCAACGTGCTGCCATTTACTACGCCGACGAGCCCGCCCGCATTATTGGTCAGGCTGCCGCCGATCATCCCCATTGCGCCATCTTCAACAGCGAATGCGCCGCCGCTGTTGTTGATCACGTTCCCCGTGATGGTTCCCTTATCACCCGAGCCTAGCCACCCGAAGTTGCCGTTATTGGTCAGGTTACCGGTGATGTTCAGCGTGTTCCCGCCGCCCATCCCGTTGAAGTCGGTGGCCAGGGTCCCGTTGTTGGTGACATCGCCGGTAATCTTCAGCGTGCTGCCCTGCTCCACGTCGATCGTTGCCATTGCGGCGTTAGTGGCGCCACCAGCAGTTACCGTCAGCGTGCTGCTATTAAACACGTCAACCGTTCCAATGTTGGAAAGGCCGTTACCGATGGTTCCCAAATCGTCGGGACCGTTGAGAGTAAATTGCCCGGTCGCCTCGTTGGTCAGGGTGCCAGCGATATTGACCGTGTTACCCCCGGTAAGGGCAAAGCTGGTGAAGAACTGCCCGGAGTTGTCGGCGTTGAAGCTGATGGTCAGCGTGCTGCCGCCCTCCACGTCAACCAATGCCCCGGCATTGTTGGTCAGGCTGCCTATGGTGGCCGTATCCCCGGGGCCGAACAGGGCAAATCCTCCGCTGTTGGTCAGGCTGCCGCTGATGTTTATCGCGTTGCCCCCGCTAGCCAGGATAAAGCTGGTGAACAGGCTTCCGGAGTTGCTGACGTCGCCGTTGACTTGCAGCTTACTGCCATTCTCCAAATCCACAAATCCGGCGTTGGACATGCTAGTGGGCATGCCGGGAGTGCCGATGGTCGCCATATCGCCGGGGCCGTAGAGGATAAACTCTCCCGTACCTTCATTGGTCAAAGTGCCGGTGATGTTAACCGTGTTGTGCCCGCTTCCGCCGTTAGAGCTGGTAAATAGCTCCCAGGAGTTGTCGGCAGTGCCGTTGACCGTCAGCGTGCTGCCATTCTCCAGATCCGCAAATCCAGCATTGGTCAGGCTGCCGATGGTC
>Ga0074045_10002620_pt1 | contig 16605 bp, 9 predicted proteins | sample BogForMeECP23OM2_FD_94442 | JGI IMG/M metagenome (GOLD analysis project Ga0074045, IMG submission 94442) | Bog forest soil microbial communities from Calvert Island, British Columbia, Canada - Bog Forest MetaG ECP23OM2 | ecosystem: Environmental > Terrestrial > Soil > Wetlands ...
CTTCCGTGCCGTTCACTCCGGTTGTTGGCCGAAGAAAATGCAGCGCGACTGCTCCGTTTTTAGACTGCCCGCCGCAATTGCGCTACTCAGGAATCCTAGTTGCGGACGAGTTGTCGGCTAACCGGAAGTAATCCGAGCCGCACCCGTTAGGCTATCGTCTCAATTGGTGAAAAATCTGTTGCAAAAGGAACCAACGCAGTAATTTCGGTGGATTTCAGCGTCTACCGCGAAAGAACATTCAATAACTTACGAACGAATTTCGTCAGTGAAATTCCCCGAAAAGAGTTCTTCAACAGCCACGCCTGGTTACGACAATGACCCGCAGGGAAAACAGCAATTCCCTTGACGGCTGGAATCTGAGAACGATGGGCCAAGGGACGCAGCGCAAGCCAAGGCTGCCCATTGGCGTGACATCGCGATTTCACCCATTGCCACTGGGACCGGGGTTTTGTGTGCTGCGTCCTGATGGCATCAACTATCCGCGCTGTCCTTAAACAAGTCGCGCGCCTTCGATAATTAAATGCTCCCTGCATGCGACCCGAGCGTAGAGTCAAACCGCGGGGCCTCTGGCCCAGATGCGGCGAAGACGCATACCAACTGGTGCTCTTCCCAGTCGCTCCTGGCGCGCTCCATCTCGACGTTCTTGTACGCCGCAAGCTCCGTGCTGACCCGATAATACGCAGCGGAACGGGCCGTCATGTAGCTGCCCCGTCTAGCTTCAAAAGCTCGTTCCAGATCCTTACACATTGGACAATCCATAGCCTATCCCTCCAGCCGATTCACGGGTGGCAAGGCATGATGACTCTCTTTACCGATCCCGGTTGAGGACCTCCCGCTCGGCGCGGAACCAGTCCTGTTCGTCTTGGCCGGGTCCACGACCACGGCCTTCATACAGCTCATAGGCCCGCTCTCGAATCTGGTCTTGTGAGGCGACGCTGTCTGGCATCATCGCCACCTTGCCAGGAGAGCTTCTCGGGCTGACGACGATCTTTGGCTGCGATTGTTTTTGAATCTTGGGACTGATCATGGGGAACCCTTCTGGGTGCGTCGGAACTAAGGGGGGCTTACTTCAGATGAGCTGACTTAGTCCAGGGGACCTGAAAGAGGAGAGGAAGTGCTCACTCAATTTCCACACTACGCTGAATCGTCAGCCTTGTCCAATTAGAAGGGAGCGGGCTGTGGCAATCTCGATCTAATACCTGTTGGCGTCATATCGCGGTACAGTCATTGAGCGGATCGTGAGTGCTGACACCATCACCATGTTCTTCGGGGGAATCCGGGCTGCCCGCCCACTCTTGGCCCGAAGGGAAACAGAAAGAAACTGATTGCTTCGGACGACTCGCCTGCAGTAGTATTCATGTGAAACGTTTGTATCACACACTTTTGTCGTTGCTACGTGCGGTCTATAGATAAGGAAGCCAGGTTGCCGCCCGTGCAACTCCCTTGGCTCCCGACAGGGTATGGAACGGTCGAAACGTTTGTATCGCACTGGACATGGTCGCTGCTTTGCGCGAAATGAGCTGTGCTGCTCCCCTCCGCATCGAGTGCTTGCCTCGTCATGGAAAAGCCACACTGCCGCGGTAAATGGGTGATCGACGGTTATGAAAATACGGAGCGTAACCCTGCGTGAAATCCGAATGCCCCTGGTCCATTTCTTCGAGACAAGTTTCAAGCGCTTTTATAACCGTCACATCCTGCTGGTAAGTATTGAGGCCGGCGGAGTCCGCGGCTGGGGAGAATGCGTCGCCTTCGAGGATCCTTATTACAGTTCTGAATGGATCGGAACGGTGTGGCCGACCATGAAACATCACCTCGTGCCGGCGCTACTTAATAATAATGATGTGAAATCGGGAAGGGAGTGTCCGGCGCTTTTTGCCAGAGTTCGCGGCCATCGTATGGCAAAAGCCGCGCTGGAGAATGCGGTGTGGGATGCTGAGGCTCAACTGGCAGCAGTGCCGCTTTGGAAGTTACTGGGAGGTACACGGAGGGAGATTGCTTGCGGCGTTTCGATCGGGATCCAGGATTCGCCTGAGCAGTTGATGGAGAAGATCGAAACCGAATTGAGCGCCGGATACCGCCGCATCAAGATCAAGGTGAAGCCGGGATGCGATTTGGCCCTGCTGGAGAGGGTCCGATCGCGCTGGGCCGACATCCTGCTGAGCGTGGATGCCAACTCCGCATACACGCTCGACCAGATCGAACATCTGCGGAAGTTTGACGCCTACAACCTGTTGATGATGGAGCAGCCGCTGTGGGATGACGAGATTTACCTGCACTCAAAGTTACAGAAGGCGATCAAGACGGCAATCTGTCTGGATGAGTCGATCCGGAACGCGCGGGACGCAGGTTTTGCGCTTGAGACTGGCGCCTGCAAGATCATCAATATCAAAGTTGGGCGTGTCGGTGGATTTACGGAGGCGCGAAAGATACACGACGTGGCCAGCGAACACAATGTTCCGGTGTGGTGCGGCGGGATGTTGGAGTCGGGAATCGGGCGCGCACAGAACATTGCGCTTTCTACGCTGGAGAACTTCCGGCTGCCGGGGGACGTTTCGGCTTCCAAGCGTTGCTGGAAGGAAGATATCATCGAGCCCGAAGTGGAAGTGCGCGCGGATGGAACGATTCCCGTCTCGGATGTTCCGGGCAGAGGATACGCGGTGCGCGAAGACTTGATTCAGAAAATCACGGTTCGAGAAGAGACCCTTCGAGCCGCTTAGCGATCTTCAGCCCGAAACCGGAGCGATCTCATTCGCTCCGATTGCTGGGACCGCCGCAGTCTGTTATTCCTCGTAAAAACGGAATCCGTGACGTTGCTCCTCAGCCACTTTCTTAATAATCTGCAAAGTCTTGGTTCGCTGGACTTCTGCCATTGCGGAAAGCAGGACATTGAACAAGCACATCGGAGCGGAGTAGGACACGTCAAACGAAGTCGTATCCACCGGGGTAAGGAAGAATTCGTCCGAAAAACGTGCAACCGGGGAAATATAAGTATCGGTAATGCCAACGCAGTAGGCGCCTAGTTTGCGGGCCTGTTGGATGCCTTCAATGGTCATCCGGAGACCGCGCCGGAAACTGACTGCGATGACGACATCCTCCTTTCCCAGATTCCGGACGGAGTGGACGGCCAGGCCAGGTGCGGTAGCGTTAAACACAGGCAGGGCCAGAGCAGTGAAATGGTAATGGAGGTAAGCCACCAGACATGCCGCGGCGTCTCCCCCTATTATCAGAATCCGGCGGGCCTTCCAGAGGCGGCGAGCTACCTTCTCCAGGCGATTTAAATCCAACCCATTGTAAAGAGCGCGAAAATTCTTGACTTCCTGATTGAGGCACTCCCGCAAGAGCGAATTCACGCTCGAATCAGCGGGAGAGGCCGCTTGCATCGTGTCCAGAGAGGTCGCGCGCACCACCGAGAGTTCGTGCAGATAGCGCTGGAATTCCTTGTAGCTCTCGAATCCAAGTCCCCGGGCAATGCGGACGGTGGTCGCCGGATCCGTGCCTAGTTTCTTGGCCATATCGCGGACGCTGAGTAGAACGAATTGCCGCGGATTCTCGAAGGCAGGACGGATGATCTCCCGCCGGCGGGGACTGAGTTGGGACATACGATCGGTCTGACTCATCGATGGCCACGTTTTCCGGGAGGGTGGTTCGTTGCGGCGCATTGTGGTTGTTGCTTCATCCTAACAAACCGTGGGTTCGCAACCGACGGCAAGTGTATCATATGTTTCTAATGTAACGCGTCCACGGATTGATCGGTTCCGTATTCTTGACCGTCACGCGGCTCGGGCATAGACTTCATCACGTTACTGGAAGGTACAACGAACTGAAACGTATATCTCAGAAGTGACGGTCCCCGGAACAGACTGCGCTGCATCAAACCTTCCGCCGTTTACTTCGTGTTGTTCCCCAAATCATCGTGCTCGTGATAGTTCGGGTATGCCGGGCGTTTGTATTGCGGCAGGGGATGCTCTTTCAGCTGCTGCATCACGACTTCGATGGCCTTGTCGAGCTGAGCGTCGTGTCCCTGACGGTACGCCGCTGGATCCAGATCCACCTCGTAGTCCGGCGCAACGCCATGGTTCTCCACTTCCCACTCGCCGTTAAGACCGTAGATGGCGGCACGTGGAGCCGTAACGCGACCGCCGTCGAGGAGTTCGGGATAGCCGCCGATGCCGACAAGCCCTCCCCAGGTTCGTTTGCCGATGAGCGGGCCCACGCCGGCTTTACGGAAATACCACGGCAGCGCGTCGCCGCCGGAGCCGGACATCTCGTTGATGATCATCACCTTCGGCCCGTAGATCGCTTCCGATGGGCTCGCCCAGTCGTGGCCTTCCCGGGAGACAACCTTGCTCATGAGCGGGCGCTTCAGGTAGTCAATGATGTAGTCGGCAAGCTGGCCGCCTTCGTTGTAGCGTTCGTCAATGATGACGGCTTCCTTGCCCACCTGGGAAAAGAAGTAGCGGTTGAAACTGGTGTAGCCGCCGCCGGCGGTATTGGGCACGTACACATAGGCCACGCGGCCTCCAGTCGCCTGATCGACTTTGCGACGATTGTTCTCGATCCATGCCAGATGGCGCAAACCCTCTTCGCTATCGACGGGCACCACGGTCACCTCGCGCGCGTCCTTGTCTTTGCCGTCTGGCTTTGCGCCCACCTTCAGTACCACCTGCTTGCCGGCAGTTTCCTCAAAAAAGCTGTAGATATTGTCGGAAGAATGCAGTTCGCGGTCGTTTACGGCGAGAATGTAGTCCCCTGCCTTCACGTTGACCCCGGGCTGAGTCAGTGGCGCCTGCAGACCCGGATTCCAGTTTTCACCATCGTAGACTTTGGCGATGCGGTAGCGGCCGTTCTCCAGGCTATAGTCCGCGCCCAGCAGCCCGCCTTTTACCTTCTTCGTCTCCGGCCGCTCGCCGCCTCTCACAAACATGTGGCCGACCGTCAGTTCGCCCAGGCACTCGTTAAACAGATAAGTAAGCTCATTGCGCGACGCAATTCCGTCGAGATACGGCTCGTACTTCTTCTTTGCCTTGGCGAGATCGAGGCCGTGGTAGTGCGGATCGTAGAAGAAGTCGCGCTCAATCCGCCAAGTCTCGTTATAGATCTGCTTCCACATGGCGCGGGGCTCGACATACACCTGCCAGCCGTCCAGTTTGAGCGGGCCGATGCCGGGTTTCGGCGGGCCGCCAGGAGCGGGTGGCTCGTCGGCTGAGGCCGTCACCCAGGATTCGCCCTTGCGGTAAAGAATCTTTCCTCCGTCGCAGGAAACGACATAGTCGTTAACCTCGTCCAGAAACTTGTCAACTTTGCGCTTGCTCAAGTCGAATTTCTGGATGATCTGCGGCAGGTTCTCCTGATCGTCTTCGGAAATGACCATTGGTCCTTCGGAGAGAAACAAGATTCCTGACTTGCCAACCTGCAGGTTGACGTAGTTCCTGGCGGGGATGGGCAGAGAAAGAATGCGCTGGCCAATGCCGTCGATGTCGATCTTGACCACGACCGGTTCTTCTTTCTTCTTGTCATCCTTTGCGTCTTTGTCTTTGTCGGCGTCTCCGGCGGTCCCGGACTTATCCGCCACTTTGCCTTTATCTTTACCTTTATCTTTGTCTTTGTCCGGTTCGGCCTTCTTTTCGTCCTTTGCTTTCTCTTCGTCGCTCTCGGGAGCGAGCGGCGATTTCTCGTCTTTGCTCAGCACGGCGAGGTAGGTGCTGCGCGTGACACGGTGTTCATCGCTGGTCATATCGAGGCCGGCGGTGGAAAGCGCGACGTCGGTCGAGGCGGTAAAGTACAAATACTTGCCGTTCTTATCGAAAGCGGGATAGAGCGCATCGCTCATGCCGTCGGTGATCTGAAAGAACTTCCCCTGCTCCAACGAGTAGACGAATACCGCATGCTGTCCACTGGGTAGCTGTTTGCTGTAGGCAACCCATTTGCTGTCCGGCGCCCAGGTCTGGTTCAGCTGCGTGGGACCGAAGGCACCGAAGTAGTCGGTATCGACGAGCTCCGGCTTGGGATTGTCCAAGTCGACATACCACAGGTTCAGGCGCTTGTCGGAATAAGCTATCTTCTTGCTGTCGGGCGACCACGTTGGTGTATAGAAGAATGATGGCGGATTTCCCAGATTGATGTGCCGCACTTCTCCCATACCGTTCTGCGAGCGGATACACAGTTCGTATTCTCCGGACTCATCGGAAAAATATGCGATCGACTTGCCATCCGGTGACCATGCGGGATCGCGGTCGGCGACAGCAGGGCTGTGCGTAAGATTCCGAATATCGCCCTTGTCGGTGGGGACGGTGAAGATATCTCCCCAGGCTTCAAACACGGCGCGAGCTCCGGTTGGTGAAATGCCGAAATTCAGAATGCGCTTGGGGTCAACTTTGGCGAAGTGCGGTCGCACCGCCTCAAGATCGCCGGAAACCCGAATCGGAATGTTTTTCGCTTGATGGGTGCTGAGGTCGTAGAGCTTGATGGCGCCAAATTGCTCGATCACGATCGTGTCCGGCCCGGCCGATGCGGTTTTGAAGTCGAAGCCGTCGCTGTGCAGCGCCTCGGCAACCTGCTTAGTCTTCGTGTCGTAAGCGAAAAGGCTTACTGGACCATTGCGGTCAGAGAGGAAATAAACGGTGTCGCCGATCCACATGGGAGAATGATCGTTGGAGTTTTCACGGGGAAGCTTGGTGATACTGGAGTCCTTCAAGTCGGCAATCCAAATGGGAGTGGTTTGGCCGCCGTGATAGCGCTTCCAGGCGTCCTGCCACTGCACATGCGGAACATAGGCCAGGTGAGTGCCGTCCGGAGAAAAGGAAGCCTCCGCGCCAACCGGAACGGGTAATTGCGCGGGAAACCCGCCCTCAACCGGCACCGTGTAAAGCTGAAATTCGAAGTGACGGAAACTATTTCCCCAGGAGATGTACAGAACCTTCTTGCCATCGGGTGTCCAGCCGAGAACATACTCGTCGGCGGGATGGTAAGTGAGACGCTTAGGCACACCGCCGCTCGCCGGCACTACGAATACATCGCGGTTGCCGTCATATTCTCCGGTGAAGGCGACCATCGTTCCGTCCGGAGAAAAGCTGGGCATCGTCTCGTCTCCCACCCCCGAAGTCAGGCGGCGGGCATCGCCGCCGTCACGGCTGACGATCCACAGGTCGCCGCCGTAGTTGAAAACAATTTGCGTTTTGCTGACTGTCGGAAATCGCAGCAACAGGGGAGAGTCGCTCTGGGCGATTGCGAGGGGAGAAAAAAGCAAAACTACTGCGAGAGCGAACATCCCGGTAAGAAGTTTGCGCATGTTGAAGCTCCTGGCGAATGTGGACATTTGTTTTTGCGGTGGGCGTTGCGGCTTGCGCACCGGATGATCTCCAAGTCCCGAGTAGTCCCGGAAGTGGACGCAACACATTCTAGTTCAGACGTGAACCTAGCGAAACCGCGGATTGCCCCCGTAAGTACGGGCCCCCAACTCGCGTTCAGTAATGTCTTACTTCGTCGTGGGTGCTGCCGCTTTGTGCACCGGATGAAACTCCAGGTCCTGGTAGTCGAAGCTGAAGTCGGCGAGCGGCGATACCGGCGCCATGGTGAAGCGATCGATCGCGCCGTCCGCTTTCAGGGAAAAGGTGACCAAAGCATCTTCGATGGTGCGTACACGCCAGTGCGCCTGGAAGGTGTCGTATTGCCAGTGCTCCAAATCGCCCACCATTTCCGGCGTGTGGTCAAAGCTGAGCACGAGGCGCCCGTTTTCCATGCGCATGGTGACCGTGCCGTACCAGGCGTCCTCGTAGGTACCGGCATACTTATCCACTGGGAGCGAAGGGCGCGAAGCGGCGTTGTGTGCCGTGTTCTGCTGCTCCTCCACCGCTTTGGCATTCTTATCGCGCATGTCGGTCGCCGCTTTATAGGCTGCAATCCAGTCCGTGGGCGGCAATTGCAAGTACTGGTCGAGCACGTGATAGAGAATCGACTCGAACGCGCCTCCCTCCATGGCGTTGGTCAGAATGACGACGCCGAGATTCTCCCGCGGCACCAGCATGACGCGCGAGACGAATCCGATAACTCCTCCAGTGTGAGCAACCAGTCTGCGCCCGCGATAATCGCGCACCATCCAGCCCAGCGCATAATCCGAGAAATCCGGCTTCAGGGCCGCCAGCGGCGGAGGAGGATCGCCGATCGGAAGGATGGTCTGCGGCGTCCACATTTCCTGCGACTGCGCTTCACTGAACAGTCGTCCCTCGCGGTCGGCCAACTTGCCCCGGTTGAGTTGCAATAACACCCACTTCGCCATGTCCGCGGCGGAGGAATTGATCGAGCCTGCCGGACCTGCGTTGTCGAGGTTCTCGAACGGGACCACCTGCAACTTGCCATCTAACTTCGAGTGTGGATAGGCAACGTTGTCTCCCGGCCGGAAGGCGGCAGTGCTGACGTTGCTGTTGCTCATGCCCAGTGGCGCGAATATGCGCTGGCGTACGAAATCGTCCCAGGATGTGCCGGTTACTGCCGGGACGATCTGACCGGCTGTCATGTACAGCAGGTTGTCATAGGCAAACCGGCTGCGGAAACTCGACGCCGGCTTCATGTAACGCAATTTGTGAATAACGTCCTCGCGCGTGTACGTGGTATGGGGAAAGAACAGCAAGTCGCCTTCCCCGAGTCCCATTCCGCTGCGGTGCGTTAGCAAATCGCGGATGGTCATTTCGTGCGAGACGTAAGGGTCGTACATACGGAAATCGGGCAGTCGCTGGTATACGGGGTCATCCCACGCGATCTTCCCCTCGTCCACCAGCATGGCCAGGCACGCAGTGGTAAACGCTTTGCTGTTGGAACCAATGCCGAACAGCGTGTTCTCGTCGACCGGAGTAGCTTCGCCCAGTTTGCGAACGCCGTAGCCTTTTGCCACCACCACCTTGCCGTCCTTCACAATTGCCACCGACAGGCCGGGCACTCCAAAGGTCTGCATGGAGCGTGCAACCCACGCATCGAGATCCGGCGGAGGCGCGATCTGCGTGAATGCTGTAGTGGCAAAAAGAATACCCACGGCAAGCACAGCCAGTGTGCGGTCGAGTTTCATCGAAATCCTCCTGGGGAAAGCGCTATTTCGTTACGGGCTAGCCCACAGACTGCGCCAGCACAGAATCGAACTCGCGCACTCAGAGTCCGATCTCGGACCGATACATAGACATACGAGTGCTCCTCGAATTTCCTTTTGATCAGTTCCAGGAAACCCGTGCGCCCGCAACCACGCTGTTCTTGAAAGCAGCGCGGATGGCAGAGTACGCACGGGCTTCCCCTCGGCTCAGTAGTGGATGTTGAAGTTCATGAGATTCCAGGTGAACGCGAACCAGATCAGGCCCAGGCAAGCAAGTGCCAGCGCTGTCTCGTACAGTTTGGTCCAGATCCACCGGTTGGGTGCGCTCCAGATTCGAAATGCGTTCGCACAGACGAGAATCGTGCCCAGAACACAGATCACGCCCAGAATTCCAAACAGGATGATCCAAGGAGCAAGAGCATTCACCGCGGTAATAGACGACGTGGCCAGCGACAGAACCGTCAGCCAACCCCCGAAGAGACCGATGAAGACGATGCACACCAAGCGCACACCGAGCCGCAGCTTGCGCTCCATCGGACTGAGATCCAAAGGACGGCCATAATGTTTGCGGATCAGCGCTCCCACTGGCCAGAACACGACCGTCAGCACGACCATCGTCAGGCCGAAAATCGCCAGCGTGTAGTTGAAGTACTTGTTTTCCCAAAAGCCAACCCTCTGGAAAATGAAAAACGGAAAGTCCATCTGGAATTGCATCTGCCCATTTTCATCCTTCTTGAAACCCATGTGGGCCCGTCCGTGGACTTCGCGATAGAGCAGCGGACTGATCTCTTCGAACTTCAGCAGTTGGCCATTGGGCCCTTTTAACGGGGTAGTGATGGTCCCATCGGGATTGGCGGAGATTTTTTCCTGGCCGATCAAGGTGAGCAACTTCAGGAATGAGCTTTCAATACGGCGGCTGGTTATGTAAAGCCCCGCGACGCTGGCCGCGTCCGCTTTGGCATTCTCGATCTTGCCGGCAGGAGGCTCTGTGTAGGGAAAATACCGGTCCAGAAACTTTTCAAAAAGGATCTCCCGCGGCCTGATCTCGCCTTTCCCCATGCTGTTGTAAGAAACAAAGAACCCAACATTGGAATCGGGAATCAGGTGCAGGTCGCTGTGAAAAAGCTCGGTATCGCCGGCGTGGCCAATAATACGGTGTCCGTTCTTCGATTCTTCATAAAAACCATGCGCCATCCCGTTCATGCGGTCGTCGCTACCAAAGAGCCGGGAGTGCATCAGCGTGGCAGTTTCCGGGTGCAGAATCTGCACACTGCCAAATTGTCCATTCTGCAGATGGGCGATCATGAAGTTGCACATGTCCCGCGCCGTGGTGGAGACGCTGCCTGCGGGAAACGCTTCCACGAATTCGAACGGTTTGGGGTCTGAAGAGGCCCGATCATAGCCCTTGGACATCAAGGGTTTCAGGTCTTCGGGAAGAGGCTGAACAAAGGTGCTCCGCTTCATTTCCAGGGGAGTGTAAATATTTTCGGCAACATATTGTTCGAAAGGCTTGCCGGAAACGCGCTGCACGATATAGCCCGCCAGTGCGGTCGCGTAGTTCGAATAGGCGGGGACCGTACCCGGGGGAAAGATACGCGCTGGAATGTGATTCTTCACGTAATACTCCAGGCTGCCCATGTGTTGTGCGTCCGCAACGAACAGGTCCTTGACAACTTCTTCAAAGCCCGCGGTGTGCGTCATGATGTTCCGCAGGGTGATGGGCTTTCCGAACGCCGGTGGAATCTTGAAATCCAGGTAATCGTTGACGTCCCGGTTTAGATCGAGTTTGCCCTGTTCGACCAGTTGCATCACCGAGGTCCAGGTAAAGAGCTTCGATGTTGAGCCAGGACGGAATAGCGTAGCGTCCGGGGTGACGGGCGTGCGCTTGGCCATGTCGGAGTAGCCGTAGCCCTTGGCGAAAATAACCTGCCCGTCTTTGACCACCGCAATCACGGCGCCCGCGATATCTTCCCGTTCCAGCTGAGCGGGCATCAGACCATCGAGAAAGGCCTCGAGGTCGACCGCGGTCAGCTGGGGCGTGGTAGCCGATTGGGCTGGCGCAACCGCTGCTGGAGTTGCTGCCTTTACCGGCGCAGATGAAGGATGCGATGGCTGCGCCCACATCCCGATGCAGAACAGTCCCACCAACAACAGCACGCTGGCGGGTGTCGCGAGGTATCTCCGAGAATGACGGCTAGAAAAAATCTGGTCGAAAATCATCGTTCCTCCCAATCGAAGAGGAGTAGGTCCATCTCCGAATCAAATAAATGCATACTCCCAAGTAAGTCCTAACCATGTTGCCGGAGCCAGCAAGGCGTGTGCCTTGCTCCTTTTCAGACCCGGTGAAGCTTGCTGAGGAATGCAGGATCAATGTCGAGTCCCAGTCCCGGCGTCTTGGGCAGGGTCACGATTCCATCCTTCACCTGCATGCCGCCAATCACAGGATCGACCAAAAGTTCAAAGAACGCATCCAGGTCGGCATAAACGATGTTCTTCTGCGAGGCGACCAGGTGAGCTCCGGCGGTCAAGGCCAGGCGGGTTTCCTCCATGCAGCCGACCATGCAGGTGACTCCGCCACTGGCAGCCACGGTAGCGATCTGCATGCCCCGCAACAGGCCACCCGATTTCATCAGTTTTATATTGATGCAATCCACTGCGTTCTCACGGATCACTGTAAGTGCGTCGTGCGGCGAGTGCACGGACTCGTCCGCCATGATCGGCGTCGGCGAGTTGTCCCGGGCGTACTTCAGACCCGCCACATCCCAGTACGGAACCGGCTGCTCGCAGATTTGCATCTGGTATTTTTCCATCATCCGCAGCGAGCGGACGGTCTCTGCGGCGGTCCAGCCCTGGTTGGCGTCGCTGCGAATCTTAATACCGTAGCCGACGGCTTCCCGGATCGCTTTCATGCGCTGCGTGTCCGGCTCGGCGCCATCTCCGAGCTTGATCTTTAGCGTTTTGAATCCGTTCTGGACGTACTTGGTCGCCTCACTCGCCATTTTCTCTGGTGAACCCATTCCGATGGTCATGTCGGTTTCGAAGGAGTCGCGATAGCCTCCGAGCAGTTTGTACACCGGCTGCCCCGCGAGCTTGCCGCAGATATCCCAGACTGCCATCTCCAGCGCCGCCTTGATGCTGGTGTTGGTCGGAGTGAATCCGTCCATATCCGCCACGATCGCACTGAGAGTAAAAGGATCGCGGCCGCGAACTAGATTGGCGAGATCTTTTCCCATCGCCAGGTCGACGGCCTGGGTTTCTCCTGTAACTGGCGAATAGGGGCCCGCTTCCCCCCAGCCAATAACTCCATCGTGAGTTTTCAACCGCACCAGTACATTTTCCGCGGCTGTGATCGTACCGAGAGAAACGTGAAAGGGCTCCCGCATCGGCAAGTTGAAGGGATAAAGCTCAACATCTTCAATCAGTGTGCTCCGTGCCGGCTGTCCCGCTGCCGCTTGGGCAAACAGCAGAGAGCTGGTCTTTGGCCAGGGCAGGCCCGCAAACGTAAGGCCAGCCATGCTTTTCAGAAACCCGCCACGTGTAAGTTTCATAATTATTTGTCCTTTATTTATGTTGGATCGTAGTGATTCATCTCAGCCACAGGCCTGAACCTGAGACAAGAAAGTTCTACGGCACATCAGTGCGTCCACGAACCATTGGGGACTACTCGGTTTCGTGGCAGTGCGTATACCGTGTCGCATTCTGATGGAGACGGAACCCCGGACAGTTCCCCCATTTGTCTGGCGCGAATCAGCATCTTCTTGCGATTCCGACAGACACAGTTATTTCACCGTTCCGACCGCCCTCCTTTCACCCCGCCGGGTCCGAATCATCCTCTCCGGAGCTCTAGAAGCTCACCTTGAGCGCGAACTGAATGATCCGTGGGTTGCCGTACGTCTCGGTAATGCGGCCAAAAGCTGGGCCATCCGAGTGGTAGAGGTCCGGGTCGAGAAAGTTCGGGTGATTGAAGGCGTTGAAGAATTCCGAACGGAACTCCACATTCACGCTCTCATGAATTGGAAATAGCTTGATCACAGAAAGATCGGTGTTGACCTGGTCCGGACCATGCAGGATTCCCATCGGGCTGTTGCCGAAGCCCGTCGACCCGTCGGCGCCTACGGGCGGCTGGGACGTAACGCAGTTCTGGCTAACCCAATTGTTAAGTCGGTGGATTGTCGAACCGCTGGTTTCGAGCTGGCAGCCGGGAACGATTTCGGCGAGATCGTAGATGACGCCATAGGCGCTCGCGGCGTCGAGATTGAGCAGCGGCAAGCGGTGTCCCGATTGGATGGTCTCAACCCCGGCCACCTTCCAGTTCCCCAAGGCTTGTCCACGCAAGGAGTGACGGTTGCTGGGGCTGGGCAGTTCGTAAACCGCGCTGAACACGAAGCGCTGCGGGCGAACGAAATTATCGGGACCGTAATCAAAACGCGGATTGTTGTTATCTCCATAGACGATGCCACCGTTACCCTCAGTGGTGCTCCCATTAACGTTGGCGAGATCGCGCGCGAACGTGTAGGAAGCCAGGAACTGGAGGCCATGGCTGAAGCGTTTGCTCAGAGTGGCTTCGAGGGCGTTGTACCAGGCAAAGCCGGTATCGGTTTCAATGTCGAAGAACTGGCCGGCGGAAAAGCCCTCGTACGGGACACGCAATGGGACATTCGCGAGGGTATTGGTAGTCTGGCCGCGAATGGGGTTATCCACGCTGGCTAAAGGTGCCTGGTTGATATCACGAGTCACGGTCATGTGGGTGCCGCGCATTCCGGAGTACCCCACTTCCAGCACGAAATCACGGGCCAACTGGGTTTGGAGGTTCAGACTATAGCGTTGAAAAATCGGAGGCCGGATGTTGGGGTCAATCAGGTACGGAGTGAGGTTTGTGCCCGGCGCCCCCGTTGTTGGGTCGGGGGCGGCGTATGGAACGAACTGAGGGAACGCGCCGGGGTCGGGCGGAAACGGGTTGGCGAAGCCATTGAACAAGTCGGGCGCCACCTCGCGGATGAGTCCAAAGGGCTGGTTCGAGATCTGTTGCAGGTACATCTGGCCCGTGGTGCGCTGGTGGTACACGCCATAGCCTCCACGAAGAACAAAGCGATTTGTTCCCGGCAGGCTCCAGGCAAAACCGATGCGCGGGTCCAGAGTATTCTGCCCCACCCCAAAGATCCCCATATTGTTGCCGCTGCTCACCACTCCCGCTGGCCGCGTGCCGGGAAAGTTGTTGGAAACCAGGATTCCCGCCAGGCTGCCCCCCTCGGCCACCGTCGGAGGATTGGGGTTAATCAGCGCGGGGTTCATGCTGGCGTTACGGCCATTGATTTCTCCGGCGTCCCCGAGACGTTCGAAACGGAAGCCCAGGTTAAGAGTCAGACGGGAGGTGACCTTCACATCATCCTGAACGTAGAGGTTCCCATCCCAGACCCGCCAGTTGCGCCCCGTGACCCCCGCCAGATCGACAGTTTCATACGGGTTAAGAGGAGCCTGCCCGTAGAGCAGGCCAGGATAGTTAATGAAGATTGAATAGCCACCGTAGGAGAAAGTTGTCATATTGTCTTGCGCGTGGCTCAGGCCGCCGCCGAAACGGAAGGAATGCCGTCCATGGATCCAGGAGACTGTGTCCTGGAATACGTAGGTGTTTTGCCCGAGGATCACGGTCTGGCCATTCCCCCCGATGTTGAACCCCCCGAGTGCGCCGATCACAGCGCGTGCGTCATCAAAAGAGGGAGCGGTACTGCTGAGGCCCGAATAGGAGACCGGAAAACTTTGATTCGTGCCCGAATAGGTGCGGTGGAACCCGATTTCCGCCTGGTTTACCAAGTGCGTGCTGAACAAATACGTGTGCGCCAGTGAGAAATTCCGGAAGTTCTGTGGATTCGTCAGGGGAGAGCCCGGAAGCGTAGTTCCGACAGTCTGGGTAAGCGGCAAGGTGAATGTCGCATTGCTGTTGGCAAAAAAGAAGCGGCCCTGGAAACTGCTTTTCGAGGTCTGCAGCCAGTCCAGATTGGTAATGAACTGGTCTTCACTGTAGGGGCAGGGAGAACTAAAAGTCGAAAAGCCCTCCGGCAGGCCGGTAGTCGGGTCTGTGATGGTGGTTTGAGGATTCGGGATCACATACTGGCCATTGGGTAGCTTCGCATTGAACAACGCCATCGCCTGAGGACTGACATTAGAACCGGTTACTGGGACAACCTCTAGCTGACCGGTTTCGAGGTTGATCGTTTCTGCGTAGCCTCCGAAGGCAGTGTTCGGCCCAACGGCGGCTGCTATTTGTGCTGGGTCTGTGCGATCCGTGCTGCTCGTCAACACGGGCAGATACACGCTGCTGGAGCAATTCGGGTCGATTCCGTTCTTTTGTCGCGTGCCTTGATAGGAAGTGAAGAACAGCAGCTTGTCTTTCTTGATCGGGCCGCCCAAAGTGAACCCGAACTGGTTCTGACGCAGAATCGCACGCGGCTCGCCAGTCTCATTCCGGAAAAAGTCGTTAGCGTTCAAGTCTTCATTCCGGAGATACTCCCACACGTTCCCGTGCAAACTGTTGCTCCCCGCCTTGGTCAGGACGTCCACATTGGCGCCGGCATTGCGTCCGTACGAGGCATCGAATTGGCTGGTTTGCACCTTAAATTCCTGAATGGCGTCGGGATTGGGGGTGGCCACCCCTCCACTGTAGTGGCCGCTGCTCTGAAAATCGTTAATCTCGACCCCGTTCATCTGAAAATTGTTGTCGGCAGCAGCGCCCCCACCCGTCACCAAAGAGTCGTCCACGCCGCCGCGGCCAATCTCGCCGGCACTGAACGTCTCGGCGGAAACTCCAGGCGACAGTCCAAGAATCTGGCTGTAGTTCCGGGTCACCAGTGGGAGAGCGGAGACCTCTTTTTGATCAACGACGTTGCCCAAGGTGCTCTGTTCGGTCTTCAGCAATTCGGAATTTGCTTTTACCTCCACCGTCTCGCGCGCCGCGCCGATCGCGAGTTTCACGTTGACCTTCGTCGTCTCCGTGATATGCACTGGAATGTCCGCGTTCACCGAGAGCTTGAAGCCACTTTTTGACGCCTCCACGCGATAGTTCGCAGGCAGTAAAAGCGGCACTAGGTAGCTACCCGTGCCCGACGAAACCGTGGTCCGCTTTTCACCAGTGGCGACATCGATAGCGCTAATCGTGGCACCCGCCACGACTTCGCCATTGGGGTCGGTAATAATACCGGCAATCGCACCCGTGCCGGCCGTCTGGCCATAAGCAGCCACGCCCAACATCGACAGAAGTAAAAGCGAACCCAGCAACGCTGCAAACGGTTTCATTGAAACCCTCCTCGGTCTGCACTCATCGCGGTGTCCGCGTGAGCGACTTCGACGACTCTCATCCCAAGCCGTGCCAATCATTCGGACAAATGAAATGGCCGTTTCAATTTTGCAAGTAGCGCAACACCAAGAAATTTAGGCTTAGGACGAATCACTGTCAAGTCGAAAAAGATAGAAATACCTGTAGCCAACCGGTTAGAAACAGGCGATACACACCACGTCCCAATGAAGTACGGGCC
>Ga0074045_10002621_pt1 | contig 16597 bp, 16 predicted proteins | sample BogForMeECP23OM2_FD_94442 | JGI IMG/M metagenome (GOLD analysis project Ga0074045, IMG submission 94442) | Bog forest soil microbial communities from Calvert Island, British Columbia, Canada - Bog Forest MetaG ECP23OM2 | ecosystem: Environmental > Terrestrial > Soil > Wetlands ...
CGCTGTCTTCTGAGCTCTCGCCGCCGCTCGCACCGCTCGCGGCGTCGCGCTCATCTTTCGGCGCTTCGAGGAATTGCTGCTGATACTCCGCCGAGCCTTGCTGCTTCCAGAATTCGACCACGGCTGCGATTTCTTTCTCGGTGACCAGTGGCGCGTGCAACCGGTGTACTCGCGCCGACCCCGAAGGCAGGTAGAGCATGTCGCCCCTGCCCAGCAGCGCCTCGGCTCCGTTGGCATCGAGAATGGTGCGTGAATCCACTTTGGTCGCCACGCGAAAGGAAATCCGCGCCGGAAAGTTCGCCTTGATCAGCCCCGTAATCACGTCGACCGACGGCCGCTGCGTAGCCAGCACCAGGTGAATGCCGACGGCTCGCGCCATTTGAGCCAGGCGTGTGATTGATTCCTCTACGTTGGATGAATCGAGCATCATCAGGTCGGCCAGTTCATCAATGATGATCACGATGTAGGGAATCGGTTTGTCGTCAGACTCTTCTTCGAACAGGCTCGGGGTTCCGGCGGTGTCGAACAGCCGGTTGTACTGGTCGATGTTGCGGACGCCCTTGGCGGCCAGCAACTTCAAACGGCGCTCCATTTCGCGAACCGCGTTGCGTAGCGCGTTCGCCGCCAGTTTTGGCTCGGTGATGATCGGAGTATAGAGATGCGGTACGCCTTCATAGTTGCCCAGTTCCAGCCGCTTTGGATCCACCAGAATCAGCCGCACCTGATCGGGCGTTGCTTTATACAGAATCGACATGATGAAGGCGTTGATGGCCACGCTCTTTCCCGAACCCGTGGACCCCGCGATCAGGAGGTGTGGCATGCCGTTCAGATCCGCTGTGACGATGCGGCCGTTGATGTCATTGCCCAGGGCCATCGTGAGCTTCGACTTCGAGCCCATGAATTCCCGCGACTCAATGTTCTCGCGCAGCCAGATGATTTCGCGCTCGCGGTTCGGTACCTGAATGCCCACAGTCGACTTCCCGGCCATGCGCTCGATCAGAATGCTTTCGGCTTTCAACGCCAGGCAGAGGTCGTCGGTGAGATTGGTGATGCGGCTGTATTTGATGCCGGCATCGGGCTTGAACTCGAACGTGGTGACCACGGGACCAGGATTGATCTGCGTAATCTGACCGTGGACGTCGAACTCCGCATATTTCTCGGTGAGCACCTGCGCCAGCAGTTTCAACTCATCGGCATCAACGGCGTGTTGTTCGTCGGCGCGTTGCAACAAGCTGCTTGAGGGCAGCTTGTAGCCGCCGGCGATGCGCGGCATGGTAGTTTTGGCCTTGTGATCGCTGTCGGCACGTTGCGTCACCTCGGGATCGGCCATCGATTCCGTGATGGCCAGAGGTTCAAGCAAGACTCCACCGGCCGCCGGGGCGTCATCCGCGAGCTCCGGCTCCAGCGTGCGCTCGATGCCGGTACGGCGCGGCTCAGGCGCAAGCCTTGGCTGGACCATCGGTTCGGGCGCAGCCGCCTGCCGCGACGGTATCAACTGAGTCTTGACCACCGGTCTTGAAATGCGGCGCTTATCCAGTTCCTTGTGCTGGCGCTGCTTGGTCCGCTCTTCCTGCCAGTCCAGATAGCGGTTCCACAGTGCGGTAACGAACGCGAAGCGCGTCGGCGCCCACAACTGGATCGATGAGAACGAGAATGCCGTGGAGAGATAGAGAGCAACCGCCAGCACCGTGGCGCACACGATGTAGGCGCCCGTGAGGTTCAAGTAATGGATGAGCCAATCGCCAACTACACGCCCCAGAAGACCTTCGAGGGGAATCACGCGCAACCAGCGCATCTGCCCCGGCAACAGCGCCAGCAACGCGGGAATAAACATTACCAGCCAGACCGCGCCCAGGCTTTTCGCCATGGGAGATTGGATCTTGTGCGAAGCAAACCAGCGAAGCCCAAGCATGGCAGGGAACACCGGCAGCAGAAAAGCTCCAATCCCGAAAAACTGCAGCATTGCATCCGAGATGTAGGCCCCGACCACGCCGATCCAGTTGCGGGCCGCGTGGCTTCCGGTCAATACCGAAGCGCTGTTCAGCGAAGGATCGAGTGGGGAATACGAAGCCAGGGCGAGGAAGAGGAGGAGCGCGGAGATACAGAGCAGGAAACCGATCAGCTCATTGAGCCGCCGGTTGCCCGTGGGGACAAAGATGCTTGCCAGAAAACCCATGTGGGGCCGTTTTCCCACGGGACGCAAACCGTCCCGTGGCGCAAATCGGCCAGAGCCTCATCATTATGCCAAGAAAGCCGGGGCGGCAGCAATGGCGGATTTTAACGGGAGTGTACAGTTGGCTTCCCGTTGGATAGCCGCGAAATCTGCATTCGGCAGCTTAACGCTGTTGATTTGTAGAGGGAGTGATGGCGCGGCCGAAGCCGCGCCCCTTCAAAGCGCCGCGAGTTCGCTTATCCCGCCAGTCTTGAGGCGAACACCAGCACCAGAGCTCCCACGATGATTCTGTAGACTGCGAAGGGCACGAAACCGTGCTTCCGCACATAGGCCATGAACCAGGCCACCGATGCATAGGCGACGAGATATGAGACCACGAAGCCAATCGCCAGCACTATCCATCCGTGGGCATCGATCTGCGAAACGCCGATTGGGTTTTCGCCCTTGCCCCGGAGCGATTTGAACAACGTGTATCCCGTGGCAGCAACCATGGTCGGAATGGACAGGAAGAAGGAGAACTCCAGAGCCGAGGCCCGCGACATTCCCACAACCTGGCCCCCCGCGATGGTCGACATGGAGCGAGACGTTCCGGGAAACACTCCGGAGAAAATCTGGCAGAAGCCAATCCACAGGGCTTGCCCGAGGCTCATGTCTTCCATCTTCCAGGTGTGGATGCGGCCTCCACTGGCCGCCGGTCCGGCGGCTTCTGACTTGGCGTTCATGGCATCGACGATCCACATGATGATTCCGCCGATCAACAAGGCCCAGCCGATGATCGCCAGGTTTTCGAGGTGTTTGCCGATCACTTTGGTCAGCAGAAACGACGGGATCGCCGTGACTACGAAAGCGACAGCGACCAGTCCGAGGGGGTGGGTGAGCGGTGTACGGTCGCCGCGCTCGCCTCCGGGAAATGTGGAAAGGAATTTTGCGATACGGCTGCGGAAGTACACCGGCAGACAAAGAATTGCGCCCAATTGGATAACGATGGAATACATCTTCCAGTAGCCGTCCGACAGGCTGATGTGCAATAGAGCCTCGGACAGCCGCAGATGCGCGGTCGAACTGACCGGGAGAAACTCGGTGAGGCCTTCTACGATTCCCAAAACCAGAGACAGCAAGTAGTCGTTCAATCGTCCTCCCCGGAAAAGGCAGGTAAACAGTATCTCAGAAGTTCTCCGTGAGGCGCGGACACATGGCTAGAATTGATAGTTGTGCAATTGACTGACGCTATAAGTCCGTCGAGTGGGAGATCCCTTCGACTTCGCTCAGGGCAAGCTCTTCACTCCGCCTGAAAAACGCCTGCGCACAGGATGACGCCGCAGTATGAGAAGCCAAACGGAACACTACCGATGTTTTGGCGTGGTTGGTCAGCTTGCGCTCTCCGTGGGTCAGTCGGGGGTGTTGCCGTAGGTTGGAATCCCCTGTTGGATATAGAAAATCAACCGCTCTGCCCGCGGGGCCCAATCGCTCTGCCCATACTGGCTGACGATTTTTTGCGCCAGCGCAAGGGCGCGGTCTTTTGATTCGGCGGCTTTTTTCTGATTGGGCTCAGTACGGTAAAGCTCGATCAGCGCCGAGCGGCGCCAGGCTGCGTTGTACAAGGCTTCGGGCGCGGCCGAAGACTGCGGATGATCTTTGGCATAGTTCTCGTAGAGATCCGCCTCTTTGTCCGGACATTTGGACCTGCCTTCCCATTCGCCGCAAAGCTTGTTCTCGATCAGACGAAAGGCAGCCAGGTCAGCCCACTTTGTGCCGGGATATTTCTTGATGACCAGCTTCATCCACTCTTCCTGCATCTGGCCCCGCATATAGGCGTCGCGCTCGCGCGCGGAAGGACGCGTCATAATGTCGGAGCGCTCAATTTGCCAGCGAATATCGGCGGCGCGATAAAGCGACTCGGCAGCCAGCGGCGAGGCCGGCATCAGATCGTAGACGCGGTAGTAGAGCCGCAACGCGTCCTGGGCGGCATCGCGCCGGCCGCGGCGGCGGCTGGCCTCGTCTTCCGAGTCGGCTGCCTCGCCAAAGATGATGCGGTCACCGTCCTGAGTTGCGCTGGTCACCAGGGCCTTGGCGGGAACCCACCCGGTGATGGCTTTTCCCTCTTCCTCTTCTTCGGTAGCGCCTTCTTCGTGGCGCGGCTGTCGCAGAATCGCCTCCACATGAACCCAGTCGCGGCTGGTGTCGATGATGATCAACTCGTGCCCGCGTCCAGCCTCGCCGAGCCGGGCAGCGTCGGCGGCGGGGGAGACGCGAATGGTTTCTTCGTGGACGAGCGTGCCGCGCTGCGCCTGGGCGAGTGCGAACGTGGCGGAAAAACAGACTATCGCGGCAACCCTAACTACGACGTCTGGCGCGGTTAAATCAATCTTTGCGAATCGTGATTTCATGACTGATCTTTAGAGTTAAGAGTAAGCCCGCACAGGGCGCGGTTGCAACGTGGGGACGGTTGCCTCAGCCTGCCCTGAGCGAAGTCGAAGGGACTGTCCGCCGAGTGAGGCGAGGCGCTCCTTCCGATGGCTGCAAAATGACGCGCCACCCGGGGAACCCGCTTATGGTTTCGACGTGCCTGGATCCCCAACTGGTAGGATAACTAACCGGCCACGCCCGTTCCCGATGACACCCTTAACCATCTTCGGCCTGTTCGCAGTAACAGCGATGCTGGTCTGTTACGCGCTGGAAGCGCGCAGCCGATGGTTCATCCTGGCTTTTGCTGGGGCCTGTATGCTCGGGTCCGTCTACGGCTTTCTGCAGGGAGCCTGGCCGTTCGGGTTGGTTGAGGCAGTCTGGTCCGTTGTCGCACTCCGGCGCTGGGTGAAAGCGATCAGCTCAAAGTAACGATTGGTCTGATTGACCTGCAATAGCCTCTCTCAACCTGCTCTATCGGTTGCAAAACTCTTCCAGCATCTTAGGATCGATGTTGCCGCCGCTGATGATGGCGACATTGAGCTTTGCCGCCGGAAGTTGGGCGCGATGGAAGAGGAAGCCGGCCACGGCCACAGCTCCGCTCGGCTCGGCAACGGTTTTGGGATTCGACGCCAGCAGTTTGACCGCTTCGCGGATCTCATCTTCCGATACGGTGACGATGTCGTCCACGTAGCGGCGGATATGTTCGAAGTTGATGGGCCCGATGCTTTGCGTGCGCAGTCCGTCGGCAATGGTACGCGAAACCTCGCTGGCGGGGAGCTGAACTATCTTTCCTGCACGGAAGCTGGCCTGCGCATCGGCTGCCAGTTCGGGCTCCACGCCAATAACTTTGACCGAGGGCTTGCTCAGCTTGATTGCCGCAGCTACGCCGCTGAGCATACCTCCGCCGCCGACCGGTGCCAGAACCATTTCAACTTCCGGCAGATCTTCGATAATTTCCAATCCCATGGTGCCTTGACCCGCGATGATCTGCTCGTCGTTGTAGGGAGGCACGATCGCGTAGCCATGCTGCGCGGCCAGTTCTTCCGCCTTGAGCTGACGCTCGCTGCTGCCCGGACCTACGATAACTATTTCTGCGCCCAGCGCCGCCGTAGCCTTTCGTTTGATCGCAGGAGCATTGTGGGGCATGACGATCACGGCTTTTACTCCGAGCGCTCGCGCGGCATAGGCTACGCCTTGCGCGTGATTGCCGCTGGAGTAAGTGATCACTCCGTGTTTGCGGTCTTCTGCACTGAGGGATGCGATCTTGCTATAAGCTCCGCGGAGTTTGAAGGCGCCGATGGGCTGCTGATTTTCGGGCTTGAGAAAGAGGCGGCGGAAGGCGGAATCTTCGTTGGTGAATTCAATCAACTGCGTATGTACGGCAATGCCACGGATGCCGGCTTGGGCGGCGCGGATATCATTGAGAGTGACCATGGTTTCCCATTATCCCCCGGCGATGGAAGCAGAATAGAGACCCGTTTCGGATCTTGACATCATGATGCTTCTAAGATAGCATCATGATGTGCGAACCACTCTTACCCTGGACGATGATGTCGCCGCCCTTTTGAAAAAGGAAGTTCGCAAGTCCGGCGAACCGTTCAAGCAGGTGGTGAACAATACATTGCGGCGGGGCCTAGCGGCCGGGAAACAGCCTGTACCACGGCCGTTCAAGGTGAAGGCGTGGAACTTGCAGTTGCCTCCCTTTGAAAAAGTCGAGGAGTTGCTGGAGCACCTCGAAGGGCCGGATTATCGGTGATCGTCATTGATGCAAATCTGCTTATTTACTCCTATGACGCGGCTTCCGCCCACCACGTTAAAAGCTCTGCTTGGATAGAGAGAACACTGTCGAGCGGCGAACCGGTTGGCCTCTCTTGGCAGACCGTGTCTGCTTTTCTACGCGTAGTGACTAACCGGCGACTTCCGGGAACACGCGTCGGTTTACAAGAAGCGGTAGATGCAGTGCAGGAATGGTTGCAACAGCCGAGTGTCAGGATACTGATTCCCGGAGACAACCACTGGCCCGTTCTCAGGCGAATGATTCTGGAAGGCGGGGCTTCGGGTCCGTTAGTCACCGACGCCCAACTTGCCGCTCTCACCATTGAATACGGTGGCGTGCTCTACACGGCCGACCGGGATTTTGCGCGTTTTCCTGGCCTGGGGTGGGAAAACCCGCTGGCCTAGGCCGGATTCGGCGGACCGCCGCGTCTAGACGGGGATCGTACTTAGCACGTTTTTCCAGTCTTCGGCCTCAGAAGCCGCCCATACCAGGAGCACGCCCTCGATCGCACTGAGTAGATCAGTTTTCTGGGAAACTATAAGAACTCCCGGACTTACATTCTGGCGCACAAATCCTGCGAACGCCTGCGGCATCGTACGTCGATCATGAGAGATCAAGACGCGACCCTCGCGAGCCGCAATCATCAAAACTTCTAGGTCAGATAGGTGACGAAAATCGGCCGCGCCAGCGGTGCGAAAATCAATCCCAGGTTCTCGGCGCAGCACACCTTTGACAATATCCTCATTGAGATCGGCATCGGCTTGGAACCGGATCTTCACCGGTCGAGTATCTCGTTAACTCTTTCGATCTTCTGGGCCTCTTTCAGCTTTTTATATAGCGATGGATTCGTTGTGCGCACTTGTAGGCGTAATTCTTCAAATTCCCGGTCGTTTTGGCGCAAGTAAGAATCCACATTCTGCTGATGACCAAGGTAGTAAGTGATCGCCCCGTAAACCTCTTCCAATTTCAGGGCCGGAAAGGACTGCGCAATGCTTTCGGGGGCCGCTCCCCTGAGGAAGGCGTAAACCACGGAGTCCAACGAAATCCGGGTGCCGGCAATCCAATAACCCCCGTCGCGCTGCTCGATATACTCCCTCGTCATAAGCATTGCCTAGGCAAATGGTAGCACGGAATAATGCCGATTCAGACGGGTCTGTTGCCACACTGTGCTGTCTAAATCTCCAAAATCACCGGCATAATCAACGGGCGCTTCTGCGTCTGCTTCGATATATAGCGCTTCAGATCGGCGCGAATTTTTTCCTTGATCACGCCGTAGTCCGCTTTTTCTTCCTCGCTGGAGTGCGCCAATGTATCTTCAACGATGCGTCGCGCTCCATCCATCAATCCATCGTCTCCGGGATTGAAGCCGCGGGTAACGATCTCCGGCGTGGTTTCCACTCGTCCCGAAAGCTTGTTGATGGCGATGATGGGCAGCACGATGCCGTCTTCGCTTAAATGCCGCCGATCTTTGATAATCAAATCTTCAACCACATCCGTGCGCGAGCCAGAATCGATGCAGACCCGGCCTACGTTGACTTTGCCGGTTTTGCGCGCACCCTGATCGTCGAACTCGAGGACGTCGCCGCTTTCGATCAGAATCACCTTCCCCACAGAACTGTGCATCGCGCCTGCCATTTCCGCATGCAGCTTCAACTGCCGGTACTCCCCGTGGATAGGAATGAAGAACTTAGGCTTGACCAGGTTGATGATCAGCTTCAGTTCGTCCTGGCTGGCGTGGCCGCTGACGTGGACCGGTGGGTAGGAGCCGTCGTCGTAAATGACGTGCGCCTCGCGGCGGAACAGGTGGTCGATCATGCGATAGATCGTTTTCTCGTTGCCGGGGATGATGCGCGAGGAGAGCACGACCGTGTCGCCCTTCTCGATCTTGGCGTGCTTGTGGTTGTCGACCGCCGCGCGCGACAGCGCCGACATGGGCTCGCCCTGGGTGCCACTGATCATCACGCAGACTTTTTCCGGCGGGAAATTCTTCATCTCGCCGGGATTGACGATGAGACCCTCGGGAATTTCCAGGTAGCCCAGATCCTCGGCGATCTCGGCGGAATTGTTCATCGAGCGGCCGATAAAGGCCACCTTTCGCCGATGCTGATGGGCCAGCTCCACCGCCAACCGGATGCGATGGATGGAAGACGAAAAGCACGAAATGAACAGCCGCCGTTGAGTGTGCGCGAAAATCTCGTCGAACTTGCGGCGCACCGCGCGCTCGCTGGGTGTGTAACCCTTGCGCTCAACGTTGGTGGAGTCCTGGAACAAAGCCAGCACGCCTTGTTTGCCGTACTCGGCGAAAGCGTGCAGGTCGAAGAGATGATTGTCGGTGGGTGTGGGATCGACCTTGAAATCGCCGGTATGAATCACCACGCCCAGCGGGGTGTGAATCGCGAGAGCGACGCAATCCACCAGGCTGTGCGTCACCCGAATCGGATGAATGGTGAACACGCCCACCTTGAAACGCTCGCCGGCGTGAATTTCGCGCAGGTCGGCGTCGTCGAGCAATCCGTGCTCGTCGAGCTTATCCTCCACGTAAGCCAGGGTGAACTCCGTGCCCCAAACCGGCACTTTGAGCTCGGAGAGGATCCAGGGCAGGGCGCCAATGTGGTCCTCGTGGCCGTGGGTCAGAATTATCGCGCGAACCCGTTGCCGGTTTTCCGTGAGGTACGAAATGTCGGGAACCACGATGTCGACGCCGAGCAATTCCGCCTCGGGAAACATGAGGCCGGCGTCGACGACGATGATGTCGTCGCCCCAGCGCAGAGCCATGCAGTTCATACCGAACTCGCCGAGGCCCCCCAGAGGGACTACTTGCAGTTTTCCAGTTGGCATTAGTTTCGGAGCACCTGCAATGCTAGCACACGGAATCAGGCGAGCCGGGGAGTCCATGCTGCATCGCATCCCCTCTGCTAGTAGTGCAGTTCGGCTTAAGCGCCAAGCCGGTTAAGCGGAGGTCCCTTCGACTTCGCTCAGGGCGGGCTCTTCGGTCCGCCTGAAAACCGGCTACGCCTAGGATGACGCCGGAGTGAAAGAAGCCAAAGTGCACCACTACCCAGCCTTTCCGCCCGATGGCATTCTCGTCCGCACTGAGTTAAGGTTAAGGAAATGGCCAACGCTCAGCCAAAATCGTGGCTTCGCGGCCGCGTGGAGAAGACGCTGGTCAAGGGGCTTACCCGGGCCTACTCGACGGTGCAAGTTGATCCGGAAAAGTTTCTGCTACAGCTGCGCACTGCCTACAGACTGCCCATCAGCGGCTACCATGGCGTGTATTCGCTGGAGGTCGGCGAACTCGATGTGGTCGCCGACGAAATTATTCGCAGCGGCATGAAGTTGGCCGCTCTTGAGGGCGCTGGTTTAGGCCTCGGCGGAATGATTACCATCTTCCCCGATCTCGGCATTCTTTCCGCCATCACCATGCGGACTATCCAGAAGCTAAGCCTGATTTACGGTTTCCAGTTCAATACCGACCACGAGATTGCCGAACTGTGGATCGCCGCGGCGAGCGCGGCCGGGGTCGACATCAGCCGCGAACTGCTGGAGAAGGAAGTGGTCAACAAATTCGTTCCAAGAGTGATCCAGCGCATTGCAGCACGGGCGAGCACCGAGGTAGTCGAGAAGTGGGCTGGGCGCGTGATTCCGCTGGCCAGTTCCGCCATTGGTGCTACGCTGAATTATTGGTTTGTGCGTGCCTGGGGCGAGCGCGCCAAGGCTCACTTCCGCGAGCGTCATACGCAACTTCGCCAACGCGCCGTGGAGGCAACCGCGGTTCCAGCTCCGCACCTCCTGCCCGCGTCCAATCCATCGCGCAACCCTCCTGTGATAAAAAATTAGGATGCCTGCTTTTCGCTGCTCCGCCATTTTCTTCGATCTTGATGGAGTTCTCGTCGATTCCACTGGCTCCGTCGATCGACAGTGGCGTATCTGGGCCCGCGAGCGGGGAATCGACGAAGAGAAAGTGATGGCGATAGCTCACGGCGTACGCGCTGTCGAAGTAATTCGCATCGTGGCGCCTGCTCTTGACGCGGAGGCTGAGGTCCGCGACCTCGAGAAGCGAGAAGCGGCGGATCACGGTGGCGTGGCGGTAATGCCGGGCGCTATCGATCTTGTGCGCTCGCTTCTTGCCGAGCGCTGGGGCGTGGTTACTTCCGGAAGCCGCCATCTAGCCAGCGCGCGGCTGCAGCTTGCCGGGATTCCGATTCCCAAGGCCATGATCACTGCCGATGACGTCGTCAATGGAAAGCCGCATCCTGAGCCGTATTTGAAGGGGGCGGAGGCGTTGGGCGTTGATGCGAAGGAGTGTTTGGTGATCGAAGATGCTCCCGCCGGAATCCAGGCCGCGCACGCGGCTGGAATGAAAGTGATCGGACTGACCAGCACGTATCCTGCATCAGCGCTGGGCGAGGCCGATTCGGTTGTGGGGGAGCTCGCGCAGATTCAGGTGGCTCAGGATGACGTGAGGAGACTGATGGTTCGCGTAGGTTGACCAGACTTGTTTTTGTGCTGGATCAGCGAAGCCAATCTTCGAGCTCAATCCCGCGATCGGTCTTCTCGTCGCGGTACTTCACAATCACTGGCGTATATAACGAAATTCCCAGATCGGCTGCCGCGCCTTTCTTCACCGCGCGCGAGCCCGCAACGACCACTGCGCCTTCCGGAACCTCCAGTGGCGCATCGGGCGTTGCGCGGTAAACCTCGCCGCGCACCAGGTCGTAGAGCGGGGTCGATCGCGTCAAGATTGTTCCCGCGCCCAGCACGGCCCGCGCTCGCACCAGCGTGCCTTCATAGATTCCGCAGTTGCCACCGACCAGGACGTCATCTTCAATGATCACGGGCGCAGCGCTGACGGGCTCGAGCACTCCGCCAATCTGCGCCGCGGCGCTGAGGTGCACGCGCTTACCGACCTGCGCGCACGACCCCACCAGGGCGTGCGAATCGACCATCGTGCCCTCGTCTACGTAGGAGCCCACATTGATGAACATCGGAGGCATGCAGATCACCGAGGGTGCTACATACGCTCCCAGGCGCACCGAAGACCCGCCGGGCACCACGCGCACCCGGTCCTCAACAGAAAAATGACGGGCAGGGAAGGTGTCTTTATCCACGAACGTCAGCGCGGTGCAGCCCGTCTCAGTCAGTTCGCCCAGACGGAAGCCCAGTAAAATGCCATGTTTTACCCAGACGTTCACCACCCAGCGGCCGCCGATCTTTTCGGCCGCGCGGATGGTTCCTTGGGTTAGCGCGTCCCGAAATTCGAGAAATACCGGCCGCGCTTCGGGATTGTGCTCGACTTCGCCCAGCGCCGCCAGACGTTCGATGGAAGATTTCAGGGATTGCATTTGGAATTATTGATTGCTGATGGCTGATTAGAAGCTTGAAGCAGAGTTCGCTTGCCGTTCAATCAATCATCAAAAATCAACAATTGTTACACGCACTTGCACTCGCTTCGAATCAGCACTCCGGTCATGCCATGCGCTACTTCGCGCCCCTGCGCCAGTGTCTGGTAGGGTCCATGCCAGCGCGAATGGTTGGCGTCGTGGCCTGCAGGCCGGCCTTTTCCCTGGTTACATTGCCCGCACGATCCGCGATGCAGCACGATCTTATGCGGACCGGCCGACCAGTTTTCGTAAATGTAGAACTCCGCCGCTTCTGGCGCGGGCCCGGCCGGCTTGGCGATCAGTCCAACCTCCGTCACAATTTTCTGCAGCCTGGCGCGCGTGTCGCGACGCATGGGCAAGAGAGGCAACCGGTAATTCTCCTCGATCTTGCCCATCATGGCGAGCACAGCCTTCACCGGCAGCGGACTGGATTCGATAAAGTTCCCCTGCATCAAAGGAAGGTATTTGCGATGGATGCTACGGGCCGTGGTCCAGTCGTTGTTCAGCGCTGCCCGCGTCATGCTTGCCATCTCGTGGGGGATCTCGTTCGCGGCCACGGAAATGATGCCAACCCCGCCCAGCGCAATCACCGGCAGAGTGACAGCATCGTCTCCGGAAAAAACTAGAAAGGTGTCGGCCACCGCGTTGATGGCTTCGGCAATCTGCGTCATGTTGCCGCTGGCTTCCTTTACGCCCACAATGTTGGGAATCTCGGCTAATCGCGCCAGCGTCGCCGGTTCCAGGTTTGCTCCGGTGCGGCCGGGCACATTGTAAAGAATGACCGGCTTGTCGCCGACGGCCTCGGCGATCGCCTTGAAATGCCTGTACTGGCCCTCCTGCGTCGGCTTGTTGTAGTAAGGAGACGCGGTGAGAATGGCATCGACTCCAGCATGCGCCGCAACTTCTTTTGCCTTCTCCACCGCATCGTGCGTGGAGTTCGACGTTGCGCCCGCCACGATCGGCACGCGCCCGGCAACCACCTCGATGGTCGCGTCGATCACGTACAGCCACTCGTCGTGGGTAAGTGTGGGCGTCTCGCCGGTAGTTCCGCACGGAACGAGAAAGTCGATACCGGACTCAACCTGCCACGCCACCAGGTTGCGCAGGGCAACGTCGTCGACAGAACCATCGGGATGAAACGGGGTGACGAGCGCAGTACCGCAGCCACGGAGTTGCATGTTAATAAGATAGCGCGAACCGGCGCGTGAGGGAACGGTGGGACGGAAACTGGTGCTACCTACAACTCCCGCCACACATCCTTGAAATCGTAGAAGCCCCATTTGCCGGCGAGCCATTCGGCGGCGCGCACCGCGCCCTCGGCGAAGCCCTGCCGGGATTTGGCGTCGTGGCACAGATAGATTCTGTCGGCCGAGGATTCGAGCACGACCTCGTGCATGCCGACAACTTCCCCTTCGCGAAAGGAAGTGATCTCGAGAGCTTCGTCGATGCCCTTTCCGCTGGCGTCGTTCATCGCGCACTGAATAGCAAGGGCGGTCCCCGAGGGGGCATCTTTTTTATGCACGTGGTGGCGCTCGAATATCTGCCCGCTGTAGTCGTGACGCAGAGCGGCGGCGGCAGTACGGGCGACCTCGAGGAACAGATTCACGCCCACGGAAAAGTTCGGCGCGTATACGAATCCGCTGCCTCGCCGTTCGACCAGGTTGCGAATACGATCCAGCTCTGCGTACCATCCGGTCGTGCCGACGACCATGTTTTTACCGGCACTGACGCAGGCTTCGATATTGCCGACCACACATGTGGGAGTAGTGAAATCGATCACCACATCGATGTCGCCTAGCTTTTCCGCCGTGAGAGCAGCGCCTCCGGAATTTTCGGCCTCGCCTGCAACCTGAATGTGATGCCGTCTTTGGCGCGCTTCTTCCGCTACCAGCGATCCCGTTTTTCCGCGTCCTAGAAGAAGGAGCTTCATAGACTCTCTTACGATAGACCATGAGGGTTCCTACGCGTAAACTTCCGGATCCAACTCCGCAAAAAACGTGCTGTGCAGCCGCTGGATGACCTCGGACACTTCATCTTCCTCGATCACAAAAGTCAGGTTAATTTCTGAGGCGCCCTGCGAGATCATGCGAATCTTTTTGTCTTTCAACTCGCCAAACACCAGCGCGGCCACGCCTGGCTTGTCCCGCAAGCTCTCGCCTACGAGACACACGATCGCCTTGCGGCCCTCGTATTTTACGTCGGCCATCTTGGCTAAATCGGCCGCCAGCGCGGGAATCGCGTTGTTCGAATCGATGGTGAGCGAAACGCTGACCTCCGAGGTCGAGACTACGTCGACGGCAACCTTGTGCCGGTCAAACGCCTCGAAGATCGCCCGCAGGAAACCATGAGCTAGCAGCATGCGCGGCGCCGCCACGTCCACGATGGTGATGCGCTTCTTCACCGCTATCGCCTTGAAAATGTTTCTACCCTGCGGCGCGCGGGTGATAATTTTCGTTCCTTCGCAGGACGGGTTCCGCGAGTTCAGCACGTACACCGGGATATTTTTCTGGATCGCGGGCAGCACGGTTGCCGGATGCAGCACCTTGGCACCGAAGTAGGCCAGTTCCGCTGCTTCATCGAAACTGATCACCTTGATGCGCCGCGCCTCAGGACAGATTCGCGGATCGGTGGTCAAAATTCCGTCGACGTCAGTCCAGATTTCGATCCGCTCAGCGCCCAGTCCCGCGCCCACAATCGCAGCGGAGAAGTCAGAGCCGCCTCGTCCGATGGTAGTGGTCACGCCGGCGCGGTTCGCTCCGATAAAGCCGCCCATGACTGGAACCTGGCCAGCTTCGAGCAATGGCTTCACCTTGGTTTGCAGCCGCTGGTTAGTCTCCTCCATTTGCGGTACCGCTTCCATGTAACTGCTATCGGTTACGAGAACATCCCGCGAATCCACGTGCACCCCGTTAAGGCCGAGCCCGGAAAACGCGGCCGCCACGATCTTGCTGGAAAGCATTTCACCGAAAGCCGCGACATGATCGGTGGTGCGCGGGGTCAGCTCGCCAACCGCGGAGATACCGCGCAGCAATTCGTCGAGCGCTTCGAAATCGGATCCCAGTTCGCCATGAAAGTCTGTGAACAGCGCCGTGCCCAGCAACTCGCTCGCCGTGTTGTAGTGCCTCTCCTGGAGCGAGCGGCAGAGCTTCAGCGCGGCCTTGCGCTCACCGGCGCCGGCTGCGCGCGCCATGGTCAGCAGGGTATCGGTGACTTTGGCCATGGCGCTGACCACCACCACCGGCCTCTGCGGCATGCGATCTTTTACAATCGCGGCCACGCGCTCGATGGCGCGAGCGTCTTCCACCGAAGTGCCGCCGAATTTCATGACGATCATCGGCGTAACTTCCTCAAAGAATCGCTGGCGTTGGCAATGCGTTCGGCGGGATCGGAACTCATCCGAAGTAGCCCTTAGCTTTGAGCAGTTCCGCGTTGAGCACAGCCGCGCCAGCGGCTCCGCGGATGGTATTGTGCGAAAGCACGGTAAACTTCCACTCCAAAACGCCGCAGGGACGCAGCCGTCCCACCGCCGTTGTCATGCCAGCGCCCATATCCACATCGAAGCGTGGCTGCGGACGGTCGTTCGCCTCCATATACATCACCGGACGCTCGGGGGCGCTGGGCAGCTTCATCTCCTGGGCTACGCCGCTGTACTCGTTCCATGTTGCAATGATTTCCGCCGGTTTGGCCTTGGTCTTCAGCCGAACTGAGACCGATTCCGTGTGCCCGTCCTCAACCGCGACCCGGTTGCATTGCGCGCTCATGGCGAATGATGCCGGCACAATTGCTTTTCCGTTCAGTTGTCCCAGCAGCTTCAGAGTCTCCTCTTCCATCTTTTCTTCTTCATTGCGGATGTAGGGAATCACGTTGCCCAGGATATCGAGCGATGCCACGCCCGGATACCCCGCGCCGCTAACCGCCTGCATGGTCACAACCATCACGGCTTCCAGCCCGAAGCGCTGGTAAAGGGGCGCGAGCGCCAAGACCAGCCCCATGGCCGAGCAATTCGAGTTCGTGACCACGAAGCCACCGGATTGTTTTCGCCACGCCTGCCCGTCAATCAGCTTGATGTGCGTGGGATTGACCTCAGGAATCACCAGCGGGACATCAGACTGCATGCGCAGGGCGCTGGAATTCGAAACCACAGCGCACCCGGCCTCGGCGAAGCGGGGCTCCATCTCGGCGGCAATCGCGGCATCGAGCGCGGCAAAAATAATTTTGGGTGCGCCTTCCGGCGTAGCCGGAGAAACCTTCATTCCCGCCACCTTCGAGGGAATCGGCGTCTTCAGCCGCCAGCGCGCAGCTTCGGAATAAATCTTGCCCTCAGACCGGTCGGAAGCCCCCAGCCAAGCGACTTCGAACCAGGGATGGCGCTCCAGCATCTGGATGAACCGCTGTCCTACCACCCCGGTGGCGCCCAGAATTCCAATTGGAAGCTTGCTCATAACTAGCCGCTTATAACCTCGTCTATGATCTCCGGTTCAAATTAAAGATACTTTTGGATTCTACAACAGCGCTCATCGGGGGATGGTTTACCAAGAAACTGCCGCGAGTCGTGCAGTTTGGTTTACGCGCCAAGGGGGTTAAGCGGGAGATCCCTTCGACTCGCCCGGGGCAGGCTCTTTGCTCCGCCTGAAAAAACGGCCACGCTCAGGATGACGCCGCAGTCAAAGGATGAGAGTCCGTGCAATTCGCTGCCGGATAACAGTCTCGGACTGGTCTCGCCTTAGGGAGCGGGAGGAAACCTGTGACCTTACTTCGGCCCCCCAACCTGGCTGCCCATCACGTACTCGTTCAGCGGACCGAATTTTCGCTTTTCCGCATAGAGACGCCAGCGCCGGAAGACGATGCGCAGACTTGCCA
>Ga0074045_10002622_pt1 | contig 16597 bp, 9 predicted proteins | sample BogForMeECP23OM2_FD_94442 | JGI IMG/M metagenome (GOLD analysis project Ga0074045, IMG submission 94442) | Bog forest soil microbial communities from Calvert Island, British Columbia, Canada - Bog Forest MetaG ECP23OM2 | ecosystem: Environmental > Terrestrial > Soil > Wetlands ...
GCAGCAGTGGCGACGAGCGCTCCCGACAAAGCCCCTGCCATTCCACCCAGGCCGACAACCGAGCCGACCGCTTTCTTCGGAAACATATCTGACACGGTGGTGAAAAGATTTGCAGACCAGCTTTGATGCGCTGCTGCTGCGATCCCTATCAGCAATACCGCCCACCATTCAGGAACCATCGAAGCGAAGACGATGGGAACGACAAGCTAAGCGCTGATGAGCATCACTTTTTTTCTCCCCTTGTTGATGCTCTAACCCCTTTTGATTAATGCTCCGGAGAACCAGCCTCCCCCGATACTGCCGGCGCTCGTCATGGTGTAGATAACGATCAAGGGCAAGCCGAGATGGGCAAGGTCCAAACCATACCGTCGGTTGAGAAACTTCGGCAGCCAGTAGATATAAAACCACCAAACAGGATCTGTGAGGAATTTGCCGGCCACGAAAGACCAGGTTTGTCTGTACTTCAAGAGCCGCAACCACGGAATGCTTTCCGTTTCACCTTTAGCCTGGTCGGCATGAATGTATGCAATTTCTTCAGCGGAGACCTTCTTGTGATTTTCCGGAAGTTCATAGATCCACCACCAGAAAAACATCCAAATAAAGCCAAGGAGGCCGATAAAAATGAAAACTGCCTGCCAGCCCCATGTCAGCGTAATCCACGGCACGACTAACGGCGCAACGACGGCACCGATGTTGGCCCCAGAGTTGAACCATCCCGTTGCGAATGCCCTCTCCTTCTTCGGGAACCATTCGGCGATCGCTTTGATCGCGGCTGGAAAGTTGGCGGATTCGCCCAGCCCCAGCGCAAATCTCGCCACACCGAAACCGAAAGCGGATGTCACGAGTGCATGCCCCATTGCAGCGATGCTCCATACGAAGATGGAGACAAGATAGCCGATCTTCGTCCCGACCCTGTCGATAACACGTCCGGCAATGAGAAGGCCGATGGCATACGCTGCCGTAAAAGCGGCGACGATGTAGCCGTACTCGATTTCGTTCCAGCCGATATCCTTCTGTAACAGAGGGGCCAAAATCCCAAGGGCTTGCCGGTCAACATAAATAATGGTCGTTGCAAAAAAGAGGAGAGCACAAACGCTCCAACGATACGAACCGACATTTGTGTTCGCCCACGTTTTGGGGTTAGGGGAAGAATTCTTCGAGGCCATACTTTCTGCGTTTATCATTTTTCGTTATCCTAAATTTGCGCTGAGTTCGACCATTCACTTCGGCAGTCGCAGCACTTCTGTGCCCGCCAACAAAACCGCCCCGGTTCCATGCGGATCGTTGAGAGGTGTCGGGCGGCAATAATAATAGGCGAGATCTTCGCGCACTTCTGTGCCGGCACTTACGCCATCGATTTCACCGTCGGGGAGAATTTTCGAGGCAATGCCTTCCCAGCCTCGCAGCGCGATTGAAGCATACCTCTTTTCGAGATACCCATTGTTCACACTCCATGCGATAGCGTAGGTAATCATCGCGCTGCAGGAAGTTTCGAGAAATGAGTCCTCCTTATCGAGCAATTGGTGCCATAGACCCCGAGCTCCCTGCCAGCGGGCCGTGCCGAGAACATGCCTTCGGAGCAGCGCGATAAGCGTATCCCGCATCGGATGGTTCTTCGGCAGGCGTTCCAGCAAATTGACTTGGGCCATCAGCGTCCATCCGTTAGCTCGCCCCCAAAAGGCTACGCCTTGCCGGTTCCCGACTGAATACCAGCAGTGCGCCATAAGCCCTCTTGTCTCATCAAAAAGATGTTTGTGAAAATTAACGACCTGCCTCGCAGCATCGTCAAAGTAGCGCGGATCGCCCGTCAATTCCCCTATGCGTGAGAGTAATGATACGCTCATATATAGATCGTCAGCCCAGATGGTCCACTTCTGCGGAACGGGCCTGACGATGGTGCTGTCTTCGAGGCGATGCTGTTGTGCGGTAACGTTGGCGGCTATCCGATCGATGCAGTCGCGATAGCGATCTTGCCGGTTGCGTCGATACACTTCAATGAGACTGGCTCCCATCGCGCCGACATCGTCCAAATCCTCCATCACAATCTGTTGGCCGAAAGGATATTCCCACTTCGATTCGCCGTTGTATTTCTTCTCGAAATACTGGTAGTTTTCGAAATCGAACGCAATATTTCTGACAGCAAAATTGATATATGTAGTATCGTGCAAAACTTCGCCTGCATTAATCATCGCAAGATTCAGAACACCATTCCAATACCTCCAGTCGTTATACGGACTTTCGATCTGGAGTTTGGCATCTACCGGGACATCTTTCGTCGAAGCGAATTCTTTCCCGCTTTTTTTGTCCACAAACCGGAAAGTGGCGGCCCTGAGTACCACATCGGCCACTGTACGAACTTCTCTTTCTGTATTCAGCGTTTCTTGTGCCGTCGCCGCGGATGAAACAAACACCAATAGTAGTAAGACGGGAGAAGAGAGATGAAAAAACAATCCAGGTTTGCAGAGGGCGAATCTTTTTCGGGAACGACAGGAGATCGATTCAAAATGCATTATTTTGCACGGAGGTCTTGATTAATGTCGTGTGCTGCCGTTTCCCCGCTCGGAAGATAAGAACAACTATCTATTATATCCAGCATGAATTGAGGAACAGCGATTCACCGTGATTGCAGAATTGATTGCTATTGAGAGAGACCGGAATTTGTATCGACCAAATTACCTTATTCGCGAGTCCTGAATGGTGATGCCGGCAAACCTTCTTTATTGTATAGATTGGCGCCTTCGGGATTATCCGCCCATGCATATCTCACTGCAACAGGATTTAAGACTCTGCTGCTCGATACAATAACGTTCCCATTCTCTATTTTCGCATCCCCCCAGACAAATTTTTTGTCAGATCCCGCAATCGCAAACCCCTTGAGTTCGCCCCCCTTCGCCATCAAACCGCTGCCGATGTTCGAAAAAGTCAATATGATTTTATTCCCCTCAATTCTCATTGACTGATAAAGCGGACCAGAATAGACCACGCGGCTATCGTCATACGCCACCTTTTGAGCGGCAAGAGCGAGCCGATCACCGACATCTTTCTTGTCCAGCGGATGCACGTCGTTCCATTCTCCGATGTCAATGGTTACAGCCATCCCCGTATTGGGCAATGAAAGTGCCATCAATTGTGCTTCCCGCAACAAAGCCCAATTACTTTCAGATGGTTCGCTCTTCGCTTCCATGAAATTTGGCAGCTGCACAAAAAGAAATGGGAAATTCCCTTGTTTCCAGCTTTCTCTCCAGTCCCGGACCAGTGCCGGAAAGAGTTCCCTGTATTCAACAGGCTTTCCCACATTCGATTCACCCTGGTACCAGACGGCACCTTTGATCCGGTAATCCGTAAGCGGAGCGAGCATTGCATTGTACAAGCCAAGAGGCTTCCACCTGATGAACGTCTGACTGCCGAGGGGCTCCATCCTTGCGCCAAGTCGATACTGCCAGTCGCCCTTCAAGTCGATTGAAGTGTCTCCGGCCGCGATCTCATACGCTTTATCCAAAACGAAGCCTCCATCGCCGGAACTATTGATGACACGGATCGCGATCGTGTTCTCACCTGCCCGGAGAAGATTTGGAGGAATACCGTATCTTCGGGGGGGATATAGATAACTCGTCGTTCCGACAAAGACGCCGTTGACAAACACGGAATCGGCATCAACGATCCGCCCGAGAATGAGCGTAGCTTCTTTATCAGCGATCGACGATGGAATGACTATTTTCTTTCTGAACCACACGACTCCGTTAACATGCCCTAGCCCGGTGCTCGACCAGTATCCTGGAATTTTCATCGTTGCCCAATCGGAAGTGTTGAGAGCCGGATCATACCAGATATTTTTTGGGCCTGCATAGCCTTGATCTTTTTGATTCAGCAAACTATACCACGCTTGGATCCGTGCGTTATCATCACTCTCAATCTGTTTGATAACACTGCTGTCCTTAAACCGCTGTGCTTCCTTGTAATACGCCGGGAAGGCTTTGAGCGCTTCCTCGCTCATCCAGGACTCGGCCGGCGAACCTCCTAAACTTGAATTGATCACTCCAATCGGAACTTTATATTTCTCATATAATGCTTTTTCGAAAAAATATGCCGCTGCCGAAAAATCAAGAACAGTAACGGGATTTGCACTTTTCCAGCTGCCGCCCGGCAGGTCTTTTTGTGGGGCAGTGAAGTTGTACGTCTGCGGAACATGGAATTGCCGGATAAAGACACTCTCCGAGTTTGCAATTTCGTTTTCATAGATCGGGCGAACCCTTTTCATGGGGAGTTCCATATTCGATTGGCCGGAACACAACCACACGTCGCCGATTAATATATTATTGACCGTAATGATGTTGCCGGACTTGATTTCCATAGTATACGGTCCGCCGGGCTGCATTCCCAAAAGAGTCACGCTCCAGTTGCCGATGCTGTCTGACGTTGTGGTATAGCTCGAATCAATAAAATGGAGGGAAACTCTTTCGTTCGCGGCTGCCCAGCCCCAAATCCTGACCTTGGCGTCTCTCTGCAAGACCATGCCGTCGCTTATCAGCCGCGGAAGCCGAACCTGGCTAACCGTTGAAGCAGACAAGAAAAACAGAAAAATATAAATCAGTTTGCCGATGTTAGTTTTTGAAGTCATATGATTAGTTGATAGTATTTGTAGAGTTTTACTTTCTGAATGCTGAATGACCCTCCCAATAAATGCATATGCCTCCCTTGGTGATCCTGGTCTCCATTCATGCGGCGACCTGCAATCGATGGCGACGATTGGATCTTTTTCTGGTATGACTCCGCGTTCAATATTTCTCCACAATATCGGCAAATGAGAACTGCTTATTTAAGGAGAATCATTTTTTTCACATCTATGAAATGTTCTGTGGTCAGTCGGTACATGTAAACACCGCTTGCAAGAGCGCTTCCGTCGAAATGAATCGTGTAGCTCCCCGCATGTTGGACGGCGTTGACCAGTGTAAGCACTTCCCTCCCCACCACGTCGAATACCTTCAGTGTCACAATGCTGTTCTCAGGCAGTTGGTATTTGATGATGGTTGCCGGATTAAAAGGGTTTGGGTAATTTTGGCTCAGGCTATAACTTTCCGGGATCATTGTTGCGGATTGGCTGCGGCCAACAGAAGTAATCTCGGACAGCGGGCGCTTCCACAGGCCGTTTGATGTTGACGCAAAAAGATATGAACCCGAGACAAATAAGGATTGAACATAGATGTTGTTCATTCCGGAGCTTATATCCGTCCAACTCGTGCCGTCATTTGTCGAACGAAACACTCCGGAGTCAGTTGCGGCAAAGATGCTGGATCCGCTTGCGGCGAACCCAAAGACCGATCTACCCATCAGGGCCGAGTCAACGAGGTCCCATGTCGAGCCATCCTGAACGAGATGATAAAGCCCGCCGCCGTTGACAACGGATAACTCCAACACCGATTCGTAAAACTCGTACGCTTCCATTCCTATAAGCAAATGCGGACCTGTAGCATACAAGCTCGTAATCACAGAAAGCGTGTCGGTCGTAGGGTTGCTTACGGTCTTTTGTGAATCCAAGGGTGATGCCACGTGCGCCCATGTGATGCCTTGATCGGTTGATACCTCTAAATACTGTGTAAGAGTTGCTGTTACGCGCGAGCTGCGCAAGATGCTTCCCCCAACGTAAATTTTATTTCCATCAGTTGAGAGGGCTTTCATATAAGCAGGGACGGTATCGACAATTGTCCACGTATTGCCTGCATCCGTGGACCGAAAAACGTAAGCACTGAGTATGCTATTCCCAATTGCGGACATTAAGACGATGGAAGAACTTGCCATCAATGCTCCTTGAACAAGGACGGAATCATTGTATGTCGTCTTCCAGCTTACTCCCTTATCGGTGGAAGAAGAAAGCACGAGATATGATTGAACATAAGGTGGCGGACTCCATGCCCCCTCCGCTAAGAGATGAAGTCCGTTGGAATTATCGTGGGCAACCGCGAGCGAAGTGGCCTGAGCGTTGCGATCAAGATAACCTGAATACATCTCTGCCCAATTCTGGCCGTCATCCGTAGAACGGTAAATTACACTGCAGTATTTATAATCGAACTTTTGGCCGAGTACTCCAATCGAATAGTATGTACCGTTGGAAGCACCCGCATACAATGTGGAACCGTCGGACGTGTAGACCCATTGAGAGGGACCCAGTGTTTGCGACCATGTGTCGCCAAAATCCGTGGAGAAAAATAATCCTCCGCCGGTTCCCGCAAAGAGCGTCGTCTGCCCGCCGGCGCCCTGCATCGTGCATGCCAGTGAATAGACAAGAGTAGATGTCAACCCGTTGTTCTCTGCTGCCCAATGTGCTCCGTTATCAGACGAGCGAAACACACCGGAATCCGTTCCTGCGAACACAAAGTTGATCCCTGATTGCACCGGACTGAACACGATCGAGTTGATGGAATTGCAATTAATGTTAACGCTGTCCGGCCATGTCAACCCTGCATCCGTCGATGACAGGGCGTAGCAGTTTGGATAATCCGTTATTCCGGCAACAGCCCGAATGCCAGAAAGCGCAATCGGGTTACCCCGCACCTCCTCAGGTTGACATTCGTGCATGAGGTTCCATGTCGCACCGTAATCGTTGGAACGGAATATTCCGATCGGAACGCCTGCCCACCCGGCATAGCCGGAAGCTAAAGCGATGGAATCTTGCATGGCGATGGAACGTACCGCATACGGACTTCCTAACTCAGCCCAGCTTGCGCCATTGTCGGTGGACCTGTATGTCGCGAACGTCACGTTTCCGCCGAGGATGTAGTTTTCGCTTGCAGCTGTAATCAGCGGCGTGGTACCGAATCCCTCCCCTCCCGAGCTGGTCCAGCTGGCACCGTCATCTGACGAGATGTAGACATTGCATTCAGAAAACGCCGCGATCAGGTATTTGCCATTGACCGTCAAAGACCATACCGTTGGTTGATACGCCCTCGCCGGGAGAATTGGATTGACTTCTTGCCAGTGAGCGCCGTTATCACTTGATTTGTACACGCCATCAACCGTTCCGGCGAATAGTTCCGAGTCCTTCACGCAAAGGGAGTACACCTCACTTAACGGGCTGCCGGGCATAGTGGTGCTTACCCACTGGGCAAAAATCGGGCTTGGGTTGACGAACAAAACCAGACATAAAATAATAAACGAATTCCGCAGATTCATGACATCCCCATTCGGTTAGATTCTATTAAAGCGACATTAAAAGCATTGAAGTATGGATTAACGATCATAGCGACAATCTTTTCTCGCTACCGTATTTCAGAAGTACCGCATGGCGCGGCTTTCGGTTTTCACATCATTCGTACTTGTACAGCCTTACTTTTTGAATACTGTACGCGTTTCCCGGCAAGTCGAGGTGTCTGCCTTGATGACTTTGATCTCCATTCATACGAAGGCCGAGGACCCATTTGCCGTCGACGAATTTCCCGGCATCCAAACTTCCGATCCCCGCTTGTGTGCCATCATTGGTGCTGGTTTCAAACGTCACCACCAGTCCTCTACCGGCAATATAGAATTCATCCGGCGACACCATGATGATCATTCCGCCGTATCTCGGATTTTCTCCTTCTGTCCGTCGGGCATACGGCCAGCTGTACTCGTGTTTTATGTTAAAAATGTAATCTCCCAGTTTGATCTTCGCCGTCTGGCTGGCGCTGTCGAGAATTACTCCCGCCATTGTCCCTTTTCCCTGACTGGATAGAATGAGCGGGGCAAGCTGACTCAGGACATCATATGCTCTCGATACCTGGTTATCTTCGGGATTTTCAAGCGATTCGATCGAGAACGGACTGTAGCCCATGGCATTGAGTTGAGCAAATGCAAAGTAGGCATTGGCTAGACTCTGATTATTACCAACTTCCGGGATGAAGAGTGGATTGTCCGGTCGGCCGTATTTGGAGCTCCATTCCGCAAAAGTGGTGAAGTAGATATCCGGTGAGAAGAAATCAATTTCAGGAGCCCCCGCTCTCCATACGTCAAACAAATGGGGCAAGGGGCCAGCGCTCGGATATTGTCCTGGTTTGAATCCGGGTCGCATCAACGCCGCATTGACATACATAGGCAATGGATATTCTTTCTTGCCTGCTTCCGCCACGTAGTTCGTATACTCCGCATAATTCCAAGCCATAAACAGCTCGTCGGTACTTAGTCCGTTGCCAAAAATCTCTTCCCAATTTCCGTCGGTCTTGAACCCGTTCTTCCCCCACAGTTCACGAAGGTCCGGATTCAAGTTGTCCTTGTGTTCTTTAAGATAGGTGACAAGCTTGGATGGTACCGGAGCTTTGAATGATTCATTTGCACTTTCACTGTAGTCCCTTGCATCCGGTATCATGCCGATTTCATTTTCCACCTGAACCAAGATAACGGTCTGTTCTTGCTCGTCAATGAACCGTATATGTTTCATCAACGCCGCGAAGGCATGAGCATCCGTATTTCTATTCGTATAGTTAAACGCTGTGAGTATCTCCTCTGCTCTCCCGTCTTTTTGATGGGTCCGCGGGAACCGTTGCTGGTTTGTTTTTATCCAGAGCGGCACATAACACGACATACTATTTTTCCATGTCCCGAACCAAAGGATTACCAGTTTCATATTGTGGAGCCTAGCAGAAGTAATGATGCTATCGACAAGCGTGAAATCGAATCCTCCTTCCTTTGGCTCAACAAGTTCCCAATACACCGGCACAACCAGTGTATTCAAATGCATGTTGACTAATTTTGACCAGACTGGCCTCAGGTATTCAAGATCGGACGCGCTTGAATTTCCTAATTCGCCCGCAAGCATCAGGAATGGTTTGCCATCAACGATCAATTGAGTCGCGGCACCACTTTTTACCAGGTGAGGTGCGTCGGAAATGTTCGCTACATTTTTTGATTGAGCAATTGCGGAATGCAACAGCAACGATGAAACAAGAAAGCCGGACAGAAGTTTTGATATAGACATGGTGATACTATTTCCTTCGAATTTTACCCCCGAGAATCTAGCCGTGCTAAGATTGGCAACCTTTGCAGGTCTTCATTCCCCCGTCTCAGCATCTTCATTTCACCAATAATAATTTTTTTATTGATACGAAATTCCCTGCGCGGATTCTATAGAAATAGACGCCGCTCGGGAGATTGCTTGCGTCGAATTGGACCGAGTGGCTCCCTGCATTCTTCGGACCGTTAACCAGTGTCCGCACTTCCCTGCCGATGACGTCGTACACCTTGAGCGTAACGTTGCTGTTTACCGGCAGTTGATAACTGATCACTGTCATCGGATTGAACGGGTTGGGGTAGTTCTGCAACAATGCGAACTCTTTTGGAAACGCATTGCCTTCTTTAACGGCGAGGAGCGTCCCTGTGGTGAAGTGCGATATCGACGAATATGGACTTGATCCTGCGGAATCGACGCCGCACACACGCCAGTAGAACACCGTCGTGTCATCCAGGGCCGTGCCCGGCGTTGCCGTCGTATCTGCCACGGTCGTGTCTACGTACACAAACTGAAATTGATTATCCAATGCGACCTGAAGTTCATACGAGGTCGCGTAGAGTGAAGACTGCCAGACAAAGGTTGGTAATTTTGGCGTGTTTGTTGTGCTGCGCGGTGAGACGAGCTGCGGCACAGCAGGGAGAGGACCCTTCTTAATAAAATTGCGAAGCCACGGAAGAGCCGGCCGTTCCGCTTCAGAAGTTGTCACCAGGTACGTGTACGACTTCCAGGTCTCGTTCTGAGTATATCCCCATAAGGTGATGCCGTAAACTCCCGGATCCTCCCAAAATATCGGGAATAATGTTTGATATCTCTCCGCCTGAATCGAATCAACTTGTTGATCGATATCAAATTCAGAGATGTAAACCGGCAGCCCTGTTGCCGTTAGTTTGTCCAAATTGGTTTTCAATAAGTTCGGTGAAGCGCCGCCATCTATTTCAAAATAGTGGGCTTGCACCCCGATGCCGTCAATCAAGCTGCTATCTTTTAACAAGTTAATGATTTTAAGGTATGGAGTGAGCGACGTATCGCCGTTGATGACACTATACTCATTGATAAGTAATTTCGTGTTGTGGGACCAGTATTTTCTTGCCAATTTAAAAGCATTGATTACCCAATCCCAGCCTGTTTTACCGGTACCCCCCAGAGCGTTTATATACGGAGGAGGTGTGTGAACCGGTTCGTTGACGACATCGCAGAAGTTTGCTTCAGGGTATCGTGCCCCGGAAGAATCAATCCAGTTCACTATTTCCTGGTACTGTTGGGCAGAATCAAGGCCACCGCCCACTCCCATGAAACCGGGCTGCTGCGATCCCCAGATCAAATTATGGTGTTTGTAAGGGAAACCGTTTGCAATCGCATAATTGTAAATATTGTCAAGCTCCGTCCAATCATAGTAACCTTGACCAGATTCAACGCTCCCCCACTTCCCGGCATTTTCGGGCGTGACCTGGTTCCAATAATTTGAGAAGTCGGAGTGTATGCTGTACCCACTGTGGATTATATTGCCTAAGAATTTGCTCTTGCCGGCGGCCAATGGCTGTGAATAAGATTGTGCAGAGACCAGAACGAACGCAGAAACCGCGAGGCCAAATATTGCACGGCGTTGCGTCGCGAACTTGGAACGCAAGCGCTCCGCCTGCAGAAAAGAGCCATAGATTTTTTTTGGATTGAGCATAACAGATTCTCTAGAATTTCAATTTGTAACGCCTGTCCGACAGAAATTGTGCTTCTACCAAATCAATTTCAAATTGGAATACGCTGAACTCTTCATTAGAATCATTCACAACATCACGGCATGGGAGGGTACGCACCGACGTAATGGCTTTCTTTCTTGAATTGGCTCAGAACTTTTCTCATTTCCGATGGAAGCTGCATGCCTGAATTGGAACCGGGAGCATCCTGCAGCAATTCAAGGTTGCGCAATTCTAAGCTTTTGAACAACGGCATACTATAATTAACGTACTGGAAACTGTTGGCAGTGAAATCCGGATATATCTTCCGAAGAGCGGCCAAAGAATCGAATCCGGTTTGACAGTTCTGGTTGTCCGCAGGACTCCATAGGATGAGCGGATAAAAAGCTTTATCGGCACTCCTCACGAACACGTCATAATCAAATTGACTGAGCAGCGGTTTGCTGAGCTGCTTGCAGAGAGATGCCGGCTGCCAAACGAACAACAGCGGCCTTATAAAACCCCTGCTGCCTGTCAGCAAATTGTTGACAAAAATGTGCCCCTCGCGTTTGTCGACATCCGGTCCGGTACTGGAGTGCCAGCCGAAATGGTCGCCCGCGGGCACTCGCCCGTTACGCCCTATGCACGCCATACTGTTGATGAACGTGTTTTGATAAATTTGAACATTCGAACTGTTGAGTATCATCATACCGTGGTCGCAATTGACAAAAACATTGCCGGCACAAACGGCGCCTTTTGAGATTTCAAAAAAGAATCCGTTATCGCTTGGCCAGACTTGATCGGTCGGAGTGGTTTTATCGACACGGCCCACCCCTTCAACCCAGTTATTGACAAACACGCCATCCACTTCACCAACATCGTACCAGACGCCGTTTGAATAGGGAAGGTCGATGATTAAATTATCACGGCACGTCGCGCGGTAGCATTGATTAAAAATTTTCACTGCCGCGGGATAGTACCCGGTGATGTGTTCGATATTATTGCGCGTGAAAATGTTCCCTTCCAGGAGAATGTCGTTCGAGCCGATTACATAGACACCTTCCGTGCTGGTGTCGCTGATCTTGCAATGCCGCATTGTGAAACGATCTCCGCGAAAATACCCTGCGACCCTTGAGCAAAAAGAGATGGTACAATCTTCCAGAATCGAGCCGACGACATCTTTTCCGTGCTGAGACTCGTCAGACAAACCGACCGGATCCGTCCCTTCGATTTCGAGCGCGCGGTACGCATACTGCGTAAATGTAATTCCCCGAATGACGTATCCTCTATGGTCCGATTGTTTGCCATGGCACTCCGCCGTCGTTCTCAACAATGCTATGTTAAACGCAGTAATCTCCACCAATCGGTTTGTTGGATCGGTCCCAATATAAACCATCCCCGAGTCGTAATCGATGTAGTACGAATTCTCATCCACTTCCCCTTCCCAGCCAACGGCTTGCAGGAACCTCCCGTCCACAAAAACCATATCGTTATTGAAACGATACAGCGGCGTTTTCTTTCCCTCTTTATCCCGCTGCCACCAGGTGTCAGGTTTGGAAGGAAACAAGCGGGACCATTTAGTCGCCCACAATCCGTTTCCAAGATTCTGCCACTGAGAAGCAACGAATGTTCCCTTTAGCACCGGATGCTCGTCAGCATAAGGCTGAATCGTAATACCCTGATTTAAGATAAGATTGCCGGTTCGGTATGTACCTCCAAGCATGATGATCGCATCGCCCGTGCGTACTCTCGCAATCGCCGCTTCAAGCGTTGTTGGGTTGACGAGCTTTTCACCGGATTTTTCGGAATCTCCGTCGACCGCAACATAATAAATCTTGCCCGGTCCTGAAGGAAGTGAATACGTTTGTTGAATGGGGCCATACGGTCCGCCGGATGGCTGTGCTATCGCAAGGCTCACGCCCGCGGAGAGTAAAAAAAATAGACTCCCTATGTGCAAGCATTTTTTCATGAGTCGCTCCTAACACTTGAGTTCACCGCAACTGCTTTTTCTGCGTCTTTAATTTTCTCTCTATTTGAGTAAGATAATTTCTTCGTATACACAAAATTACGTGTCTTCATTTGCTATTTCAATCAGCACCGGTCAAGTATTGTTTCGGCTTCAGTAAGAAACGAACGTTGTCACGCTGGATGCATCCAAAGTATAAGTAAAGCTGCCGTTATAGACTACAACGTCGTTCCCTTCAAGACAGTTTTTAGTGCTCGAGGTAATATATGAGGCAAATACGCCCGCCGTTCCATTCAGCAAGCTAAATGTCATATTCAAAGAAGACGAACCCATGTTGACCACAACGATAACTACCTTCGTTCCTTGTTTATATGCGGTTACATAGGCATTCGGTCCTGGACTAAGGGTAGCGTAAACCCGATTGAATCCTGGCCGGATGAATTTCGCATACTGGGACATGAGATAGCCTCTTTTAGTAATATTGCCATTTTCGTCAATCGGGCCGTAAAACCTCACGATATACCACCATACATACGCGCTCATATTTGCGTTCATACAATCGTTAATTTCCTTGCCGACATTAAGGGCGTCAGGCCAGATATTTGCAGAATCCGAATCAGTGTAGTGTTCAGTCATCCATATTTCTTTCCCCTTGGAAGCGGCCAAAGGATACGTTGTAGGACTCACACCGTAAATGTGTCCGCCAATGAAGGCAACATTAGCAACGGCAACTGGATCGTTGAGAGTCGAGTCTGAGAGTTGGTGAGTGTAACTTTCTGATTCCGGCATGAAGATCGGGGTACCGACAGATGACGCATTATTCTTCATGAAGTTGAGAAACTGCGTTGCATTCCAATAACATGATTCGTAGCCCACATTGGCATCGGGTTCATTTTGAACCGAGATCGCATATAATGAAACTCCGTTATTCGTCATAGTATCGGCAAATGCCGTAAGATGGGCAGCATAAGCGGCATAAGCGCTCGGAATTAGGTAGCCACCAACGATATTATTGTTGGTCTTCATCCAGGCAGGAGGAGTCCACGGCGTTGCGATGATCTTTGCTCCATACGATTCCGCCAATTTTGCAGAAGGGACATTAACGGAAAATTGCGTCGAGTCGGGGGAAATGCGAAGACGCATTATCGTGAATCCCAACTGTCCGGTACTATCGAAAGCAGTCTGCACTTCCGCTGGAGTCATGTCAGGGCGCCAGCCGACGATGTTGGCAGCACCAAATCCCTCAATTCTCTGCTCGGTGCTGTCCAGGTAAACGATTGCACGAGGCACTGCGGTAACAAAATAGTCTAATGTCGTATCGCTTTTAATTCCGACGTTATTGATTTGTTGGGCAATTATTGCGGGCGACGTGCTGTCCGTGTTCGCAATCAGAATATTAAATGTCCCTCCGGTAAGAATCGCGTGGACTCCTTTGGTCCCGCTTTGTCCGCCGTGAGTCTCGACCTCGGAAGTCTGTGATGAAACTATTCCGGGAAGTGCGATCGAATTTGTCTGTCCGCCTGCGCCAAAAACCATTTTCTTGACCTGGGCTTCGCCTTCAGCTTGCAGGCGGTAGAAATAGACTCCCGGCGCGACAATTCTGCCAAGGTCGTTTTTTCCATCCCATACGACACCGTAGGCCCCGGCAGTTTGAAGACCGGCATTAAAACTCTTTATCTCTCTTCCGAGAATATCGTAAATCGTTACCCTCGCATTCGATTGCTTGTTGAGCTGGTACGATATCGCAGTCGATGACGAAAATGGGTTGGGGTAATTTTGCTCCAATGCAAAAGTAGTCGGCAGGTTATTGCTCGGCTTTACCGAAGTGATTGTCAGATTAAGCTGAAAATTCCCCATAGTATCCGTCAGCGCAGATAATTGCTTTTGGTGTCGCTGGTATTGACAAAGGTAACGGATGCATACCTCACCGCTGCAGTCCGTGTGGATATGTTTCCTTTGACTACGAACGGCTGAGCGAATGTTTTAGCCGAGAACAGCATTAGAAGAGGTACGAAAAAGAACGAGACGGCAACAATCCGGCTGCTGCATTTTTGGAGGGTCTTTCTTGCGGTATTCCGTCTGCGGTTTTGTATAATATTTTTCATCATAGCTCCTTTATGCCATTCTTACTAAAATCAACTTCTACTATTTGAGTAAAAGAAGCAGCCCGCCCGTGAACCACGGACGGGCTGCAACGTAGGAGAAAAAAATTACCGCTAGAAAAAAATTACTTCATCAACAACAGTTTCTTCACAGCGTTAAAGTCTCCCGATCCATCCTGGCTCTTCGCCCGGACTCGGAGGAAGTACATCCCGCTGGCCATATTGGATGCGTTCCACTGCATCACGTAATGGTTCGCTGCTTGAACTCCATCTACCAGCGAGGCCACACGCCGGCCGAGCACGTCGTAAATGTCGACATTCACAAACGCAGTCTTCGGAATGTCATAGCTGATCGTGGTCGACGGGTTGAACGGGTTCGGATAATTCTGCATGACTGCGAACACTTTCGGAACCTCACTCGTGCTTGCAGCCACACTCGCAAGCGTTCCAGTCAAGAACGTTGACGCTCCCGAATATGCGCCTTGTCCGCCTGCATTAACCGCAGCGACCCACCAGTAGTATCTCTGGTTTGGCAACAACGTATCCGAGATTATCACAGATGTGTCAACAACGGACAGGTCAACAACGATGGTGCTCATGGCAGAGGACGTCCCAACCTGCAAATGGTACGACGTTGAATTTGGCGTCGTGAGCCATACAAATTGCGTTAACCTGTTCTGGTTCGACGCACTTTTCGGCGAAACGAGCGTAGGTGCAACGGGCACCGCAGTAGCTGTCGTAAACGAGTCCACCGCCGTGAATGCGCTTGACCCGCCTTGGTTGAAGGTCATGACCTTCCAGTAATACCGTGCAAGATTTTGGAGCCCGGTAACTGCAAGCGACGAATCGTGCTTTGTTGTATCAGACGTAAGCAATTGTACTCCCGTCCCGCTGTACGTCCAGAACTGAACAACATAGTTGCTGTCTCCGGGCGTCGTTTGACCCGCAGGGGCTACTCTGTTCCACTTAAAGGTCAAATTGGTAGGAATGTTTGGTGCGTCGTGTATGGGGTACGCAAGCACCGGTGTCGCCGGAACAAACATAACAGTAAACGAATCCACCGGCGAGTATGCAGACGAGCCGGCTCTATTCCAGCCTCGCACTTTCCAGTAGTACTTTACGTTCGGTTTCAGCGCCTTCGTGAATGCATAGAACGTATCAACGGCAGTTGTCGAATCATTGAGAACAAGATTGGTCGTAAACCTGTTCACTGTGTCTACCTGGAATTGATATGTAGAGGCTGTAGATACGTAACTGCATTTTAACGTCGGTTCCAGCGGCAATCCCAGTTGATTATTCGTTGGATAATCTTTATTCGGAGTCACGGTATCAACAAGATACTTGGTACTGAAAGTATCCACAACAGACCAAGGACCCGTGAAACCGGACTGGAACTCCCTTACACGCCAGTAATACGTGGTCGAATAGCCGAGTCTCACTACGGAGCTTGTGGTGGTCAACCCGGTAATGTCCTTCACCAATGTGGAGAAGGCGGCGTTTGCGCCCACCTGAGCTTCATACGTGAGGCTTCCTACAGTGCCGGCCGCGGCCGTGTTCCACGACAACGTGTCGCTGCTTGCCAGAGCCGTGTCTTTGCTTGCAAATGACGGTCTGATGCTCACAGGTGCTGCCGGAACATCTGACCCTTCCACAATTTTCCAATATTTATTTACAACGGTAGTTGCAGCGGCACCCGCAGCGAGTTTGGTACCACTCCAGCTTTGTCGTACTCCATCCGGCCACACGACCGCGACGCTGTCAACTGTAGTGGTCGAGCCGAGACCGAAGTTCGCCCTCACAGCTGAAGTACCTTGGGCTGCGGCATCAGCTACGATAGTACGGATTTGCGGGGCAGATGCACCTCCGCTATATACCTTGAACC
>Ga0074045_10002623_pt1 | contig 16592 bp, 10 predicted proteins | sample BogForMeECP23OM2_FD_94442 | JGI IMG/M metagenome (GOLD analysis project Ga0074045, IMG submission 94442) | Bog forest soil microbial communities from Calvert Island, British Columbia, Canada - Bog Forest MetaG ECP23OM2 | ecosystem: Environmental > Terrestrial > Soil > Wetlands ...
ACAACTGCGGCACGACGCTGGCCGCGGGCGGCGAGTGTAGCATTGCGCTCGCGGGCACGGGGCCGGGGAGCATCACGGGTTCGGACGCGAACTCCATCACGCAGACTCAGGCGTTGCCCGCGCTGGCCTCGGGCGTGGTGCAGCTTCCGGTTGTCTTCTCGCCCAGGGAGCTGGACTTCGGCGTGGTCAGTTCGGCCTCGGGCGCTGTGACGCGAACCATTACGGTTACAAATCTTACGCAGCAGAGCCAGAGTTTCGCATCGCAGTGGGACATCGGCAGCAGAACCACGCTGCCCTACACGTTCGCCGAGACAGCTAGCGACTGCACGCTGGCGGGGAACAATTTTCTGCTGGCGCCGAATGGGGTCTGCCACATTACGATCGGGCTGACGGCGTCGAACAGCGCGACGAACGACGGCGCGATCCAGCAGAACTGGCTGATCGGAGCGCGCGACGTGCAGATGACGGCCTACGGACAGGCCGCCGCGCTCTCGCTCTCGGCCCCGGAGATCGACTTTGGCACGCAGTACACGGGCGGACTGCGTCCGTCGCGCTATCTCTATCTCTCGAACAACTCGACTGTCTCATACACGCACGCCGCCGTCACATTGCCCGCCACGTCTCCGTTCAGCGTGACGGACAGATGTCCCGCGACGCTGGAGCCGCAGACCGTCTGCCAGCTTCAGCTTGCGTACCAGAATGCGAAGACGCCGGCGGCCGACGCGGACACGTTGATGCTCGACCAGGGTCTGACGGCGCTGGTGACGGGCCGTTCGCTGCCGCAGCCCGCAACGAATGGGGGGGCGAGCGTGAATCCCAACCTCAGCGTCTCCTCCACGTCGCTCAACTTCCTCAACCCGGTTGTGGTCACGGGGGTATCGAGCGCCACGCAGACACTGACCATTGGGAACACGGGCACGACTGCCTTTGCGCTCTCGCTGGTGCTTTCGGGCGACTTCACGGACATCTCTGGGTGCACTGCGACGCTGCTCGGCGGCGCATCGTGCAATGTCGTCTTCACCTTTGTGCCGTCGCAGCCGGGCACGCGCCAGGGACTGCTGGCCGTCACCGCGGGCGCGGGGACTACGCCGGCCTATGTCGCGCTGTCAGGCGTGGGCACGGGAATCATCTCGCCCGCCAACAACGGCACGCTGAGCTTCGGCGGAGTGATCGCGGGGCAGCCTTCCGCGCAGTGGACCAAGATCACGCAGCCGTTTACCAGCTTCACCGTCGCGACTGCGTCCACCACTCTCGGCTCGCCCTACACAGCAGTTATTGTCGAAGACACCGGCTACGGGCACGGCCAGCCGCCCAGCTCCGCGTTCACCACCAGTGCGACGGGGAGTTGCACCAACTGCTGGGTGGGCGTGCAGTTCACTCCACCAACGACTGGTCTGGAGACGGGCACGCTGACGATTAGCTCGGCGGCGGCGGGCAGTCCGTACGTTCTCTCGCTGACCGGAAACGGCCTGCCGCTTACCGGCCTGCTGCTGACGCCGATGGTGCAGGACTTTGGCCCGGTGCCGATCAACAGCGCGAGCGCGACGGAACTGTTTGCGGTGACGAACCTGGTTGCGGGCGGCAGCTCCGTGACAGTGGCAACGCCCGCGGTCAGCGGCGACTTCAGCGCCTCGAACGCCGTCAGCGGAGGAACGCCGTGCGGGGGAGCGCTGGCCTACACTGCGAGCTGCTTCATTCAGATCGACTTCGCGCCTGTAGCCGCCGGGCCGCGCACGGGCACGCTCACCGTGCAGGCGGGCAGCTCGAATGCGACCGCTACGCTCACCGGGTATGGCGAGGCCGACCCCGGCCTGTCGCTCACGCCCAACGCACTGGTCTTCAACAATGTTCCCGGCAGCTCGTCCACGCAGCAGACGGTCACGCTGCTCAACACCAGCACGGCCTCCGAGCAGGTTGGCACAGTCTATGCGACGACCACAAGCTCCAGCGCGACCAGCTTCAGCGCCAGCGGCTGCAACAACGCCACGCTCGCCGCTGGAGCCACCTGCGCGATTTCGGTCACGTTCACCCCGGCGACGGCCTCGGCGGCTGGAACGCTCACGATTCCCGTAACCAGCACGGTTGGCGGCGCGCCTGTGCTGACCAACTACACTGTGCCGCTGACGGGCGCGTACACCACGGAGGACGAGGGGCTGGAGATCGTCGCCGACGACGCGGAGTATGGCCCGCAGGCAACCGGCGCGGTCGGCGTGACGAGGCAGTTCACCATCGACAACCTGACGGCAAAGCCGCTCAGCCTGGCGATTGCGCTGCCGCGCCAGTTTGTCCTCAGCGGCGCGCCCTGCGCGGGACTTGCGCCGAATGCGAGCTGCAACTTCTCGGTCGCGTTCCTGCCGCTGGACAATGGCGATCTGACGGGCACGCTCTTCGCCACGGGCACGCCCACCGATGGTTCGGCCACGCTGGACGGCCTCAGTTATGTCGAGGGCTACGGCGTGGGCGGGGGAACGCTCTCGGTGACGGGCAACTTGCAGCAGGGCGTGTTGAGCTTCGGGCAGGTGGCGTCGGGCCAGACGGTGCAGAAGACGCTTACGCTGACGAACGCATCGACCACCGCGACGCTTACCATTCGGCGCATCACCAGCGGTTGGCCGTTCCTTTCGACCACGACTTGCGGCACAACACTTGCTCCTGCCGCGTACTGCACGGTCACGCTCACCTACACGCCGATCAACCAGGTGGCAGCCGGCTCCAGCCCGCCGGTCTTTACCGCCGACAGTGGCGAGCTGGTGATCGAGAGCGACGCCGCATCCAGCCCGGACCTGATCGACCTGACGGGCAGCTCCACTCCGGTCTATGTCTCGTCTCCGTCGAACGCCGCGCCGCTGGCGACGCTGACGCCGTCGCAGAGCTCGCTTACCTTCGCCAACACCATGGTGGGCAACGTCAGCGCGCCGCAGACGGTGACGCTGGACAACACAGGGACGGCGACGCTCATCATCAACAACATTCTGACGTCGCCCGACTACACGGTGTCGACGAGCAACTGCGCCAGCATCGTTCCCGGCGCAAGCTGCACGCTCACGGTCACGTTCACGCCGCAGAGTTCGACGCAGCAGGGCTCCGGCACTGGACAACGCGTCAGCGCGATCGAGGTCTCCTCCAACGCCACCACCTCGCTGGAGTTCATCTCCGTGGTTGGCGTCTCCAGCCCGTCTTCGCTGACGATCGCGCAAAGCTCGCTTAACTTCGGGACCGTGCTGGTGGGCGCGAACTCGAGCCTGCCATTGCAACTGACCAACACAGGCACGAGCGCGATCACCTTCGGCATCCTCTCCGCCACGACCAACCTCACCGCTGCCGCCGGGGACTACACCGTCGCGCTGGGCAACTGTCCGCAGCCCGGCCTGGCTCTTCCCGCCAACACAAGCTGCACGGCGCAGGTCGGATTTGCGCCGACGCAATCGGGGACGATCACGGGCACGCTCTCGATTGCAAGCTCGGCATCGACCCTGCCGCTGACGGTCGCGCTGACCGGCGTGGGCGAGCAGTCGCACATGCTGATCACGCCCGCCAGCCTGAGCTTCGGATCGATTGCGGTGAACTCTCCGGCCAGCCTGTCGCTGACCCTCTTCAACAACGGTACTGCGCCGATCACCGGCGTAGTGCTTTCCGCTACAGGAGACTACGCCGTCACGGTTCCCTGCCCGGTGAGCACGCTGGCGCCGGGAGGAAGCTGCGGGGTCACCGTGACGTTTACGCCGACAAAGATTGGCGCGGACAACGGGACGCTGACCGTGACCAGCTCGGATGCAACCTCGCCCGACGCCGTGCCGCTGACCGGTACGGGCTTCGCCAATGGGACGTTCGCGCTCAGCGTGGGCGGAGGAACGTCTGCATCGGCCACCGTCGCCAGCGGCACGCCCGCGAGCTATAGCCTGACCGTGACGCCGGGCAACAACTTCAGCGGAACGGTGGTGCTTAACTGCACGCCGATTGCAGCGGCGCAGTACGCCACCTGCTCGCTTCTGCCGTCGAGCGTGACGCTGAGCGGGGCGGCGCAGAACGCGGTCGCCACACTGAACACCGTTACCGAGGTCAGTTCCAATTCGCTTCCTGCAACGCCGGGCGCGCGCGGACGCAGCATCGGCGGAACTGCGCTCTGCCTGCTCTTCCCTGCGCTGATCTTCACCTGGAAGGCGCGCAGCTCGCGGCACAAGGCGTGGCGCCGGGACGGGCCGATTGCGTTGGCCATCTTCTCGGCCATCCTGCTGCTCTCGGCCAGCGGATGCGGCGGCAGCAGCGTCAGCTCCAACCTGCGCTTCTCTCCGGCCGGGACCTACCAGTACCAGGTGAGCGCAAGCTCGGTGAGCGGCGGCGTTCAGATCACACAGACGGTGACGCTGAATCTTACCGTGGAGTAGGCACGGGGGCGGAAGCGTCCAGCGGAATGCGCACCTGCTCGACGATCTCGATGCCGAAGCCCTGCAAGGCGGGGATATGGGTGGGCGTGTTGGTGAGCAGGCGGATGCGCTGGATGCCGAGGTCGGAGAGGATCTGGCTGCCCAGGCCGATCTGGCGCAGGGTGCGGCGGGCGCGCTGCATTCGCTCCTGGCTGAGTTCGCTGGAGCGCGGATCGCGGTGGGGTTCGCGGTGCAGCACGAGGCGGTTGGGGGCAATCTCGCCGGAGGAGGCAAGGCCGCTGCGGTCGATGCTGAAGCCGCGCGAGGCGTTGTGCAGATAGATCAGCGCGCCCTGGCCTGCCTCGGCGATGCTGCGCAAGGAATTGTCCAGCAGCGCGCGACAGTCGCAGAGGGTGGCACCGAAGACTTCGCCGGTGAGGCAGTGGGTGTGGACGCGGACCAGCACGGGATCGCCGGCGGCAAGGTTGTTCGGGCTGTCGATCCGGCTGCCGTAGACCAGCGCGACGTGCGACTCCGAGCCATCCATCTCGCTCTCGTAGGCGATCATGCGGAAGTCGCCGTAGCGAGTGGGGAGGATGGACTCGGCGACGCGCTGGATGTAGCGCTCATGCTGCAGGCGGTAGCGGATGAGCGATGCGACGGTGAGCATCTTGAGGCCGTGCGCGGCGCAGAAGGCGACCAGGTCCGGAATGCGGGCCATGGTCCCATCCTCGTTCATGATCTCGCAGATGACGCCGGCCGAGACCAGCCCGGCCATGCGCGCCAGATCCACCGCGGCCTCGGTCTGCCCGGCGCGCACCAGCACGCCTCCCTTGCGCGCGCGCAGGGGAAAGACGTGGCCCGGACGAGCCAGATCGTGGGCGGTGGAGCTGGGGTCGATGACGACGCGGATGGTATGCGCGCGGTCGGCGGCTGAGATTCCCGTGGTGACTCCCTCGCGGGCCTCGATCGACTCAGTGAAGGCGGTGCCGAAGCGCGAGGTATTCTCGGAGGTCATGGGGGCGAGGCGCAGGTAGTCGGCGCGCTCCTCGGTGAGCGCGAGGCAGATGAGGCCGCGGCCGAAGCGCGCCATGAAGTTGATGGCCTCGGGCGTGACTAACTCGGCGGCCAGCGTGAGGTCGCCCTCGTTCTCGCGGTCCTCGTCGTCCACGACGACCACCATGCGTCCGGCGCGAATCTCTTCGACGGCTTCGGGGACAGTGGCAAAAGCTGATTTCGTTTCAGGCATAGCGTTCACTTATAGGATACCCTGCTACTCCGCCGATGAGCTATGCGGGTCCCCCATCGGTCACTGGTTCTTCAACGTCCATCACCATCAAGACAATCGCAACAACACAGGCTATGGTCGGCAACGCAGTAACGAGGTTCGTGGCCAGCCCAATCAGGCTTTGCCCGATCAAAGCGCTGATCGGAGGCGTGCCCCAGAGCGGCCTCTGCAGTGGCCGCATCAGCAGTCCCAGCGCAACTTGTACACCAAACGCCAACGCACCGTAGCCCATCGCGCGCGCCAGCAATCCTGGCGGTCTCTCCTCACCGGAGAACGATGGCCGCTGCAGGCGCAACACAAGATTGAGGAAGAACGTCATCACACACAAGACAAAAAGCAGCGACCCCAAGTCGGCAGACACCATCGACACCCACCTCGGAAGAGGCGAGAATATGTGCATTTCCACCCTCAAAGGGATGAGGATGGCCACAACCAGTGCCGTGACCAGACTCGTTGCAAGGTCCAGCGCCAGGACAGTCGCGTAAAACTTCAGCAATGTTCCGGCCACTGCAGGAACCTTCCGCAAGCGCTCCAACGCAGCGGAAAACGTATCCCCGCCCTGCGTGGCGAGCTGTTTAACCAGAAGAACCATCAATGCCAGTGCGATCACCTTGAACGCAACTGCCACGATAAAAACGCACTCTATGGCACCCATGCGGATTAAGCCGTTTCGTATGCTATACGAAAGCGTGGTGTCCAGTTTTCCATAGACCGCCGCGCGCATGTAGACCAACGGATACAGCCGGTTAAGTATCTGCTGAACTGCCGTCGTGGCGATGGAGTCAACCGCGCAGACCACAAGCCACGGGCCGCCGAGAAGTAGAAAATGTTGGCGAAGAAGCCGAAACGCGCGACGAGTTGTAGACCCCATCTCTCTCAGACCCTTTCCTTTGACCGAATCAGTTTACGGCATTGAACTGACTCAAAGTTCGCTCCGGTCAGTGCGAGAGATTAGCAGCGAACGACAGATCAGGCTGGCTCAAGGAAGGTCTGCACAAGTTTTCAAGATTCCCCCGGCGGCTAAAGCCACATTGGAAACAGGCCGCTTGCGGCGGGACTAAAGTCCCGCCCTTTCAAAACGGGGACTATTCAGAGATTCCTTAACTCACAGGAACTGAAAGCAAAACGCCGTCCCAGCTTGGGACGGCGGCTTCGTAAGAATAGTTCAGCCTACAGCATGGACTCGATCTCGAATCCCCAGGCCTCGAGCAGCGCCTCTGGGATGTACTTGGAGTTCTTGTTGTGCCTGGCCCACTCACGCAGGCGGGTGGAACGGATGTACTGGTCGGGGGTCAGTTTGAACTCTTTGACCACCTGTTCGAAGGAGGTTACGGTGGGGACGACCGGGCCGATCGGCTCGGGTTTGCCCCAGTTTGGGTTTCCACGACGCTTTGCCATTATTCCTGTGTCCTCATGCCCAGCCAGAGCTCTTTCCAGCCGAACGCCGCGCATCGCGCACGGCCATCTGCCTCATAACTTTCTAGGTTCATTCTAGGGCATTTAAGGGCAAAAAGCAAGGAAAATCGCTACAAATCGCCTGCCAATGCTGCACCTCCTCCGTCCACCGCCGCTCAGTTGACGGGAATGGTTTGAAGCAAAACCGTGCCGACGGGCTTGCCATCCAACGTCGCAGGTTGAAAGATGTTGTCCCGTTCCGATTTCGCTGCGCTTTCATCCAGGGTGGCGCTCAGAGGCTTGGCCAGCCATACCTCATCCACCCGGCCCGTATCGGAGACCAGGTAGATCAGCGTAATTGTTCCTGATAATTTCTCGTCGATCGCCATCTGGTCGAGGCCGGGATTGGCAGCCTTCTTAATGTTCACCGGAGCGGCAAAATTCGGGCTGCCAATATCAATCTTGGTCCACTTTCCATCTTGACTTACATGGAAACAATGACAGGCCGGTTGAAACTTGACGTCGCTCGGGAAGGGCAGCATGTCCGCTACATATTCGGGTAGGCTTTTCAATGCCATACCCAGGCTGGGGAAGAACAGCAATGCCTGAAGCTGCGGAATCACCACCGCCGCATTGGCGCCTTGCAGATCCACCTCAAGCCGCATCGGCAATTGGCCCATCGGATGAATACTGCCACCGGCGAGGACCAGGTACTCGATCTGGCCTTCGATCAGGACCTTGCTGCCCTTCTGACGGACCGTGTCTGTGATGAATGCACCCAGCCCATGCAAGACGATGGGGTCTTGAAGCAGCTTGCCATCGACATAGGTACATTTCGTCACTGAATCCGCCGAGAAACTGCGTAATCCGAGCGGTTTCCCGTGCAGCGCGGCCTCCAGGGCGGTGGCGTCTGTCTGGGCCAAAACCGGGCGCGCAAGCAGCACGGTCGCCGCCAGAATGCAGGTGCAAATCATTCTTATTTTCATGCAAGCCATCCTAGTTCAGCCAATTGGCTTGTCAAGTGACGCGGAACACAAAGCTGTATTTCGCGGCAGGCTACTGGGCAGGCGCAAGCTCCAGTCGCGCCGCCTCGCAGGCGATGCCGCTGGCGATTGCAAAGCCTAGCGCGCCGGCGCGGCGCAAGCGAGCACTCGTACCTCGCCGGTATCGGCCACCGCTGGAAGAGTCCACACCCATCCCCGCGGGTCGGACCAGACCGCGTCCCAACGCGTGGCCACCAGATCGTCCACGCCCAGCCTGGCGCACTGGTCGCGCGCCTGGGAGGCGGAGAGCGCGCCGCCAGAGGCAGACCCTCGGCCTTTCGTATCTGGCGAAGCTCCCGACGAAGAAATTTCCGGAGGAAGGTCCGGCGAAGAGTTCAGCGAGAACAGCCACGCCACACCCTGCTCCACGCCCTGGCACGCGCCTGCATCGCCGCCAAACGCCGCGTCGCAACCCGGCGTCGCACTGGCCATCTGACGGCCCGCCTGTATCGCCTGCGCTAAGACGAAGAACTCCCCCGGCTGCGCGGTGTTGTACTGCACCACCGCGTTCTTCGCAACGCTCCGGTGCATCGCATCAAAGCCGAGCCGCGCTGCCATGGCGCGCTCCGCCAGCCCATCAACCTGCGCCCGGCCGAGCCTCTCCTCCACCGGCAGATAGACGCGCAGCAAAATCGCCTGATACAGCGTTCCGGCCAGCCCGATCCAGGCCATGGCAAGCATCGCGCTGCGCAGGAATCGCTTGGTCGCGCCGAGCCCTCCCTCCCACCACACCACCGCCAGCAGTAGAAGAAAGAACTGCGCGATCAGAATCGAGCGCATTGCGAAGTCGTTGTTCTCCACGATGGTGGAGCGCAGGAAGGTGGAAACCGTCAGCCCCGCAACCGCCAGCAGCAGCGCCGTCCGCGCCGCCTCGTCGAGCCTGCGGCGACGCATCGCCCAAAGCGCGACCACCAGCACCAGCCCATAGAACCCCAGCTCCACGACGTAGCCCGGAAGCAGCAGCACAATCCCCACGGCCGCGTCCTCCGCCGCCGGATGCGCCCGTGCCAGCCGCGCCACCCAACCGATGCCCAGCACGCTCTCGGCCGGGATCACATGGCGCACGCCAAAGCGCAGCAGATGCGCGCCATCGTTTGCAATCGAAGCTTTGCCGTCCGGCGAAGTTGTCCCATTCGCTAGGACTATCGCCGTGCCTGACGCCTCCCCACGCAGCTCCGCCAGATACGGCAGCAATGCCACCGCTGCAACCGCCGCGGCCAGCAGAAGCACTGGAACGCGCGCCCGCGAAGTCCACTCCCACAGTAGTGCCCACGCCAACCACGCCATCATCACCATGGCAAACGCCAGCGCAACCCAGGTGGAGAGCCCGAAGGCGCTGGCAAACGAGAGCCCGGCGATCAGTCCGCAGACCGCTCGCCGCCCTCCGCTGAGCCCCTTCGACATCCACACCAGCAGGAACCCCAGCAGGCAGCAGACCAGCCCCGCCACATGATGCGGCACCCACAGCAGCGAGTCCATCCACGAGGAGACCTGGGCGGCCGACCACCATTCCATGTCGCCGTCGGTCTTCATGCGCAGGATTGCCTTCACCAGCACCGGCAGAATGTCCAGCCCGGTGACTGCCAGCAGCCCCAGCGCCACCACCAGCCTCGGCGGGCGCCGCATCCATCGCGTCGTTGTTTCATGTGATGGATGGGATGGAATCGCAACGTGTCGTGCGTCGGGACCGCTGTATGGACCGCTCCCCAGAAAATTTCTGCAATAAAGCTGCAACGTCGCGGCCAACCCAAAGCCCGACCAGGCAACGCTGGCGATCATGGCCTGGCGCGCCGTCGCTCCCGCCAGCCGCGCGGCGACCGCCGTCATCACATACCAGAAGTAGTAGTAGCGCATCGGCGCGGCGTGCCCCGGCCAGAAGAGCGGGTTGGCCGGCGGAACGCCCGTTCGCAGCACAGCGTCCACAAACGCCGTGCGCAGGGCGTGGTCGAAGACCGTGACGCTGAAGTAGAGCCGGCTGCCCACGCCGATGTCCACCAGTTCAACGACGACAAACAGGGCCCACGCCGCGGCAATCCCCGCGCCAATCAGCTCCCGCTTGTTTGCGAAGTTGAGGCCGCGCCGGCGAGACCATCCCTCGCGCGCCATGATCCCCACACATCCAAGCGCGCATGCCCCCGCCAGCCAGCACACTGCGGCCAACGACACGTACTTTCCCAGCAGCACCGCGACGAGCGTCATCCCGCCAAACGAGAGTGCCACGCCCCAGGCAAGCCGTTCACCCGCCGAGCGCCTGCGGAATCCCAGCAGGTCGCACGCCCACGCCATGCAGTACCCCGGCGCCAGCAGCAGCGCCGCAAACGCCGCCACCGACCGCAGACAGCCCAGAATGTCTCCCCAGGTCAACGCACTCAGCAGCAAATCGACTAGAACCTCCGCAAGCCATTATCGCCGCTTGGCGTGCCTACGCGCCCGGTCACGACAATATAATCCACCTGTGCCCGCCGATCCCACACTGCAACGCCATCCTCCCGGCCAGACCCTGCTCTTCGACGCCGACGATACGCTGTGGGAGAACAATATCTACTTCGAGCGCGCGATTGCGGCGTTCATCTCCTACCTCGACCACCGCACCCACACGCCCGAGGAGGTGCGCGCCCACCTGAACCGCGTGGAGCATGCCACCATCGCGGCACACGGCTACGGCCTCAAGAGCTTCCGCCGCTCGCTGGTGGCCTGCTTCGAGCAATTGACGGACGCCCCCATCACCGTGGAGAAACACTCGCGCATCCTGCGCTTTGCGCAGTCCATCGCCGAACACGAGATCGAACCACTTCCCGGAGTGGCTGCAACCCTGGCCGAGCTGGCCATGCGTCATCGCTGCCTGCTGGTCACCAAAGGCGATCCCGACGAGCAGCGCGACAAGCTCGTCCGCTCCGGCCTGGCCGCGCACTTCAGTGCCGTCGAGGTCCTTGCGGAGAAGAACGCCGCCGCCTACCGCGCCCTCGCCGCACGACACGCCTGCGACCCCGTGCGCACCTGGATGATCGGCAACAGCCCGAAGTCCGACGTCAACCCCGCGCTGGCCGCCGGACTGCACGCGGTCTTCCTTCCGCACAACTTCACCTGGGTCCTGGAAGAGGAGGCCGTCCACGAGCCCGCGGCCGGCCAACAGCTCTTAGAACTTGCAGCCTTCGCCGACCTCATTCGTCACTTCTAGGGATGCTATACTGACGCTCGGATTGCACGTCGCTCCTGCCACCGAAGAAGTGCGTGTGCAGGCTCCATGCGGAGGTGGCGAAATTGGCAGACGCACTAGCTTGAGGTGCTAGCGCCGCAAGGCATAGGGGTTCAAGTCCCCTCCTCCGCACCAATTCCGGGCAACAGGTTTTCTTGCTGAGCCAACCCAATCCGGTTGGCTCTTCGCATTGCCGCTGCAATGACGCCGGAAGAGACGCGGGCCAGCGCCCGGCGGATGGGACACGGTACAATTCACTTGTCCAAAGCGGACACGAACGACCGAGGAAGTTGGTTCCTTCAACACCACGCGAGAGTGGCGGAATTGGCAGACGCACCAGGCTTAGGACCTGGCGGAGCAATCCATGGGGGTTCGAGTCCCCCCTTTCGCACCAACCCACCAAGCACGGCCCACCGTCGCACTTGCAGCATCGCATCGAAAGCCCTATGAGCCAACCCAAGCAGCCCGCAGAACCGCAAACCGTCACGGTCACGAAGGCCGAGGACTACCGCAACAGCTACGCCAACAGCGTGCAGGTACGCATGAGCGTCTGGGACTTCTACCTGGTCTTCGGCACCATGCGCCGGGACACGCCGGACGAGGTGCAGATCGAGAACTTCCAGGGCATCTACCTGAGCCCGCAGCAGGCCAAGGCGCTGAGGAACCTGCTCGCCCACAACCTGGCGCAGTACGAGCAGACCTTCGGCGAGCTGGCGCTGGAGCCGCAGTTTGTGCCGCCGGACGGCCCCGTCCACTAGCGCGTGATGGCCCGCTCGCCAAGTCGAACTCTGCTGCGCGACGCACGCGCCCAGACGCCGCTGTGGCAGCTCTATCCGGTCTTCTTCGTCTTCGTCTACCTGTCGCACCTGACGCTGCTGCGCCTGCCGTATTACTGGGACGAGGGCGGCTACTACATTCCCGCCGCACTGGACTTCTACCACACAGGTGCGCTGGTCCCCCACTTCACCAACGCGCACCCGCCCCTGCCTTCGATTCTGCTGGCGGGGTGGTGGCGACTCTCCGGCTTTGTCCCCAGCGGGACGCGCACCTTCATCTGCATGGTGACCGCAGCGGCCCTGCTCGCAGTCTACCGGCTGTCGCGCAACCTGCTGGGCACGCGCGCGGCCGCCGCTACGACACTGCTAACGGCCATTTATCCGATCTGGTTCGCGCAGAGCACGCTGGCCCATGCGGACATCTTTGCGGCGGCGTTTACGCTGTGGGCCTTCGCACTCTACCTGACTCGCCCGCCCGGTCCCGGCGCATCCTCCGCGCGACTGCAGATAGCCGTGGCGCTGCTGTTCTCGCTCTCCGCGCTCTCCAAGGAGACGGCGATCGTACAGCCGGCGGCGCTGGCCGCGCTCGAACTCGTGCTGCTGGTTCGTGCATGGAGGACACCGCCGCTGCGGCGCGCCCACGCCGGATGGCTGGCCGCGCTCCTGTTCCCGCTGCTGCCGCTGGCCGCGTGGTTCGCGTACCACCACCATGTCACCGGCTATACCTTCGGCAATCCCGCGTACCTGCGCTACAACGCCACGGCGAACTTTACCGTTGCCCACATCTTTCACGCGCTACAGTCGCGCGCGATGCACCTCTTCTGGCAGCGCAACATCTGGCTGCCGCTGACGCTCGCGCTGGCCTGCCTGCTGTTGCCTGCGCGGCCGCAGGACGAGGCGCAACAACTGCCGCGTTCTGTCTTACGAACGATTGGCCTGCTGGTCGCGGCCAACTGGGCGTTTTTTTCGGTGCTGGGAGGAGCGCCGCTGACGCGCTATCTGCTGCCCGTCTATCCGCTGCTTCTGCTGGTCTCGGTGGCGACTTGGCGCAGCCGCACGCGGCTGTGGCCCCTGCCGGCGGCGCTGACGGCAGGGGCCTTCATTATCGCGCTGTGGATCAATCCGCCCTACAGCTTCGCGCCCGAGGACAACCTCACCTACCGCGACATGATTGTCGTCCACCAGGAGGCGATCGACTATCTGGCACGGAATTATCCGGACGCGACGGTGCTGACCGCGTGGCCCGTCACCACCGACCTGTTCTGCCCCGAGCTGGGCTACACCAGGCATTCCTTCAAGGTCGTCGCGCTGGACGACTTCACTGCGGATGACATTCGGAAGGCCACGGAGCAGCCCATCGCATTCGACACCGTGCTGGTGGTCACCACGCACTTCATCCCCCCCGCGCTGCGCAGGTACCTGGTGGAGCATCCGAACAGCTCTCGCGGCGGGGAGTTTGTGCGGGTCCCGGTGCTCACGCCCGCGGAGATCGCCGCCGTGCTTGGCGGCAACATCGTCTGGCAGGACGACCGCAACGGCGAATGGGCCGCCATCGTTCGCCTGCCGCACAGCGATGAAAAATAGGTTAGCCGGTAACTATGGGCGACTGGTTCACAGATGGGTGAGCGACTGCCGGGCGAACCGGACTTCTTCCGCCAGCACCTGCAATACATGGAACGACAATAACGGCGTCGTCTGCATCAGGTCGACGAAGTCTTCGCAGGTCACCAGGCTGAGTTCCGCGCCCTGCAGCGCTTCCGCTGTCAGGGTGTATGGTTTGGTCGCAATCACCGCAGGCAGGCCAAGCAGCGAGCCAGCGCCCACCAGGACGCTCAGGATGGCCTCGTCGCCCGACCGGCTGGTCAGTGTGGCAGACCCTTTTCTGAGAAGGTAGACGCCGGTGGGATCATCACCCTGGTGGAAGAGAATGCGATCCGGCCCGAGAGAGATCGGCTTCGCGCGCTTCTCCAGTTCCCGTATCAATTCGGAATCGCCAACAAATGAGGTTGAAACTTGCGACATGGGCTGTCTCCATCATTCAGGCCCGGAATGGCCGGCCATGCGGACCCAGGAACATAAGGTCGCGGAGTTCATTCTTTCATTGGCTGAACCATGAGAATGTGATGTGTGTCACACTGTACATCCTGCACATCGGCAGCGCTCGCAGCAAATCTACCCACGCGCCTTCTATAATCGTCAAAACATTGTGAAAACTTCGGCCAACCCCATCCTTCGGCTGCTTCCTCTGGCTATCCTGCTCGCCGCGTGGGTCGCAACTGCTGCAATACCAGCGCAAACGCTGGCCCAGAGTCAGGCGCAGAACGCGGCACAGGAGAAGAGTGCGGAGGCCGACTCGCCGGCGGACATTCGCCAGCCCGGCGGACGGCTGGTGCTGGTGCTGCCCTTCGACAACCGCTCCGGGCAGGCGAACCTGGGCTGGATTGGCGACTCGTTCCCCTACACGCTGGACCAGCGGCTCACCTCGGCGGGATTTTTGACCATCAGCCGCGACGACCGCCAGTATGCGCTGGAGCACCTGGGCCTGCCGGCGGACTTCCGCCCCAGCCGCGCCACCACCATCCGCATCGCGCAGACGCTGGACGCGGACTTCGTGGTTATCGGCAGCTACAACGTCATCAACCCCGGGGCCTCGGACAGCCGCATCGAGGTGCAGGCGCAGGTGCTGGAGGTCAACCAGCTGCGCATGTCCGCGCCGCTCGAGGATTCCAGCGAGCTGTCGCGGCTCTTCGACGTGGAGAACGCCATCGCGTGGAAGGTGGCCGGGCGCATGGACCCGCACTTTGCGGTGGCCGAGCAGACGTTTCTGGCGGCCTCGGGCGGGGTGCGGCTCAGCTCGTTCGAGGACTACATTCGCGGAACATCCGCGCCCACGCAGGAAGAGCGGCTCAAGCGTCTCGAGGCCGCCGTCGCCGAGACGCCCGGCTACAGTGCGGCGCTGCTGGCGCTAGGCAAGGAGCAGTATGCGGCGAGCCAGTTTGATGCCGCCGCTGCTACTCTGGCCAAGGTGCCGCCCACGGACCGCGCGGCGCTGGAGGCCAACTTCTACCGCGGGCTGGCGCGCTTCAACATCGCCAAGTACGCCGAGGCCGCCGCCGCCTTCGCCTTCGTGGCCGCCAGCCTGCCGCTGCCCGAGGTGGTCAACGACGAGGGCGTGGCCAACAGCCGCCAGGGAAAGGACGCCGCAGCGCTCTTTGTACAGGGCATCGCGGCCGACCCCAACGACGCCGACTACCACTTCAACCTGGCGGTCGCGCTGCTGGGGCGCGGCGACATCGCCGGGGCCACGACCGAGGTGGAGGAGGCGCTGAAGCTGCGCGCGGACGACCCCGAGGCCGCCGAGCTGCTGTCCCGGCTGCAAGCGACGCACGGCGCGACAGCCAATCTGAGATCGATCCTAAGCGCAGGGGGCTTTGACCCCACCACGCGCATCCGCCGCACCTGGTCGGAGGCATCGTTCCGCCAGGCGGCGTTTCAACTCGACCAGATGCGCGCCCTGCAGATGGCCGCGCTTCCGCCCGCAGAGCAGGCAGCGCAGTACACGCAGCTGGGCAATGAATACCTGGCGCAGGGGCTGCTTCCGGAGGCGGAGCAGGAGTTCCACACCGCGCTGGCCGCCGACCCGAGGAGCGCCGCGGCGCGCGCTGGGATCGCGCAGGTGCGCGAGCGCAGCGGATCGGCCGGCGACGCGCGCGCGGAGGCGCAAAGCTCGATTCAACTGGCGCCCAACGCCGCCGCATACTTGGTGCTGGCGCGGCTCGACATGCAGATCAACCAGCTCTCCGAATCCGCATACAACGTGGGCAACGCACTGCGCATGGAGCCGGACAACCCCGCCGCGCTGGGCATGAAGACCGTGCTCGCGGCGCGCGGACAGAACCTTCCGTAATCTGCGACGAGATATCGAGTTGTCAGTCCTAAGCGGCGGAATCCGCGATTCTGCCGTATGGTTAAAGCGAGGCCCCAAGCCGACGAGGTGCGTCCTTTGCTCCGCCATCCAATTATTAGCCGCATGATTCGTCGCATGAGAAATTCGGTCGTGGCGTTGACCGCGCTGGTCACGCTGCTGCCGGCAAACGCGCAGGCGCAGACAGCCGTCTCGTCGCCGCTGGTGGTCAAGCTCTCCATCCACGACACCATCCAGCCGATCACCGCCGAGTACATGAAGCGGGGCCTGGACGCCGCAGCCAGCCGCCACGCCGCAGCCGTTCTCATCTCCATGGGCACACCCGGCGGCCTGCTCGATTCCACGCGCGAGATGGTTGCCGACATCGAGGCATCGCCGGTGCCCGTCATCATCTTCATCGAGCCCTCCGGCAGCCGCGCCGGCTCGGCGGGATTCTTTCTGCTGGAGGCGGCCGACGTGGCCGCGATGGCTCCGGGGACCAACGCTGGAGCGGCCCACCCGATCCTCGAAGGCACCACGATGGACCCGGTGCTGAAGGAGAAGATCGAGAACGACGCGGCGGCCTTCCTGCGGTCGTATGTAACGGTGCGCGGGCGCGACGCCAA
>Ga0074045_10002624_pt1 | contig 16590 bp, 7 predicted proteins | sample BogForMeECP23OM2_FD_94442 | JGI IMG/M metagenome (GOLD analysis project Ga0074045, IMG submission 94442) | Bog forest soil microbial communities from Calvert Island, British Columbia, Canada - Bog Forest MetaG ECP23OM2 | ecosystem: Environmental > Terrestrial > Soil > Wetlands ...
ACGATCGCCGGCCGGCCTGCGTAGCCTTGCCACGCAAACCCGAATGCGCAGTAGACCAGAGCGGCCACCGAGACGGCGCATAGCGCGCTCAACAGGGCGTGCGCCGCGTTGCGTGACCGGCCCAGCCCCGAGTGGATCAGGGCCAATCCCGCTCCCGCGAACGGGATGAGCAGGATGAATAACAAACACAGCGCCGCCTGCGCTTCCGGAAGTGCCGCCGCCGCAACCGGCGTCACTCCCGCCCCCTGCCTGGAACCAGATGCGATCGCGCGACGAAAGTCAAGCCGAGCGCTTCCACGCCAATCCCCGCGAACATGAATCCCGCTTGCACTGGCGCGGCGCCGAACAAAGCCACCGCGGCCAGGACGATCATCCAACCGGCAAGCAGCAAGAAAAAGCCCGTGATCCGCATGGAAAACACGGTCCATTATAGCAACGGCTTTGCGCTGGACTCGGACGTTCCGCGACCATGAACGCCGATTTCCAGAACCACACCCACGAAAGTTCTCCGCGGTGGCCACAAGCGTGCGCGCGAGGATGCGATGCCCGGCGTGCTCGTTCCGCCCAACGATTCGCGTCCTGGGCAAGCTAGCGCAGAGAACCCAGGCGCTCTTTTTCACACACCACCTTCATCTGGTCGAAATCGCTCGGGCGACGCTTGGGCAGTCGGTCTCGGTCATAACGTTGTCTAAAGGAAATAGCGGGATTGAACGATGGACGGCACATGAGGAGAATTTGTGGGCTGTAGATAGAATCGTAGCTGTGAGGAGCCTCCGGCTTCCACCGGAATCCACCGGCCTCAACGGGGCAGCCGCATCACATTGAAGCGTAAGCACTTGAAAACAGAGCCGTTACGCCTGAGGCCGGAAACCGCCTTGGGCGCAGGGGGCCGGGCGTTCAAATCGCCCCGCCCCGACCAACCGAACCAGTCATTTGGCCCAAGCCGAGGCGCCGAAATCCGGCGCCCGTCCACACGGATGTCCACATCAAACCTCGTTTACCCCCTCGAATGCTCCCTTCTTCAGTCGTGGCCTGAGCCCTCCAGGCTTCACTTCCTGCCAATCAAAGGCTCCCGCGTTTGGAAGGCCCGCCAGTCGCGTGGAGTTTCGCGCCAAGGCTACTCCGGATAGTGAGCGGACTTTCTCCCACGCGCCTATCCACCCGGCCCGCCTTTGGCGCGATGAGGGCGTCTCGCAGTCAGCCGCTGTCCTCGCCGGCGTGGATCGCCGACGAGGCCACGTGCTCCTCCGGCCGGGCGGCGGCAGCCGCCGCTGCGGGCGCGCCCGCAGCGCGCAACTCAATGGAAACCCGGCGCGCCGGCCGCGGATGACGCGGGCGGGCGGCGGGAGGCCGATGGCGTTCACATGGCCGGGTTCCTGATGCCGGCCAGCTGAACCTGGGCCTCCAGGTGATTCACGTTCAGGTTGACGGCTTCCTGCATCTGGGCCAGGGCTTCCTGCCGCTTGCCCGTGCCAAGGTAGCCCAGGCCCAGAACGTAATGGCCCTGGGCGAGGCGGTCGGCCTCGGTTTCCCGCTCGCCGAACTTGGCGAAGTAGTCGGGCCGGCCGCCCGGTGCGGCATGCAGCGCCTCCTCGCCCGAAGCGACGAGAGCGGCGAAAATCCGGTCGGCCTCGGGTCCGCGGCCGAGCTTGTGCAGGGCCTGGGCGCGGTAGTACTGAATCTCGGGCCAGAAGGCCAGGGCGGCGAAGCTCGGGCGGTACTTGGGGGAGGGCGGCGCGGCGGCCTTCTCGAGGAAGGCGCGGGCGTTGCCCGAGTCGCCCAACACTTCGTAGGCGGTGGCGATGAAGTAGTAGACGACGGGCGCCCGGCCGCCGTCCACGGGCCGTCCTTCGGAGAAGTTGTCGGGGTAGTCCAGGGCGGCCTGGTAGCGTTTCAGCGCTTCCCTGTAGTTCCCGGCGCGAGCCGATTCGTGGCCGCTGAGCAGCATCGCGCTCTGGTAGGAGGAATGCGCGGCGTACTGGCGTCCGCCCTCCCAGATGGTGTAGTGATGGCCGTTCAGCAGCAGCTCCAGGGCCTTGTCGTATTGGCCCAGCTGGACGTAGAGCCGGATCTCGCGCGTGAGGGCATCGTCGCGCTCGAGCACGGCCTGCTGGTGCTGGAGCAGCGCCTGCAGCCGCTGGGCGGGAGGGACGAGGGCGCGCTCGGAGAACTCGTCCAGCTCGGCCATGAACTTGGGGAGCGGATCGAGGGCGACCGCGGTCTGCAGCGAGCGGACGGCTTTGGGATAGTCCTGCTCGGTCCAGGCGTAGGCGTCGGCGAGGTTGCGGTGCACCATGGGGAAGTTGGGGTCGAGGTCGCGGGCCAGCTCCCAGGCCTTGATGGCCTCGCGCGGCTGGCGGTCATCCAACAAGTTGCCGAGATAGAAGGGAGCGCGGGCGTCAGTGGGGTTGCGTTCCATGGCGCGCCGGAGGACGGCGATTGAGTCTACGCGGAAGGGGAAGCAATAGTCGGCGGGCATGCGGCGGGCCAGGTCGTAGCAGCGTGCGGCCTCCTGATCGTGGCCCGCCTTCTCGTTCATATACGCGAGCCAGTAGTAGACCATGGGGTGGACGCGCATCTTGTCCGGATAGGCGGAAACGAGCTCGTTCAAGGCCGCGATGCCCTGGTCCCACAAGCCCGCGCCGGCGAGGTTCACCGCCATCTCGAGGTACGGCTGCACGTCGTCGTTCCACTGTCCTGGGGAGAGGAAGATGCGGCGCTTCTGCTCGTGCATCAGGCTCAGCTCGCGCTGCGCCCAGACGTCCAGCGGGTCGACGGCCAGGGCGGCGGCGGAGACGGCGCCGGCGTCCTTCTCCCGTCCGAGCTTGCGCAGAATGGAGGCTTTCAGGTTCAGGGCCTTGGCGTTGGCCGTGTTGGCCGAGAGCGAGCGGTCGAGGAACTCGAGGGCGTGGGCGTAGTCGTGCTTGATGCAGGCCAGCTCCGCCAGGCCGTAGTAGCTGGGCGCGGCCCAGGCGAAGCTCCAGGTGGCATCGAACAGGGTCTTGTAGGCGGCATCGAACTCGCCGCGGGCCTTCTGGACGAGACCGAGGTAGTAGAGCGGCTCGCCGTCTTTCGGCCGCGTATAGTTGGAGGTCACACGCCCCGCCGCGGCGGAGAGTCTCTGTTCCGCCTCCTCGAACATGCCGCGCTTGTAGAAGAGGATGCCGAGCTCGGTGTTGGCTCTGTCATCGCCGGGGTCGCGTTTGAGGACTGCATCGAACCATGGATAGGGCTCGGCCGCCGGGTTGAAGAACTGCTGCAGGCGCAAGCCGGTGAGATAGGTCTGCTCATTGGTCGGAATGCCGGCCGGATCGGCCGGAGGCAGGGCGGGCTTGGGCAAGGGCAGGTTCTTGCGCTGATAGGGCTGGTAGGAGATCAACTCCTCGGAGCCGTCCAGGAGACGGACCTTCAGCTCCTTTTCCTGCGTCCCCTGGGGCAATGGCACCTGGGCCAGGAAGGGTGTGGCGGGGTCGATCGAGATCGTTTTCTCGAAGAGCGCCTTGCCGGAGGCCTCGAGCAGCACTTTGGCGCCGCGGTGTTCCGAGGTTGTGTACAGGCCGATCGAGGCGGCGCGGGGCGTCACCTCGAGACTGACGGCGGCCTGGAGGTTGGCGTTCCTGACGATGCCGATCTTCTGGAAGGGATACCAGAACTGCTTGACGGTCTTGACTTCCGAGGGTTGGATCCAGCTGTAGTCGGGCTCGTTGTCGGAGTAGGAGCCGGCCATCAGCTCCATCACGGGGCCGTCGGCCGGCTCGGTGAGCAGCTTGTCCCACATCTGGCCCTGTTCGCCGGCGCCCCAGGTCCAGAACTTCTTGCCCGGGGAGACGTGGTGGTCGGCGACGTAGAGAACACCGGCCTGTTTCGCGTGGTCGTAGCCGCCGAACCAGTCCTCGATGCAGTCGTAGGCGAAGATCGAGTTCATCTGGATGTGGGTCTTCCACAGCGAGACGTCCTCGCCCGTGAAGTCGATGCCCTGGTAGTGCCCGTCGGCGATGGGCCAGCGGATGAAATCGGTCTTCGCGTGGTAGGTCCCGACCTCGGTGCTGGGCGGAAACAGGATGCGGTAATCCGGGCTCGCAGGGACGCCGAAGTTGGCGAAGTAGAGGAAGCTGTTGGCCGCCGCGGACTCGTTCATCAGCTTGAAGGTGCCCTCGAGGTAGGACGTGTCGGGGTGCAGCGTGAGGCCGATGAGCCAGCGCATGCGATGGTTGATCTCCAGCTCGCCGACCCAGATGGTGGCGCTGCCATCGGGGCTCTTTTCAAGCTTGTACTGCACCGGCAGGTAAACCGACGGCCGATGGTGGTGCGGCACGTTCCATTCGATGCCGCCGTCCAGCCAGGCCCCCAACATGCCGACGAGGCCCGGCTTCACCGCGCTGGCGCTGTAGAGAAACTTGTAGTTGTCGGTTTTGTCCAGGGCGTAGAAAACGCGGCCGCCAATCTCGGGCAGGACGCCGATTTTGACATATCGGTTTTCCAGATAGAGCATCTTGTGGCTCTGGTCCTTGCGGACGTAAGTCAGCTTGTCCTGGACCGGATACGGGTAGAAGTGCCCCTGCGCGCCCTGGTACGCTCTGCCGTGGTAAAACATGGGCGTTGTCAGGGGTGCTCCTATCAGGTATGTGGGGAGGGTAACGGATTCCTCCCAAACTCTCACAGAGGTGTCCTGTGAGCGGCACTCAGTCGGCCAAAGGCCTAAAACAACCGTCGTGCAGAGCAGTAATTGTAATGAGTATTTCCTGTTCAACATAATCACCTCCAAATCGATGTCCGCCCGTAATGCCGTTAGGGCGATGGCCGCGGCGTCAATCGGCCATCGGACCGTCTTAGAGAGTTACCTCGAAATCGTCAGATTCGAAATCCGAGTTCAAGACCTTCTCACCTATTGGGGGGATCGGCGTGACAGCTGATGTTCTGGCTTCGGATACGTTCAAAAAATCTCATTTCTAGGCAGTTGCCGGGGAATGGGTTACTCCGGGCGGCCGAGCGTCAGGAGCCAGGCCCCTTGCTATGCTTCGGGAGGCACTGAGCAGTCGATCCCTCAAGAAACCATGCACACCTATGATCGCCACTCAATCAGGGACTGAAAGACGGCGGCGGGATTCCCGCCGCCGTTTCCAAAGGACCGAAGTGTCGAGGCCGGCTAGAATAGTAACTTTAAGCCGAACTCAAGCTGACGGCCTGCCACACTAGTCGGGCTAGGATAACCGCCGCCATTCCCCGCCTGGCCGAAGATACCACCAGGGGCGCCCTGATAAAGCGCCTGGCCGAATCCCGGACCGATATTCACAGACGGATCGCTACGGTTCAAGTTGTTGAGCGTGTTGTAAACGTTCATCCGCATCTCGAGGCGGAACTTTTCAGTGATCCTGAAGAACTTCGAGATGGTCGCATCGAGGTTCAGGAAGTGCGGGCCAGTCATGCAGTCGAAGGTGTAGGGATTGGTCCGAGGCGTAAAGGCCACGTTAGACGGGATCGACTGAAACACCGAGATGTTGAACCAGGCGGATGGCGTGGGGTTGGCGACACACGGGCTTTGGCCGCTCCAAATCATGTTGCCACCCTGCGGGTTGTTCAACTCGCCGCTACCGCCGTTAAACGTCACGTAGTCGCCCGACATCATAGTCAGCAGCCCCGTGAGTTTCCAGCCGCCGATCACGGCGTCGCCCACCCGGTTGATGTCGCTCAGATAGGTCCGGCCTTTCCCGAACGGAATTTCGTATGTCCCAGCGGCGTTGAACCGCTGGTGCGGCTGGTTGCTGTCCAGCCATTGAAATTCGTTGGCGTACAGGGCGTAATCGGTGAGAGAATTCCACGCGGATCTCTCACGGATGTAGACGTACGTGATAAGGAAGTTGTAGCCCTTGCTGAAAGCCTTCTGGGCCTTCAACTCCAACGAGTTGTACCGCTCCGGGGCGCAGCATCCTCCCATTGCAACCAGCGCCCCATACTGCGGATAGGGGACCAGCAGTTGGGAAAGGGTAACGTCTGGTTGGTTCCACAACGGACCTGGAACTATTGTGTTGCTCAGATAATGGTAAAAGGGGTTTGCGACGGTCGTAGTCAGGGCGCTCTCGTTTGCCGTCAGGTACTGAGGATTGGGTTGGTTCAGCGCCTGCGAGTACCACTTGTCCCCGATATTCAAGAAATACGTCGCCGAGACGACATATTGGCCGGGGAATTCGTGCTGGAGATTGATATTGAAGCGTTGGTTGTAGGCCTTCGTCATATTCTTCGGGTAAAACTCGAGGGACTCCCCGCCGGTGCCGAGCTGCGGTCCCGAAGCCCTTCCGAGAAGAGGGGCGAGCGGGTTGCTGGCGGCTGGAAACGGGTCCGCGAAGTACTCTTGGGGAACGCCTTGCAGGGGATTCAGCGTATACTGAGTGCCAAACACTCCGTAGTACGGCGGACCGATAGCATTCACGTCGCCCTGCCCTGCGATGCCATTCAGGTACATGCCTGCGTAGGGGGTCATGTATATGGAATAGCCCGCCCGGAGTGCCGTTCTGTCGTTGATCCGGTACGCGATGCCGATACGCGGCTGAAGCGCAAGTTTCTGCGGGTTCCACATGCCCGGATTGGACGAGCTCGTGAAATTCCATTGCCCGTTCCACTGGTAGTAGTTGCTGCCTGCGATGGCAAGAGCGGCGGCCGGCATGGCGGGCGCGTTCCCTCCGCCGTAGGCGGGGTTGGGAGCCGACAAATCGAGGCCCCCTAAGATGTGAGCCGCATCGTGGTAAGCGGTCTCATATTCGTCGCGCAGGCCGAGGTTGATCGTGATCTTGGGGCTCAGTTTCCAGTCGTCCTGGAAGTACATGCCATAAAATTCGGATTGCGGAACCTCAGCCGCCCCGCCGGTCATAAACGAACTATTGTCGAGCGCGCCGAGCAGGAATGAGGCGTATCCGTCGCCGGTCGTGTTCGCCGACGCCCCATTGACGTAGGATTGCGCCGTGAGGGCCGTGTTGAAATTGAAAGTCGGCAGGGGGTAGAAAGCGTTCGAGTTCTTTTCGCGACGGATTTCGATGCCTGTTTTCAGGTAATGCGCACCGGCCTGATGGGAGATCTTCGCGTCCCAGGCCTGGGCACCCAGGCCCTGATTCCAGAAGTACCCATATTCGCCGCCGCCGAATGCGACGCCGTTGCCGATATTGACCTGCGGCGTGTAGATTGGAAGGCCGGTCTCGTTATTCAGGTAGGTCTGATACCAATTGTTGTTGGGCCAAAACGTAGAATAAATCGTCGGGGGGTTTACCGGCGGACTAAGAGAGTCCTGGACGGTGTGGTAGTCGCCATGGAAACTCACGACGGTGCGTGCATTGACCGTCCAGACTACATCGCCGCCCACCGACCAGCCAGCCCGCAGGGTTCCGCTCACCGGAAAGAGAGGGGAACTCGTGGGATTGCCTATCTCGTTGTTCGTGTAATACTTGGCGAAGCGGCCGAAGACCTTCCATTTGGAGCCGATGTTGTAATCCGCGCGCTCGGAGTAATCGTAATACTGGAACGAATTGGGTATATCGGTGGAGAAATTATTTGTGTGCGTGACGCCAATGCCGGCATTGTTGGGCTTCCAGATCTGCGCCATCATCGCCTTCGTGTCGGGATCCATGCGGCTGCCTGGAATCACATTATTTGCGAACGGCACCCTGGTGGGTTGGCCGGTGACCGGATCGGTCACGGAGGGGATGGCCGGGTCGTAGATCGTTCGTATGCCAGTGTTCCCACCGCCAAGGTCATAGTACGACTGCGAGAAATCACCGTTCCTTTCCAGGTCAGTCGGGGTCGTGTCTGCAATTAACCTACTTGGAGAAGCGACGTTCCAACGTTCTAGCGAGAAAAAATTAAACAGTTTGTTCTTGAGGATGGGGTTGCCGAGCGTTCCACCGTACATATTCTGGCGCGTGGAAGTCAAGGTGTCGGTGGTGCGGTCGAACATGGCGCTAGCCCAGGGGTAGCGGCCCAGGTAGAAGCCGCTGCCGTGCCACTCATTGGTTCCCGACTTCGTCGTCATCGTGATCGCGCCGCCGCTGCTATGGCCGGTTTCGGCGTCCACGCTGTTCGTGGAAACGACAATTTCCTGTACCTCGTCCATGTTCGGGAGGACGGTGGTCTTGTAGCCGGTGCCGATCGGGCTGCCATCGACCCGCAGTTCGTTGCTCATGTTGGTGCCGCCGCCCAAGTCGACGCTATTGGCGGACCAAGAGTTGTAGGGATCTATCTCGCCGCGCGTGTTGAACGCAGATGGCGCGATCAGACTCAGCTTGAACGTGTTGCGGTCGAGACGAGGGACTTCCGCCACCATTGTCGAATCGAGGGTGATGTCCTTGTTGGCGGAGTTGAATTCCACCGCCCCGGGCGTTTCCGTCACGGTGACGGTCGTCTGGACGGAGCCGGTTTTCAAACCCACATTCACGGTGACGTCGCCGCCGGTCTGAACCAGGACGTTCTCCTGGACGAATTTGCTGAAGCCGGCCATTTCGACCGTCACAGAGTAGTTCCCCGGATCGACGTCGTCGAATACATACAGGCCGGTACCGCCTGTCTTCTGAACCACCTTCCATTGAGTGTTGACGTTGAGCAAGGTGATCGCCGCGTTGACGACCACCGCTTTGCTTTCATCGGTTACGATGCCCTCAACACGACCACGGGTTGTTTGTGCCTGCCCCACCGGCAACAATGCCAGTAGAGCGAACACGAACGCGATTAGAAACACAATTCGAGCTTGTTTCATGGCTCTTCGCTAACCTCCTGATTCCAGGAACCCCCGTTCCTGTCTGCTCCCTTTCCTCACCTTTCGCCCCGTCCCATTGATGGATCCGGGCCCGTTCACTTGATTGTGCCGCGCTCTGCCCGCACCCAGCTTGAAATACTGACGCTTAGCGCAAGAATTAACGTTTGCGTGGTGCGATCACCTCTGGGTGCCTGCCTTGAACATCGCGACGAAACTCAGAATTTCCCTCAAGCGCTCCAGTTGAGAGCCGTTCCCCTCGGCAAACGTTTTCGCGACGATATTATCGCCGCATAGGTTGATTGTCAAGCGGAAACTGACTCTCGGCCTGACGACGCAGGTGTCGTACGATTGGTTCCTCCGAATCTGCGCATTGCCAAGATGGGGGAGGGAGCGTCATCTTGGATCGTTAAGCCCTTTGTTTTGAGACTGAGTTGGTTCCTGCCCGGAGTCAGGTTTCTAGCCGCTGATCGGCCCCGTCCAAGTCGAGTGGGGACTGGGGGATTCGGGCCAATCGCGTCGGAATCTGCCCAAACAGCCCAGTTTGCGGTTCTTCGATGACAATGGATTGGTCCACCCGCCTCGCCAACAAGTGCTCTCCCTCATCCAAAGCGCCGGCCGCAAAGCGCATTCTCGAACGAGCGTGCTATGTGCAGGCGAGAGGAAGACGCCCACAAAGGGGTTGCCCCCAAGGGCAAAGGGTGTTAGCATCTCATGCTTGAGAAAACGTTTTCGCGGGGACTTGAAGGGGGTGAGTCGCCGGTGAATATGCGTGAGATCGCGAAGCGCGCGAATGTTTCCATCTCAACCGTGTCGCGCACGATCAATCGCCACCGGACGGTCGACCCTAAGCTCGCGAAGCGGGTGTGGAAAGTCGTAGAGGAAATTGGATACTACCCGAACACTCAGGCGCGTGCTCTCGTTTCCGGGAAGAGCCGGATTCTGGGACTGATTGTGTCGGAGATCACCAACCCATTCTTTCCCGAAATCGTTCAGAGTTTCGAGAACACGGCCGTAGCGAATGGGTACGAGATTCTCGTTACTTCCACAGTCCATGAGCCGGAGCGGATGGAACTGGCCGTGCGGCGCATGATCGAAAGGCGCGTGGACGGAGTGGCGGTGCTCACGTTCGGTTTCGAAGAGAAGCTGACGGCGGACTTGCGATATCGGAAAATTCCTCTGGTGTTCGTTGACGTCGGACCGCTTGCACCGGGTGTCGCCAACATCCGCATCAATTATATGAACGGCCTCCGGCAGGCTGTCCAGCACATCGCGGCGCTCCGCCACGAACGAATCGCGTTTGTGACCGGTCCGCTGACTCTCAAATCGGCCATCGCCCGGCGGGAGTGCTTTGAGAGGTCCATGCAAGAGATCGGACTGCACGTGGCGCCGGAATACATTGTGGAGGCGAATCACACACTGGAAGGTGGCATGCGCGCGTTCGCAAGTATCGCCCAGCTGAGGGAGCGCCCGACTGCAGTGCTCTGCTCCAACGACATGACCGCCATCGGAGTCATGCGCGAGGCCTACGAGTACGGCATTTCGGTGCCCAGCGAATTGTCGGTGGTCGGATTCGATAACATCCGGCTTTGCGAGTTCACCACGCCGCCGCTCACCACCGTCGAGATGTCGCAAGTGGGTCTTGCGCAGCTCGCATTTCGCGCGCTCGTGGAAGAACTCGCGGACTCGGAGGAGGCCAGAGCGCCGCGGGAATATACGCTTTCAACGAATCTCGTGCTGCGGCGTTCGACCGCGCTGGCACAGGAACCAGTCGCTGCCGCGTGAATCGGCGCTTCTCCCGCCCGCAATCCACGAGGCGGTTTCTGCCCAGCTGGCTTTGGATTGACGAGCCGAAAGACGGGCCTGGAGGTTGTCGCTATACTGATCTCATCGGACGTCGGCCCGCCACGATGACTGCCCTGCCCCGCCGCATTTTTCTCAGCCTGCTCGCGTCGCCGGCCGCCAATTGCTTCGGGCAAATGGCATCGCGCGGCGTCAGGCCGGCTCCGCGCGGCAAGCCCTCAGGACTTCCTTTCAAGGCCCGCTTCACCGATGTGGCTGAGCAGGCAGGGCTGAAGGATACGGTGATCGCCGGCCATCCCTATCGCGCCGACTACATCATCGAGGTGATGAGCTGCGGGGTAGCTTTCTTCGACTACGATAACGATGGCTGGCTCGACATACTGGTGCTTTCGGGATCGAGGTTCGGCGATCCGCCGCCTGACGCATCCAATCGCCTGTACAAGAACAACCGCGATGGCACATTTTCGGATGTGACGCGCAAAGCGGGCCTGTTTCGAACCGGATATGCGTACGGCGTTACGGTTGGCGACTACAACAACGACGGCTTCGAAGACCTGTTCATCACCTACTATGGACAAAACGTGCTGTATCGCAACAATGGCGACGGCACATTCACGGATGTGACCAAAGAGGCCGGATTGCTGGATGCGGCGCCGCGTTTCGGCACCGGTTGCACGTTCGTCGACTACGATCGGGACGGCCGGCTCGATTTGTTCGTCTCCAATTACTCCGGCTTCGATTTTCAGTCGGTTCCTCGGACGGGCGACAAAACCTGCAACGCCGACAATGTCTTCTGTGGACCATTCGGATTGGCATACGGCAAACACTCGCTCTATCACAACAATGGCGATGGCACGTTTTCGGATGTCACCGAGATTTCAGGGATCAGCAAAGTCGCCGGTGGATACGGGCTGACGGCCGTCGCGGCGGATTTTCATAACGACGGCTGGCCGGATATCCTGCTCGCCTGCGATTCCACTCCCAGCCGCCTGTTCCGGTACAATCACGACGGCACATTCAGAGAGGAAGGATTCGAGAGCGGCGTTGCACTGAGCGAGGACGGCCAGGTGCAGGCGGGGATGGGGCTGGGAATCGGGGATTTCCGGCTGGACGGAAGCCTGGACATCATCAAGACGCACTACGCGGCGGACACTCCGGCCGTCCTGGTGAACAACGGCAAAGGCAGCTTCGAGGACGCAACGATTCGCTCCGGACTGGCTGTCGAAACCCGCTATATCACCTGGGGCGTGGGCATTCAGGACCTCGACAACGACGGCTATCCGGACATCTTCTGGGTAACCGGCGGCATTTACCCGGAACTGGACAAGCGACCCGGTAATCCACCCAACAGGATGCCGCGCGTTGTCTTCCGCAACCTGGGCAACGGGCGCTTCGAGGAGCTGATCGCCGAGGCCGGTCCGGGCGTCGAGGCGCCGCACATCAGTCGCGGTTGTGCCTTCGGCGACTTCGATAATGACGGTGACGTGGACATCGTCATCGTGAATCACAACGAACCGCCGTCGCTGCTGCGCAATGATGTGAGCGGCGACAACCATTGGATCAAGGTCAAGCTGACGGGCATAAAATCGAACCGCAGCGCAATCGGGGCGCGGGTCGTGGCGCATTACGGTGACAAAGTGCAGGCTCATGAGGTCCTCGCCCAGTGCTCTTACTTGTCGGTGAACGATAGCCGGCTGCACTTCGGGCTGGGGAGCGCCGCCTCGGTAGACATTGAAATCCGGTGGCCGCTGGGCCTGATCGAGAAGTTTCCCGGGGTCGCCGGCGATCAGTTAATTTATGTCACCGAGGGCGCCGGGATCACGCGGACCGAGAAATTTGCCGCGAGCCCCAGGCCGGCGCCGCGGCAACAGACCTGATAGTCGAGGTCGCGAACTTTGCCCGTTGCGAACGGCAGCTGTAAACTTGTCGTGAAATCACGGGTCCACTTTTTCCTCGTGGCCCGGGCAGGCAACACGGTTGTTTCATGACAACTTCTGAGAAGGGGTTGGCTCGTTGAGACGATTACTGGCAATTCTGGTTGTCGCGGGAACGCTGCTCGCGCAGCATTCCCCTGTCGACGCTGCCTGGGATCTTGTCCTCCAAGGGGAGACCGTGAAAGCGGTCGGGCTGCTTGAGCAACTCATTCGCAAGGAACCTGGCAACGGCGACGCGCGGCTGCTGCTGGGCAGTCTCCTGGCGGTCCAGGGCCATCTGGCCGAAGCTATCGCGCAATTGAAAGAAGCCGTCCGCTTGCTGCCCAACTCAGCCGAGGCGCACAACACGCTGGGCGAGACGTTCAACACTGCCAAGAACCCCAAGCAGGCGCGAGAGGAATTCGAGAGAGCGGTTCAGCTCAACCCGAAACTGGCCCACGCACAAGTCAACCTGGGGATGGTCCTGGGCCAGGCCGGAGAACTCGTCCCCGCCGCGGAACATCTCGATCAGGCGATCAAGCTGCTGGGCCAGACCGAGGATGCGGCACTGCCGCACTATTTGAGAGCGAAGGTGTACACCGAACAAGGCGAGAAAGAAAAGGCCGCGGCGGAGTTGAGCACGGCGGTGCGGCTGAAGCCCGATCTGGCCGCGGCCTGGTCGGACCTGGGGCAGGCGCGAAAGGCCCTGCTGGACGATGCCGGCGCGCTCGCGGCCTTCGAGCGCGCAGCCTCCCTCGATCCAGAGAATGCAGCTTCGCAGGCCCGCCTGGGCGCGGAATACCTGCATCAAAAGCAACCCCACCAGGCGGTGATCCACTTGCAGCAAGCGATGCAGCTCGATCCCGCGGACCAGACGGCGCTTTTCAACCTGCAACTGGCCTTGCGCGAAGATGGGCAGGAGGAACAGGCGGGTGCGGTCAAAGCCAGGCTGGCGGAAATTCTGCGCAAGAAGGATGAGACGCTCCAGAATGGGCTGACCGCGACGCGTCTCAACAATGAGGGCGTGAAGCTCCAACAGTCGGGGGATCTGCGCGGCGCATTGGAAAAGTATCGCGCCGCGCACAAGCTGAATCCCGAGCACAACGGAATCCGTTTCAACCTGGCGGCCGCGCTTCTGCGCCTCGGCCGCTGGAAAGAAGGGTTGGCGGAATTGCACGAATGTCTCGCGCGGGACCCGCAGAATCCCACGCTGAAGGCAGTGTGGGACGATGCAGTGCGTCAGGCGCCGCCGGGATCGTGGGTCGAAATTGCGCCCGGGCCCGCAGCGAAGTCGCTTGAACCTTAGAGCATCCGCGCAAGTGGGAAAGAACTATAAGCGAGCGCGCGTGCGCTCAGCCGCGATGGCAAGAAATCACGGCCGTGAAGGGCCTGGCGCGCGCTGTTGCCGCAGTGGCGTCCCGGCCTGGTACAGCGCGATCCGCGGGGTCAGCACCGCGACCAATTCGAGGTCGTTGAGCTGTTTTGCGATTTCGATCGCCCGCCTTTCGGTCTGAACGGCCTCGGGGAAACGGCCCGTTTCCGCATATGCCGACGCCAGCGCATCGAAGGCCCGCGGTTCGCGCTCGCCCGCGAGCTTCACGGCGCGTTCCGCCAGAGTGACCGCTTCCGCGCCATTGCGCAACGCTGGGTCGGAAGCGGTGGCCAGCAGCCGCGCCGTCTGGATCAGTGCGGACAGGTTGTCCGGCTGCAGCCGCAGCAGGGCGCGCCAGTGCGCCAGGGCCTCCGCCGAGCGGCCTTGCATTGATAGAAGGATCGCCAGGTTCCGATGGCCGTTCGCGTAGTCCGGGTCGAGTTGCAGCGCTTTTTCGAACTGCGCCGCCGCCGCAACCGGGCGCCCCTGTCGCGCCAGTAGCGCGCCGAAATCGCCTTGGACGGCGGCATTGCCAGGCAAGAGTCGCGCGGCCTTCTCAAGGTGCTCAAGCGCTTCATCGGGACGGCCAGCACCCGTGAGGGCGATCGCGAAGTTGGCCTGAGTCTCGCCATCCCCGGGGTTCATTCCTACTGCTTTCGCGCAGATGGAAAGCGCGTCCGCGGGCCGGCGCCCGCTCAGAGCCAGAGCGCCACAGAGGTAGCCCTCCGCAAGCGCGTAGCTGGGGTTAAGTTGCAACGCTGTCTCGAGGCTTGAGATCGCGATGTCAAGCTGGCCCCCGCGCATCTCGTCTCTGCCGAGATAGAAATACGCGTCGGCGTTGCGCGGGTCGATCTCCAGAGCCTTCTTGTATTGAGCGATCGCTTCAACGGGACGGCCGACCTTCTCCAGGGCCAGCCCGAAGTTGTTGCGCGCCCGGACGTTTCGTGGATCCGACACGATCGCCCTTTCGAACGCGGCGACCGCCGCCGCGGTCTCGCCGTACGTCGCCAGGTCATAGGCCTTCCCAATATCGCGATAGAACTCTACGGCAGGCACATCGATCTGTTCCAGCCCGTCCGCGGCGATGTTCACGAACTCGGGGATGTTCACCGCGCGGTTCGCGGCGGTCGAGTTCTCAATGAGCACGGCCGGAGTGTCGTTACCCTGCTCGTCGAGATGCGTCAGAAACATTTCCGTATATGGCGAGCGGCTCTTCGAGGAAAAGACCAGCCACCGGCCATTCGGCGAGAAGCTGTGCCACGAGTTCATCAACGCAGTGTTGCAGCGCATGCGGCGCGCCGTGCCGCCTCGCGCCGGAATGATGTACAACGCGCTGTCCGGGCGCATCAACTGGCCATTGCGCGCTTTGACGAAGACGATCCAGCGGCCGTCCGGCGAGATCTTCGGAAACGAATTGCTCATGCCATTGTTCGAGGCCCCGGCAACCGGTTCAGGCGTGCCGCCGTTTCCATCATTGAAGGGAATTCGATAGAGATTGTATTGGATCTGAGTTTCATTCGGATCGTTCGCGTAGGCCGCGAACGGAACGCCTTGGCGAATTGGATCCTTCGCCTCGGCGCGCTCGAAAACCAAGTACTTCCCGTCCGGACTCCAGAACGCGCTGAGCTGCACGTAGCGCGGGTCCGAGGCCCCGGAGAGCGGCCTGAGCAGCCCGGTCGCCCGGTTGTACCAGGCCAGTAGGCCGCGGGTCAGGTAGAAGACCTGCAGGAAACGGTAGTCTTTGAAGTTTGCGACATAATAGGCGCCCGTTAGGTACTGATTGGCGGACGGAGTTACGCCGGCCGACGACGGATCGATCGTGGTAATGACGGATTGGCCATCTGGCGAGACCTGCGACATGAAGGCGACGCGGGTGGGTGAACTGAGCTTGCCGTTCACCGACCGCCACTCGATCACGTTCTCATCGCGGATCGACATGCGGGGCCGGATCGGTGCGAGCATATAGAATCCCTTGTCATTGCGCGGACCATCGAGGTCCATGCCCAGCGTCTTTCCATCACGCGAGAAAGAATGGCAGTTCGCGCACGTCGGCATGCCCGTTAGGAGGATCCGGCTGCTCGTCTCGCCGATGTTGCGGATGCGCCACGCAATCAACGGCACGGCGGACGGCGCGAGGGGTTTGATGACGCCTGGCTGCAATTCGGATGGCATCAGCGGGACATCGCGGTAAAACACCGGCGCTCCGACGGGATCTCTCGAGGTGGCAATGGAGACTCGGCCCTGGGAGACCGGCTGTCTTGCGCCGCCGCGGCGCAGGCCGGTGAATGTGACTCTTGCGGGCTTGTCCACGGAGTGCGTTTTAATGAGTGCCCAGAGATCCGCATCGGGCCTCCAGGTGTGCGCCGCTGCTTGTTTGGGCGTCAACTCGGGTAATTTGTTCGTCTGTGAGATACAGCGCAAATCGATTTCGCCGATTTTTAGTCCCTCGCCGCGCGATTGCGCGTGCAGCGCCGGCGCGCCGTCCGCGAAGGTAATGTCAACGCGCCATTCGCTGGCGTCCGCGACGGGGTCGCGCCATTCAAACCGTGGTGGCGGGAACTCCGGCGGAAACATCGCGCCTTCACTTGGGTAGTCGACCGTGATGCTGGCAAGTCGATCTGGAACGGCGGCGCTTCTCCTGGCGCCAAGACGAACGGTGAAGAACGCGGCGCCTATCAATACGGCGCCCACAACAAGGATGCTGGTCCTGGTTCGCTTCACAATCCTTCCCACCCGGCCCCTCGCCGCCCGACCCGATCCCGCCTCCA
>Ga0074045_10002626_pt1 | contig 16585 bp, 17 predicted proteins | sample BogForMeECP23OM2_FD_94442 | JGI IMG/M metagenome (GOLD analysis project Ga0074045, IMG submission 94442) | Bog forest soil microbial communities from Calvert Island, British Columbia, Canada - Bog Forest MetaG ECP23OM2 | ecosystem: Environmental > Terrestrial > Soil > Wetlands ...
CATCTCCAGCGCTGCCTGCGCCGTGGGCTTGTCGATCTTGCCGGCGCCGCGCACCTGGGCGTAGTCGCGCACCCGCCGCAGCAGGCGATTGGCTATGCGCGGTGTGCCGCGGCAGCGCGTCGCAATCTCGATGGCGCCGGGCTCGTCAATTTCGACACCCAGAATTTCGGCCGAGCGCTGCAGGATGACCTTCAGGTCCTCATGGGTGTAGAACTCCAGCCGCAGCACGATGCCGAAGCGCGAGCGCAGCGGCGCCGACAGCAGCCCCGCGCGCGTAGTCGCACCGATGAAGGTGAACGGCCGCACCTCGATGGTATGGGTGCGCGCCGACGGCCCTTGCCCGATAATGATGTCAAGCTTGTAGTCTTCCAGCGCCGAGTACAGCAGCTCTTCCAGCACCGGTTGCAGGCGGTGGACTTCGTCGATGAACAGGACCTGCCGCTCGCGCAGGTTGGTCAGCACCGCCGTGAGGTCGCCCTTGATTTGCAGCGTCGGCCCCGAGGTCTGCTGGAAGGCGACGCCCAACTCGTTGGCAATGATGTTGGCCAGCGTCGTCTTGCCCAGCCCCGGAGGCCCGTAGAGCAGCACGTGGTCGAGCGCCTCGCCGCGCGACTTGGCCGCCTGAATCGCGACCTCGAGATTGTCTTTGACCTTCTTCTGTCCGATGAACTCGCGCAGCCGCTGCGGGCGCAGCTTCAGCTCGAAGGACGAATCGTCATCCACCGGCACCGCCGAGACGATGCGGTCGGGATCAGGGTTCTCTTTGGACAAAGGCACGCTGCGGCGATAGTAACGGGAAGCGAGGGGAGGGCGCAACGCGCTTACATCTTTACAGGGGTGTACAACTGTGCATACAATGGTTGCCGTGCACTTTGAGTGGGACCCGGCCAAGGCCGCGACCAATCTCGCAAAGCACGGAGGTCCACTTTGCAGATGCCGTCCCAGTCTTCGAAGATGATTTTGCCCTGACCATTCGCGACCCCCATCTCGGAGATGAAGAGCGACGGATCACGATCGGGATGGACATGTTGGGCAGAATTTTGGTGGTGGTTTACACCTGGCGTGGCGAGAGAATTCGGCTCATCTCCGCCCGGCCGACGACTCCGCGCAGAAGCGGCAATACGAGGAAAACAATGAAACGTGAATACGACTTCAGCCGCGGCAAGCGCGGACCTGTCGTGCCCGTTCCCAAGGGCAAGACCAGAATCACCATCCGGCTCGACGACGACGTTTTGGACTGGTTTCGGCGCCAGGTGGACCAGGCCGGCGGCGGGAACTATCAGAGCCTCATCAACGATGCTCTGCGGCAACACATTCGGCGGAGCCGCGAACCGCTGGAGGCCACCCTTCGCCGCGTTATTCGCGAAGAACTCAGCCATGCGAGCTGAGGTCGGGGGTGAAGAGCAACGTGCGAGCGATCTGCTTCTTCGATTTTTTTAGCGAGCGGTTAAGCGCTTCTCGCGACGATGGGGTGCGATCTCAGCATTAATTTCATCCATGCTCATCTTGTCCAGACCTCTGCTCTTGGCGTCTGCCAGCAACGCCTTCAGAGCCTCGATCGCCTTGGCGGAAGTATTGACTGCCATATAGCGAAGTTGCACTTTGGCGCGGTGGCCTTGCCTGCCTTTGCCACCGCAACTGTTGCCCCTGTAGCCATTACCACCTCATCCTTACGTCATGGCAGTGAATGTTAGCACTGACTGGTTAAACCGCAACAGTTTGGTACTGTCGGCTCGTATGTCAGTTTTTCAGCGTACGATTTGTATGGATAGCATGCTATCAATGTGGTATTGATTGTATCATTAGTATGATACAACATTGGCATTGATAATATTATTAATATTACAGAAAAGAACCTATTCTTGCTTCTAAGCCATTATGATTTAATATTTTACGTGTAAGTTAAGCGGAATCAATATTTTGCGAGTAATCTTAAGGCTAAGTGATTGATTCTAGGTAATACTGCGCAGGGGAAGGGAAGTGGGCGGAACACAGTCGCAGATTCGCCGATTCAAGGCCCTTGCAAATCGGCGTCTGGCTGAGTGCTAAATGCCAAGTACCAACTGCTAAATGCAATCAATTATCATTCGCGTATCACTCCATGAAGAACCTTGGCATCCTGCTCTCTGGGCGCGGATCGAATTTTGAGGCCATTGCTGACCGCGTCGCCTCAGGCAAGCTCGACGCGAAGATCGCGATCGTCATCTCGAACCGGGCTGACGCACCAGGCATTGAGTCGGCGCGGCGGCGTGGCCTGACAGCGCTGGTGATTCCATCGAAGGGCAAGCCGCGCGAGGAGCATGATCGCGAAGTCGTGGCCGCGCTGCGGGAGCATGAGGTCGAACTCGTCTGCCTTGCAGGATACATGCGCCTGTTGTCGCCCTGGTTCGTGCAGCGGTTTCCCAATCGCATCCTCAATATTCATCCCGCGCTGCTGCCGGCGTTTCCTGGTTTGGACGCACAAAAGCAGGCCTTCGATTGGGGCGTGAAAGTCTCGGGCTGCACTGTGCACTTCGTGGACGCAGACCTCGACCATGGAGCGATCATCCTGCAAAAGACTGTACCTGTGCTGGACACCGACGACGAGCACACGCTGGCCGCCCGCATTCTGGAACAGGAGCACATCGCCTACTCTGAGGCCATCCGGATTGTGCTGGAAGGAGAGTACACGATCGAGGGGCGACGAGTAGTAATCGGGACAGAAAACGACATGACCATGTTAAAATGACCATGGTCATCTGGAGGTGACCATATGAGGTCGAGAGTAGTCGGGAAAAAGCCATTGACTAACGTACTCGTCGCCCAAGGAGAAAGAAGAATGGCAGTGGGCGAATTCAAAGCCAAATGCCTGGGCGCGATGGCCGAGGTTGCTAGAACCGGTAAGCCATTGCTGATCACCAAGCGCGGGGAGCCTTTTGTGGAGGTGGGACGGCCTCGGAATAAGAAAAGCGGAAAGGGCGATGACTTCATCGGCCGGCTAGAGGGCGTCATCGAGATCATCGGTGACCCAGATGACCTCATCACACCCGTATTTCCGCTGGAAGACTACGACATGCTGAAATGATCCTTCTGGACACTCACGTGCTGGTGTGGTCACAGCTGCAAGGCAGCAAACTATCGCGCGCTGCTGCGTCATCCATCAGGAGAGCGCGGGCATCGGACGGGCTGGCGATCTCTGCCATCACACTTGTAGAACTGGCGGGGCTCATCCGGCGTGGCCGAGTGGGATTGCGAGGCAGTTTCGAAACAACGATCCAGGGGATGATCGCCAATGTGACAATCAAACCGATCTCTCCGGATGTTGCGGTGTTGACCGCGCACTTCCCGCCTGATTTTCCTTCTGACCCAATGGATCGCATCATCGCTGCCACCGCGCGAGCCGAAGGCTTGCCGCTGGTCACAGCCGACGAACGAATTCTCAGATGTCCGTTGTTGAAGACAATCTGGTGAACCACGCGAAAGCTCGCAGCTCTGCATTAGCCCCCTGACCGCTATCCACCAACCACTGCCCCTAATAGTGCAGTAGCGAGTACACGTCGCAGCCCTGCAGTTTATCGCGGCCTTTGAGGGCGTCCAACTCGACTACGAACCCCAGTCCGCAGATGTCGGCGCCGAGCGACTTGGCCATCTCGGCCGTCGCTTTGGCTGTGCCGCCGGTCGCGAGCAGGTCGTCGCAAATGACGATGTGCTGTCCCGGCTTGATCGCATCTTTGTGGATTTCCAAGGTGTCGTGGCCGTATTCAAGTTCATACTTCCACTGCAAAACTTCGGCGGGAAGCTTCTTCGGCTTGCGCACGGGAACGAAGCCGGCGTTCAGGCGATAGGCCAGCGCCGGCCCAAAGATAAATCCGCGCGCTTCGATGCCCAGCACCAGATCGATGTCCTTGTCGATGTAGTGCTCGGTAAGCGCGTCGATGAGGCGGGCAAAGCCGAGCTTGTCTTTAAGCAGCGTAGTGATGTCGTAAAAGAGAATGCCGGGCTTCGGGAAATCGGGTACCTCGCGGATGAGCTTCTTGAGGTCGTTACAGTTGTGGTCCTGCGCCATGGCTTGTCACCCTCCTTCAATGCGAAACGATTGCGCCTCCATTAACGGCGCAGCCGATTCGCTAATGTGGTCCACGCGCGCGGCCCGCGGTCCCTCCTGCAGCTTACGACTCAGCGAACCGTGCTGCTCGCGCGTGCCCGTTGCCATTACTTCGACGTCGCCGTTCTCGCAGTTGCGAACCCAACCGGCGAGACCGATCAGCCCCGCCTCGCGCTCCACAAACCAGCGAAAACCGACGCCTTGCACGCGTCCCGAGATTAGGTAACGGCGGGTTTGGAGGTCAGACATTAGCAGTTAGCAAATATCAATTAGCAATGCACAAGCACCGCAGATCCCTCGGCTTGGCTCGGGATGACAAAGATAAGGTGCTTACGCCCGCGACAGATACGCGCCTTCCGACGTGTCCACGCGGATCCTCTCGCCTTCGTTGATAAACGGCGGCACTTGCACCACTAGGCCAGTCTCCGTCTTTGCCGCCTTGGTAACGCTACTGGCAGTGGCGGACTTCAACCCTGGTTCGGTCTCCACCACCGTGAGCTCCACCGTCTGCGGCAATTCCACACCCACGGCTTTGCCGTCGAAGAACTCGATCTTGAGTTGAAGATTGGGGATCAGGTAGTCGACCGCGTCTCCCAGGATGTCACGGTTCAGGTGAAGCTGCTCGTAGTTTTCCGTATTCATGAAGTGGTAGTCGTCGCCGTCGGCGTAGAGAAACTCCATCTGCACTTCGTCAACCGTAATCCTTTCGATGGCGTCGCCGGAGCGGAAGCGGTGCTCGAACATAGCGCCAGTGCGCAGGTTGCGCAGCTTGGCCTGGATAAAGGCGCGCAAGTTGCCCGGAGTGCGATGCTCGACGCTGAATACGGAATGAAGATCGTTGTTGTGCTTGATGACCATGCCCGGACGCATCTGTGTGGCTGGTATTGCCATTCGTGTGACTCCTTGTTTCTTTGGGAGAGCCGCTCCACCCCAGAACGCGGCAAAAACGGCGCGTTCCGAGGACCCCGACTGACGCGAGAAACACCCCATCAGGGCCTTCGTGACCGCGCGGCTCGAAGGGTAAACACCCGATTTTACACGTCCGGCGATGTCCTTGGGAAATTCGCGATTGTTCCCCAAACGAGCCGCCAACGCTTAGGCAGACGAATCCTAAACGCTCTCCCCAATATCGCGGTAATATTTCCACAGGAAGGAAGGAACCTAATGAGTGACGAAACGAATGACTCTGCAAGCTCGGGAGAATATCGCGAGTCTGGGAGTGGCTTGACCATGCTGTTCATAGGACTGGCAGCCGGCGCCTTGATTGCGCTCCTGCTCGCACCCCAAACCGGAAAGCAGATGCGCAAGACCCTTCGCCGCAAGTACGAAGACGCGCGTGACGCCGTGGATGACTTCAGCGATCAGGCGAGCGACTGGGTTGACAAAGGCTCGGAGTGGGCCGACAAAGCAAAGAGCAAGGTCGCCCCCCTGGCCAAGCCGTTCCAGCGCTAACGTGTATAACAAGAAGGAGACCGCGACAGGCAACAGGCCCTGTCGCGCTCGCATGTCGTGTGCAACAACACGCAGCTCAAGTAACGAGTTGATGTGGAGTTCATGGCAGTTCTTGGATTGTAGGAAGTAAGCCCCTCCGTTTCCGGCCGGTGTCATGGTGCGTTTCCCCGTCAACCTCGTCGTCTACGTAGTGTTGGTTCTCGCTTGGGGCAGCCTTCAGGCTGAGAAGATCTCCGATATCCGCCCGCAAGGATATGTAACTGACCTGGCACAGGTGATTGATCCGGCTACGAAGTCGAAGATTGAGGCGCTTTGCGCCGAGATCCAACAAAAAACTGGAGCCCAGATTGCCGTCGTAACCGTACGTTCTCTCGAAGGCCAAAGCAAAGAGGACTACGCAGCCGATCTCTACAGGCACTTAGGCGTCGGTTCGAAGCCAGAGAGCCGTGGGGCGCTCTTGCTGCTCGCCCCGAGCGAGCGCCAATATCGAATCGAAGTAGGGTACGGTCTGGAGCCGGTCATCAATGATGCGCGGGCAGGAGACGTGGGGCGGGTCATGGTGCCTGATCTACGTAGCGGTAACTACAATAGTGCCGTGATGGCAGGCGTTACCCGCCTGGCGCAAGTGATCGCAGCCGACAAGGGTGTTCAACTTACCGGCGTGCCGAGTCTTCCAGCCACGCGTCAACCAGCATCGGGTTCCGGTTTACCGTGGTGGGTTCTGCCGGTGCTCTTCATCGGAGTTCCGTGGTTGATTCGTGCTATCAGCCGCAGAGGAGGCGGTAGTGGCGGGTCTCGTTTTGGGGGACGCGGCGGCGGAATTCCTCCCGTGGTTTTCCTTCCGCCGATGGGCGGTGGCTGGGGCCGAGGTGGAGGGTTTGGAGGCAGCTCGGGAGGGTTCGGCGGTGGTGGTGGATTCGGAGGATTTGGCGGCGGAATGAGCGGAGGCGGGGGCGCTGGAGGCAGTTGGTAAGTATCCAGCGAAGAAAGACAAAATGAAGAAGCCTGAGAACAAACTCGATGAACTCGTCAGCCGATTGCAGACAGCTTCCCGCGGCAACCTGGTCTCCGTAGTGTTGTACGGTTCCGCGGCGCGAGAAGAGTTTCATGAGCAATACTCTGACGTAAACGTGCTGGCCGTCTTCCATGACCTTGGCGCCGGACCGCTAGCAACGCTAACACCGGTGATACATTGGTGGACTCACGAGGAGAAGTTTACGCCTCCACTGATGATGACGGATCTCGAGCTGCGGGAATCGGCGGACGTCTTCGCTATCGAACTGCTCGATATTCAGAACACCCACCGGACGCTCTTCGGCGAAGACATTGTCGGCGCAATCCAGGTGCCCATGAATCTGCATCGGGTCGAGGTGGAGCACGAACTGCGATCGACTCTGCTGCGGCTGCGACAGCATAGGTTGCTGAACCCTGATAACGAAAGCGAGCTGAAACTCGTCTTGGCGAAGTCCATCAGCAGCGTGCTGACATTGGTGCGTCATGCGCTTATTGCCCTGGGGGATGATCCTCCTCGCGATAAGGCGAAGCTGGCCGAGCATGCTGGGCAAGTTTTCGGCTTCGATTCTCGGCCCTTGCGAACGATTCTTGATCTCAGGAACAATCGAGAGCATCCAGTGGATACCCTCGAGGTTTACAACTCCTACATGAGTGCTATCGGCCGGGTCGCCCACGAACTGGACGCACGCGCGCCGAAACGCCACTGGCAGAAGATGTCTGGGACAGCATAAGAGTTCAAAAGCGAAAGCGAGACGAGAATGAAAGTTGGATTGATCATCATCGTTATCCTGGTGGTGCTGGGCTTCTGGTTGGGCGGCACGTTTATCGGTCACCGCAACGACATGGTGCGCAAGAAGGAGGCGGTGAATGCGGCGTGGTCGCAAGTCGACGTCGTCCTGCAACGTCGCGCTGATCTCATTCCAAACCTGGTTGAGACAGTGAAGGGATATGCCAGCCAGGAAGTGAAAGTGTTCGGCGACATCGCGGCTGCGAGAGCAGCGTTGATCGGGGCCAAGGGCCCGGAAGAAAAAATTGCTGCCAATGGACAACTGGACTCAGCACTGGGCCGGCTGCTGGTGGTGGTCGAGAACTATCCCCAGCTCAAGTCCAACGAAAACTTTATGCGCCTGCAGGACGAGCTGGCGGGGACCGAGAACCGCATCGCGATTGAACGCCGCCGCTACAACGAAACCGTGCAAGACTACAACACGTACATCGGATTGTTCCCCAACAACATTGTCGCCAGCCTTTCGGGATTCACCCGCAATGACGCCTATTTCAAGACCGACGAGGGCGCCAGACAAGCTCCCAAGGTGAACTTCGGAGGAGCGCCAGATCAACAACCGGCTCCTGCGCCCGGCCATTAGGGTTTGGTTGTTAGTGCCCGCGAGGCAACTCTCGCAAACCGGACTGTGACAGAAACCAGCGGGTCAATGACTTATCGGGTTAGTAAAGCCGGAAGTTTACTTCGACGTTGATCATGACGGGAACGGGCTGGCCGTCTTTTTTAGCGGGCTCAAACTTCCACTGCTTGACGGCTTCGATGGCCTTCTCGTCCAGACCCATGCCCAAGGGCCGCTGCACGCGGATCTGTTGCGGACGTCCAGCGGCATCCACCACCAGCCACAGCACAACCGTGCCCTGATACTTGGCTTTGCGCGCTTCTTCTGAGTACTCAGGATCAGGTGCATACAGCGCCTTGGGAGCGCTCACGCCGCCGCCGACGCGATATGCGCCTCCACCATATCCGCCGCCGTGTCCTGGACCAACTCCAGGACCGGTTCCAGAACCTACGCCGCCGCCGCTGCCGCTGCCAATTCCGCCGCCGTAACCGGTTCCGTTGGAAGGCGGCCCAATCACCTTCGAAAGAGGATCGCCCAATGCGCCAACCGTTGGCAGCTTAATCTCCGGCGGGACTACGACTGTTGGGGTAACTTCCAACTTGGGATGGTCATTGCGGACCACGATGGCTGGAGGCACGATCTGGTCCTTCGCCAGCTTCGGCAGAGCGCCTTTGGGCGCATTGAGCTTGTCGCGATCGCCGCCGCCGCCGCCGCCGCCCGCCCGGTTCTTCGAAACCGGCATCGGTATGTACGGGCTGATGTCAGTGGCCAGCGAAATCACCTGCTGCTTAATCTGGTCCTGATGGGTGAACGCCCAATGGCTCGACCATATGGCCAGCGCCACCGAAACCATCACGATGGCATAGGAGTATAGAAAGGCCTCTTTGCGCTGCGGATAAAGTCCTTGCCCCTCGAACAATGAGGGCAAGACCTGATCCTGCGGTGCGACCCGCGGAACACTTGGGGTCGCCGGTTTGGACACTGATGGCGTAGACATCGCTCTGTATAACAGTATAGACCCAACAACCTGCGATAAGTTCCAGAAAATGTCAACCGACCCGGCGTTTCGCCCCTACGGGCGCGACGCTCCTTAAGACAAGCGCTTGCCATGCAGACGCTTGCGTCCCTTCACGCGCCAACAATCACCCGCAGGGCATTGCGTCGAACGCCGATTTCGACGGGCGTCAAGCCGATATACTCGCCGTCGGCGAAGAGTTCAGTCGCAGGCTCAGTGCGAAGACGCACGCGCGCCGCCCGGAAATACTCGACCTCTTCCATGCCGATGTGCCCGCCGCGATAGACAACTCTGAATAGACGTACCAGTCGCAATTTGTTAAGCGGCCGCACAAAACAAATATCGAGCAGGCCATCGTCCATGCGCGCCTCGGGCGCCAATCTCATACCGTGGCCATATTGCGGCCCATTACCGGCGGCGATCAGAAATCCTGGCTCGTCCAGCCGCGTTTGCCACTGCCCGTCCACTTCAACGGAAAGCGTGACATGCGGCGGACGGAAGCCTCGCAGCACCTGCAGCAGTGCAACCACGTAGCCGCCGTGAGCGCGCAGCCAGCGCGGCTGCTTCAGGGTGACGCGATTCACCGCAGCGTCGAGGCCTGTGCCTGCAATGCATGCATACATCGTGGTTCGAGAGGCCTCGCGCGCCGCATCGTCCAGACGCCGCAGTTGCGATTGCATGATGCGTTCGCCCATCTGTGGCAGGTCGCGACGAGGTCCGTCCGGGACAAAGTGCATCGACTCCAGCGACTCGCCCTGCCAGGCAACCGGTGCATCAGGCGTTGTCTTGTCCGATGGCTCAACCGTCCCAAGATCAACCGCCTGGATGTTGTCGCCCGTGGCGCAGAAGCGCCTCCACGCGGCCAGCGCCTTCTCCACCGTCTCCCCTCCAAGGGAACGCGCGAAGTCGTTCGCGCTGCCCAGCGGAACGATAAGTGTCGGGATCTGCCTTACGGCAAGTCCGCCAAGATGGCGGTGAATGGTGCCATCGCCGCCGAAGATGAGCGCCGCGTCCGGCTGGTCGGTGGGATCCAACTCGTTGCCGGAGAACAGGTTCACGCCCGGCAGATCGAATCGCCCGAGGTGGTGTTCCTTGGCCACAGGTCCGAGAAGGGCGACAGCGCGCACGGCGCTACTTTCGCACAGGCGGCACGAAATTCAAAATCGAGATTTAACGCGGAAGGTAGGTCGCTCGCCAACCGAAGGGAAAAACCTCGGGAACTGTCTGCAAGTTCTTGCACCAGACTGTTTCAACTACTTATTCGTTTCAATGGCTTACAGCGGAAACAAAATTGCGGATATTCGAGTAGGTTTTCTATGGCTGTGCAAGCGAGCCTGACAAGGAGCGACCTTCCGTCGCGACTTGTACCTTGCAATATATGCACTTGCGGACTCTAAACTTGCGGACTCTAAAGGAGATGGCTTATGAGGCGCTTCTTCCTGCTTCTGTTGACTCTGCCCTTGGCGATCTGCTTCGCGACCAGCACGGCCTGGGCCGGCACACTGCTGTACGCGATGGACGACGCCACTAACACTCTCTACACCATCGATCCGAACACGTATGCTCTCACCAAGGTAGGTTACACCGGAATCGCCACTGGTGACTTCGGAGACATGGCCTGGAATCCTGACAACAACACGGCCTATTGGATTGCCGGCCGTAACAACCCCACCCTGTACACCCTAAATCTGAGCACAGGTGCAGCAACTCAGGTCGGCTCGTATGGTATCACCGATATGTTCGCCTTGGCCTACGATCCTGCGACCAAGATGCTGTATGGAGATGCCACGAACGGAAACTTTTACAGCCTTAACCCAAGTACTGGGGCGGCCACGCTGATCGGCAGCAACGGCATTTACCCCGGTGGCATGACCTTCAACTCGACTACCGGCCAGCTTATTCTGACCATGGCGGGCGGTAGCGGTAGTTTCTATTCCATTAACCCGGCAACGGGCGCAGCAACGCTCCTGGGCAGCCCAGGCTTCCTGAACGACAACGGTGTGGCATGGGACGCAGACCTGGGCGTGTATTTCGTGGACGATTGGAGCGGCAACTTGTACAAGGTGAATCCGAATAACTGGACATACCAGGTGGTTTCCACCCTCAACGGCGACCCGTTCGATGGCCTCATTTACCCCGCCGGAGGAGGAGGAGGGACGACGCCAGAACCTTCCTCTCTGTTGTTGCTGGGAACTGGGATCGTTGGACTGGGAAGCTGGTTGCGCCGCAACAGATAATCTCGCGTCCGACCAACAACGGGAACTAGCAATAGAAAGTAGAAACCGGTCGCAACCGCGACCGGTTTTTCTTATGCAAGAATGTGAGGCAAGGCGCGACTCTTACTATTTCATCGCCTGCAGCTTCTGCGTCGCGAGCTGTGCCACCGGGCTTGCGGGGCTTTCCTTCTGCATCTGCTGATAGAGAGCGCGCGCCTGGTCGGGCTGGTGGCTCTCCTCGTACAACGATGCCAGCAGGAACTGCGCCGTGCCTTTGCCTACGGAAGCGGTGGGATGATCGGCCAGGTCCTTGTAAATTACGACGGCCTGAGGATCACGATTGGTGTCGTGATAGATGCCCGCCAACCCCAGCTTCGCCAGGCTGGCAATCTCTTTGGAGCGGCTGTCGGCGACGTCCTTCAGGTCCTTCTCCGCCGCGGTATCGTCGCCCAATTCGTGGAACGTAATGCCGGCAAAGTATCGCGCCACGCGTCCCGACTGGGTAAACGAGTACTTGTCGGCAATGCGGGTGAATTCGGCGTTGGTGACCTTGGCGCGTTCCTGCGCCGAGGCAAAGCTCATCATCTCCGGATTAGCCGGCTCGCCCGCCGGACGAATGGGAGCACTGTACTTCTCAATGGCCGCCGCTAATTGGCTCTGCGCCTGCTGATCGCGATAGTCCACGTACCACCAGCCGCCAATGACGGCGGCCACAATCACCGCGACCACAATACCTGCGGCGATGAGCTTGGATTGATGTTCTACAGCCCAGAAGATGGTTTCGGTGGTCGATGTTCTAAACGAGTCCTGCTTAAGTTGATGTCGAGTGTAACTGCGCACGAATGGTCCTTATCTGGATTTGCTATGCCAATCAGGCGGGAAACTTATAGTTTAGCAGGCCGTAGAATTGCGAGCAAACGCGGTGTGCGGGCTGGGCAGCGAGACTCGCGAGGCTGCTTTCCGTTACTATAAAAGTTATTCCTGCGGAACCTGCTGGCCCAATCGGCACAGCCTCAAGGAAAACTCGTAATGAATTGCGCTCTTCCCCGGCAGTTTGTCCTTCTCGTTCTAACGTTGCTAACCGCCGCGTTCGCGTGGGGCGGTGACACCTCCATGCTGCGGCCTCCCAAGGGAGCCAAGGCCGCCATTATCGTCTTCGAAGACCTGGAATGTCCGGACTGCGCGCGCGCTGCCCCGCTGCTGCATGATGCGGCCAAGCAGTACAATATCCCCCTGGTTCAATACGATTTTCCCTTGCCCCAACACCCATGGTCGTTCGAGGCGGCGGTAAACGCCCGTTATTTCGACACCAAATCGCTAAAGATCGGCGACGACTATCGCCTCTATATCTTCAAGAACCAGCCCTACATCACCAAGCAGAACCTGCGCGGCTACACGGAAAAGTTTGCTGAACAGAATAAGGTTGTGCTGCCGTTCGTGGTCGATTCGAACGGGGACCTGGCTGCCAAAGTAAAGGCTGACTATGCCCTGGGGCAGCGGCTTCCGGTGGACCATACGCCCACCATTTACGTCGTCAGCAACTCGGCACGCGGGACGCCGTTTGTGGAAGTCGTGGACCGTACCCAGCTCTACCAGTTGATTGATCAGGTGATGAAGCAGGCCGGCGACACTCCAGCGCAGAACAAGTCGGCGAGCGCCAAGAAGACTTCACAAGGCCAATAAGCGTCGCCTCCGTAACAGGACCGAGAGCTCGCCGCGTGGCGAGCTTTCTTTCCTAAACGAGCTAGCCGGATTTCGATAAGAAGGCTCCCTCTCTGAAATTCCAGTTGCGATTGTCATTAAACCGTGATTCCACTCTTGCATTGCCTGGGATTATCTGCGAGACTCAGAGCCAACGTTGCTTCGCGGCCGGCCTCCGTGCCCCCTGCCCCTCGGATGAAACTGCCGCAACTTGCACCGCTTAGTCGGGTTACTTTGACTACTCCGATGCCGGATACAAATAACGTAAGATCCATGCTCCCAGTCTCGTCCCATGACCGTATCCTCATGGCGGCGAAGCGGCTGTTTGCCTACAACGGATACGAAAACACCAGCACTGTCGCCATCGCGCGCGAAGCCGGTACCAGCGAATCGCAGTTGATGAAGCATTTCGGCAGCAAACGAGGTTTACTTGCGGTCATCCTTGACCGCGCCTGGACCGACATCGCGCAACGCGTGCAGATGCTGCCCAACGGCAATTCTCCGGCTGACCGCTTGTTCAGCGCTTTGGAGACGATCATCATCGCGTTGGAGAGCGATCCTGACCTAAAGAACCTGCTCCTGCTTGAGACTCGCCGCGTGCGCAAGGACAACCGCGACGTGTTCGTGAGCCAGAGCTTCCAGCAGTTCGCCAACACGATATCTGCAATCCTCGGTGAAATGCGCGATCAAGGCCAGCTCAGTCCGCACCTGAACCTGGAGGCAGTTCGCGCAGCTTTTGTCGGCATGACAGAAGGCCTGTTGCGTGACCGGATCCTGGCGCAGCGTTCCGAGTTCCAAGCCGATTACAGTTTGGAAGACGTTAGGAAGGTGTTAGGCGTCCTCGTGTCGTCACTCGCCACCCAAGCATCGCACCAGACCTTAAAAGTGGTCAATGATTAGGGGACGCCATTAGCAGAACGGCGTTTTGCGTTGTCGTTCGCTGGAATCGATTGTCCGCACAATCTTCGACTGCGCACCCTTGCAATTATTGCCAGCACAATTCCTTGTTAACCCGTCTGGCCGAAACCGTTTGTACCGCCAGCGCCGATAACTAAACATTCCTTCAGCTAGGCGGGTGCGATCCGCATGCTCAGGTCCGCCGCGGCCACAGAATGCGTCAAGGCGCCTACCGAAATAAAACTGACACCGGCTTCCGCGTACGACCGCACATTCTCCAGCGTGATCCCACCCGAAGCTTCCAGCGGTACGGGCCGATCGAGCTTACCCACTCTCTCAACCGCTTGCCGCACCTGCTCCGGCGTCATATTGTCCAGAAGCACGGCTTCGGCGCCATGCTCCAGCACCTGATCGAGTTCTTCCAGGGAACGCACCTCCACCTCGACCGTTTGCGGGCCGCGACGGTTGCGCAGGGCGCGCTCCAATGCAGCCATCGCGCCTCCGGCAAGAGCGATATGGTTGTTCTTAATGAGCACACCGTCACTGAGATCCAGGCGATGGTTCGTTCCCCCGCCACAACGCACTGCCCACTTGTCGAGCAAGCGCAGGCCGGGAGCGGTCTTGCGCGTGTCGAGGATGGTCGTTCCCGTTCCCGCCACCGCATCCACGTAGCGCCGGGTAAGAGTGGCGATGCCGCTCATTCGTTGCATAATGTTCAGGACCACCCGCTCGCAAGAGAGAATCACGCGCGCATTGTGCACGATGACGGCGATGGATTGTCCCTGGCGCAGACGCACGCCGTCAAAGACCTCGGAATTGCAAGTAACGTCGGGATGCGAGGTGACCGTTCCGTCCAGCGTGGCAAAGACGTCGAGCACGCGCAAGACGCAACCCAGACCAGCCAGCACGCAATCCTGTTTGGCGAGGATCGTGGCGGAGGCGCGCTGACTGGGATCGATGCACGCGTACGTGGTTGCGTCGCTCGTCGCGCGGTCTTCTTGCAAAGCGTTCTCCAGAATTGCTGTGATCCTGCGGCTTGTCCAGTCCACAATCGTTCTCCCGGCAGTTTTTAAGCGCCCAACTCTCCTAACGCATCGTTGGCCTTCTGCACCAGCATCTCGACTTCCGCCCTGCGCTTCCTGAGGCCTTCGACCACATGCGCCGGCGCTTTCGCCAGGAACGCCTCGTTGTTCAACTGTCCCGTTGCGCGTGACAGTTCCTGCGTAAGCCGGGTCAGTTCTTTGCTGATACGGTCACGTTCTGCTGCGACGTCCACTTTGCGCTCGTAAAGAACACGCACATCGAAGCGCGCCGTGCTGCGCGCGCCTGACGCCTTGGCCAATGACGAGTCAACGAACGTCAGGGTCTCTACATTCGCCAGTCGCTCCAGCGCCCCGCGATTGTGATCAATCAGGAAGCGGACATCACTGTTTGCGAAGACTTCAATCGCCAACTTCTGCTTCGGCTCGACCTTCAACTCGGCACGAATATTGCGCACGCTCACGATCAGGTCCTGTAGTATCGCCATTTCCGTTTCGGCGACCGTATCCATCTGCTCTGGATTCGCCTGCGGATATGCCGCCAGCGCGATCGACTTGGCCGGCGGCTTGCCATCGTAGACCGCGTGCCAGATTTCCTCCGTTATGAATGGCATGAACGGCGACAGCAGGCGCAGCGCCCCTTCGAAGATGCCAACCAGATTCTCGTACGCGGCCCGCGCCTGCTCGCGATCGGCGGCGGCGAGTCGTGGCTTAATCAGTTCCAGATACCAGTCGCAATACTCGCCCCAGAAGAAGTGATACACCACGTGCGCCGCTTCATGGAAGCGGTAAGTCTCCAACGCGTCGTGTATTTGCTGCGCCACGCGATTGAAGCGCGAGATGATCCAGCGGTCCTCCAGGGTTTCCGCTTTGAGTCCTGAGATGCCTTTCAGAGTGAAGTCGGTCGGCGCAGATATGAAGTCAGCCAGCGACCACAGGCCCGACTCCTGCGCACGGTCCACGTTCATGAAAAGGAAGCGGGCGGCGTTCCAGATCTTGTTAGCAAAGGCCCGATAGCTTTCAGTGCGGCTTTCTGAAAAGGCGATGTCGGTGCCCGGGGCGGCCATTGCTGCGAGCGTGAAGCGCACTGCGTCAGTACCGTAGTGCTCGATGATTTCGATCGGGTCCATTACGTTGCCTTTGGTTTTGGACATCTTCTGGCCCTCGGCATCGCGCACCAGGGCATGGATGTAGACCGTCCCGAAGGGCTTGTCCCCATGCTGGTGGCCGCGCATGAAGTGGCAGTTCATCATGATCATCCGGGCCACCCAGAAGAACAAAATATCAAAGCTGGTGATGAGCAGCGTGGTCGGATAGAACGCGTCAAGTTCAGGTGTGCTGCCGGGCCAGCCGAGCGCGGAACACGGCAACAGTCCCGACGAAAACCAGGTGTCCAGCACGTCATTGTCCTGCTCCAACTTGCTGCTGCCGCATTTCGGGCACTTGGTGGGTGCCTCGCGGGCAACGGTGATCTCGTTGCATTCCTTGCAGTGCCATGCCGGAATGCGATGTCCCCACCACAACTGGCGCGAGACGCACCAGTCGTGAATGTTGCGCATCCACTCGAAGTACGTCTTGGCGTAATTCTCCGGAACGAACTTGATGTCTCCGTTCTCCACCACCTCGATAGCGCGGTCGGCCAACGGCTGGATTTTCACGAACCACTGCGTCGAAAGCCGCGGCTCGATGATGGTTTTGCAACGTTGACACTTGCCCAGCGGTACTACGTAATCCTTGGTGCCCACCAGAAAGCCGCCTGCCTCAAGGTCCTCGAGCACCTTCTGACGCGCCTCGAAACGGTCGAGTCCGTTATATGGGCCGGC
>Ga0074045_10002627_pt1 | contig 16582 bp, 11 predicted proteins | sample BogForMeECP23OM2_FD_94442 | JGI IMG/M metagenome (GOLD analysis project Ga0074045, IMG submission 94442) | Bog forest soil microbial communities from Calvert Island, British Columbia, Canada - Bog Forest MetaG ECP23OM2 | ecosystem: Environmental > Terrestrial > Soil > Wetlands ...
AAAACCACCATGCCATCCTTGCCGCGCGTGATCAGCAGCGATTCCAAATCCATCTCGCCTGCAATCTGATCCCCGGCGGCCAGAAGGCGCTCCCAGTCCTCGCCGATGCGGATGCCGAGAACTTCTTCCACCTCGGACTCATTCGGCGTTGCCGCCGTAACCCCGGAAAACTCGAGCATGCGATGGCGCGAGTCAAGCGTCACGGGAACCTTGTCGATCCCGCGCTTTTCCCGAATCGCATTCAGCAGGGCTGGCGTTGCCGCGCCGTATCCATAGTCGGAAACCAGCAGCACATCGGAGGCCCTGGCATATTCGCGGGCGGCAAGCACAAGCTCGCGGCGCAAATGCGGATTGGGGCCGGCGGTGGGCTCGCGGTCAAGGCGCACGACCTGTTGTCCGGCGGTGTGCGCGAATCCGGCTAGGATGCGCGTTTTGGTCACGGTAGTGTAGCTCTTGTCTTTCAAAACGCCGCTGACCGGGATGCGTTTGTGGCGGAAAGCGCGCAGCAGCATCTTTCCCGGTTCGTCGTCGCCCACCACCCCAACCGGCAAGACGTTCACGCCAAGGTCGGCAAGGTTGTAGATGGCATTGGCGCCGCCGCCAGGAACCACCTTGCGATCGCGGTGCGTCAAAATCAGCACGGGCGCTTCGCGCGAGACACGCGAAATCTCGCCGAACACGAACTCGTCGGCGACCAGATCTGCGAGCACGGTCACCGTGAGCTTGGGAAAAGATTCGACGATCTTCCGCAGGCGACCGTTTTCTTTAATATGTTTTGTCATCAATCTGCTTGATCACAATATTCTGGTCCATCGGATGCAATCCAAGATTTTCTCATGAGCGGGGCTTCCCCTCATTGATCATTGAGAAATGATTCCTGCGGAAATGGTCCTCGCCAAAATGGCATCTACAACGTCAGCCGGATGGTCGAGGGTAAAGCTGACCGCGGCGACCGCGAACGGCTTGAGATCCGCCGGCAATGACCCCAGATTGACCGCATCTTTTTCCGTGGTCAGAAATCCGCCGGCTCCGAGCTTGCCACGCATGGCAAGCAGTCGCTCGATGTCACTTCTGTCATAGGCATGGTGATCGCGAAACTCGATTTCTGCCGCAGGCGTGATCCCGGCGGCGCGCACCTGGGCGAAGAACTGCTGCGGCCTTGCGATACCGCAGAACACAATCGGTGCGACGAGCGCAGCGGGCATGACGATTTCCCGATTCATTTGCCAGATGAGCTTCCCTCGCAGGGCGAAAGTCTTGATCGCCGAGTTCTGCGCAGAAAGGCCGTGTACAGAAAAGTCCCGCGGCAACACGATCGCATCGGCGCGTCGCAACGACGACAGTGGCTCGCGCAGCCGCCCCGAGGGTAGCAGCCTGTCGTCGAAGTCGTGTTCTGTCATCAGCACAATGTCGAAGTCGCGAACCAGAGAACGGTGCTGAAAGCCGTCGTCGAGAATGTGCAATTGCGGCTGGAATTTCTGCTCGGCGACTCGGCCCGCGGCATAGCGGCTTTCACCCACGATCACCGGAACGCCCAGCCGCCGCGCGATCAGCAGCGGCTCATCGCCGAAGTCGGCGGCGTTGCCATCGGTCTCCACCACCAGAACGCCGCGACTTTTGCGGCCGTATCCGCGCGAGAGCACGTCGATGCGAATGCCGCGCGCCTTCAGCAGTTCCCCGAGCGCAATCACGAACGGGGTCTTGCCCGAACCACCCACCGACAGATTTCCGACGCTGACCACAGGCTGCTCCAGCCGCTGCGAAGACAGCACGCCGCGATCGAACAGCGTGTTTCGCAGAGCGGTGGCGGCGCCGTAAAGTCCGGTGAGCGGATTCATGCGGAGCCCTCGCCCGGGGGCTGCCCGTTCTTCGATTGAGCTTTAGACGACGAAACGCTCATCAGTTGGAGTAGCGCTGAGACGGTCCTGGCCGTGGCGCCGCGCTGCGATTCGAGCGCTGCCAGCGCGTTCCGGCCGAGCGTCGTTCGCTCGTTGCCGTTTTCGATCAGCTCCATGAAGACCAGCGGCATCTCCGCCAGTCCAACGATGCGGACCGCATTGCGGCTGGCAAAGAAATTAACCACGTCGCGAAAATTTTCGTAGTGGTTGCCAGTGACGATGGGAACGCCGTAAAGTGCAGGCTCAAGAATGTTGTGTCCGCCGCGCGGCACGAGACTCCCACCGACGAACGCGACCGTAGCCAGCGAATAGAGCGCAGCCAACTCCCCGATGCTGTCGACCAGAAACACGCCGCCAGCGTGCGGTTCGCCGCTCCACAAGGACCGCCGCCACATCCGAAAACCGAGTTTCTCGACCAGTTCGGCAACCTCCGCAAAACGCTCCGGATGGCGGGGCGCAAGGATCATAACCGCCTTTGGATGATTCGCCAGAATATTGCGAAATGCCGAAAGCAGAGAGCCTTCTTCGTCCTCAAGCGTGCTGCCGCACACCAGAACCGGCCCCGCTCCAGAGTGACTGAAGCTCTCGCGAAGACTCGCAACAATCGCCGGCGATGGCGGCGGCGCTACATCGAATTTCAGGTTGCCGGCCACCACGACCTTCGACTCTTGCGCGCCAATTTCGATGAGCCGCTGTCGGTCTTCCTCCGTTTGCGCCAGAAAAACATTGACGTTCTCGAGCGTCCTCTCCAGCAATCTCGGAAGCCAGAAGCGGAACCGCTTGTAGCCGGGCAGCGAGCGGTCAGAAATGCGGCAGTTGATCACGGCGATGCGCGCCCCGCTGCGCTTGGCAAGCCGGAGAAAATTCGGCCAGAATTCAGTTTCGGCGACGACCACGAGTTCCGGATGCAAAGCATCAAGGTACGGCCGGACGGCGAAGGCGAAGTCCAGGGGGAAATAAAACACGTTCTCCGCGCCAAACCGCTGCGCGGCGAGTTTCTGCCCGGTGCTGGTGGTCGTCGAAATCATTACGCGATGGGACGGGAGTTTCTGTTGCAGCGCGTTTACGACCGCGCTCGAAGCCACAACCTCGCCCACCGAAACCGCGTGAACCCAGATTGCGCGTTTCTCTCCCCGGCCAGCGACGGCGGGCGGAACCGCGCCGAACCTCTGGCGCAAACCCGCCCGATACTTGCCGTGCCGCATCATCTGCAGCAGCCAGTAGGGCAGCGTCAGCGCCAGAAACAAAGCAAGCAGCGCACTGTAGAGCGCATACATGAAGAGAAGTTCCATTCTAAATGGCGAACCAGAATCCGATCTTTTATCCGGATGGGATCGGGAACGGGACAGCGCCGCTTGCGCTGACGGCATCCTATAGTTCGGCATCCTATAATCCAAGTATGCATAATGCAGGTCGGCAAGAATCAACGCGCGCGCCCATGCCGCAAGCCCCGCGTTTTGCGGCAGTCTGCGCTTTTATGCTGCTCTGCTGCCTCTGCGCGATTGCGGCCAAAGAGTTTGTGATGCCCGCGGCGCGCCCCGCTCGCACCTACCCGGCACACGACGACCACCCCATGGAAAAAGTTGTGGTCGCAGTCGATCCCTATGACCTGGAAGACAAAGCTTCGATCTTCACCGTCAACTACCACAACAATGGGTACATGCCGGTCTTCTTCGTAATCACAAATGACGGTGATCAGCCCGTCTCACTCGTCGGCATGAAGGCCCAGTTGAATACCAAAGACCGCAGCAAGCTGTTCCCCGCGACCATGGACGATCTGCTGCGCCGCCTCTCGCATCCTTCGCGGAATGACGGGCAAGTTACATTGCCCATTCCGCTGCCAAGAAAAGAGGTCAAAGGCGGCGTGAACCGCAAGACGTGGGATGAACTCGAGCAGGCTCAGTTTGGCGCCAAGGCGGTGGAACCGCACTCCACTGCACGTGGTTTTCTGTTTTTCGATATCGCCGGCATCTCCAATCCGCTCGCCGGCGCCAACTTCTACGTGATGGGAGTCCAGGACGCGAAGGGCAATGAACTGATGTATTTCGAAATCCCGATGGAAAAGTACCTAAGCGCGCCGGAAGCCAAGAGACCATAACGATTCGTTCGATGGAGCGACGGGCGCCCTCGCGAGCCTGCCCAGAGCGCAGCCGAAGGGTCCAGCTATAATCTTCTTCTATGGCGACCACTCCAGCCCCTTCCGAGGATCTCCTCGCGAAATACGAGCCGGTCATCGGACTCGAGGTCCACGTACAGCTACTGACCGCCTCGAAGATCTTTTGCTCGTGCTCCACTCGTTTCGGCGATCCGCCGAACACAAATGTATGCCCGGTCTGTCTGGGACTTCCGGGGGCGTTGCCGGTATTGAACAAAAAGGCCGTGGAGTTTGCGGTACTGGCGGCGATGGCTTTAGAGTGCCGCATCAACGAAGTTTCCATCTTTGCCCGGAAAAACTATTTCTACCCTGACCTGCCGAAGGGCTATCAGATCTCGCAGTATGACAAGCCGTTGGCTGAGTTCGGATTCATCGACATCGACCTGAACGAAAGTAAGACGAACGGCAGCAAGAAAAAAATCGGCATTACCCGCCTGCACCTGGAAGAAGACGCGGGCAAGAGCCTGCACGAGGGCTTCGCCGACGCTGCCTCGAAGACCGCGATCGATCTCAACCGCACCGGCGTGCCGCTCGCCGAGATCGTCAGCGAACCGGACATGCGATCGCCGGAGGAAGCGTACGAGTACCTTACCCGGCTCAAAGAAATCATCCTCTACACCGGCGTCAGCGACTGCAACATGGAAGAGGGTTCGCTGCGCTGCGATGCCAACATCAGCGTGCGGCCCCGCGGACAAAAAGAATTCGGCACCAAAACCGAGGTCAAGAACGTCAACTCCTTCCGCTTCATCAAGCAGGCGCTGGAGTACGAGATCGAGCGCCACATCGGCGTCATCGAGGCCGGTGGCAGAATCACGCAGGAAACCCGCCTCTACAACGCGCACGAAGGCAAAACTCATGGCATGCGCTCGAAGGAGCAGGCGCACGACTACCGGTATTTTCCCGAGCCGGATTTGCTTCCCTTGGTAGTGGATGAGAAATGGCAAGCCGCAATCCGCGCCTGCCTGCCTAAGCTCCCGGAAGTGCGCCGACAGCGCATGATGAAGGAGTACGGCATCACGGCAGGCGACGCCCACACACTGACGCTGACGCGAGCGATGGCCGATCAGTTCGAGTCCGCGGCCCGCACGGCAAAAAATCCGAGGCGTGTCGCAAACCTCGTGCAGAGTGAACTGCTTGGACGCCTGAAAGCGCAGGGCCTCGAGCTGGAGCAGTCGCCAATTTCGATGGCTGGAGTTACGGCCTCGGCCGATCTCGTTGAGTCGGGCGCAATCTCGGGCAAAATGCTGAAAGATCTTTACGACCTCTGCTTCGAACGCAACCACGACTTCCCTGCCGTTTACCAGGAGCAGGGGCGTCCCGAGCAGTCACGCGACACCTCGGCGCTGGAGAAACTAGCCGATGAGTTAATCGCAACGAATCCCAAGCAGGTTGAGCAATATCGCGCGGGCAAGAAAACCATGATCGGGTTCTTCGTCGGCCAGGTCATGAAGGCCTCGAAAGGTCAAGCCAATCCCCAGTTGGTGAACGAAGTCTTGATCAGGAAGCTGGAGGGATAATGCCCTGTAGAGACGCGGCTTGCCGCGTCTTCACAGCATCGGCGATGGCCAAGACGGGGCAAGCCCCGTCTCTACTGGAAGATTGGAAGATTGAATCTACTTCGCGGCTCCCAAATTCTTCAGCACTTCTTCCGCATAGTAATTCGTGACTTTGGCGTCGTCGCGCAGGCTCTCATAGTACGCCGCTTTCAATAACTGCTCCCGCCGATCGCGCAACTGCTGCCGGATGGCCTGTTGCACCCGCGGATCATTCAAGTCCCGCTGGCCCGCCGGCTCCTTCGAAATCAGTTTCACGATCATGTAAGCAACGGGCTCATGGCTGGTCGGATTGACCATGGGAATCACGGCCGTGTATTGCCCCGGTTTGAGCTTCAGCACCGCGTCGCGAGTTGCTGGATCGGCGTTCTTCAGCGCGGATTCGGGCGCCATTCCCAAATCTCCGCCGTTGTTGCTGGTCTCCGGATCCTCGGAATAATTCATGGCCATGGTAGCGAAGTCGTCGCCGCTGTCGAGGCGGTTGGCGATCATCTGGATTTTCTTGCGCGCCTCGGCATCGTTCTGCGCCTTGCTGTTCTGCAGGTTGTGCACTTGGGGACTCGGTATTCCAGAGACCATGATTTTGGCCAAGTGGTATTGCGCTTCGATGAGGTTGAATTCCGCCTTGTGCTCGTTGTAGTAGCCGGAAACGTCCTGGTCGGTGATGTTGATGCGCGAGGTGATTTCCTTGTTCAACACCTTGTCGCGGGTAAGCGAGCGCCGCAGGTCGCGCTTGAAGTCATCCAGCGATATCTTTTTGTCCTGCAGGCGCTTGTTAAATTCTTCGGCGGTGTAGGGCGACTTGATTTCGTTCAGCTTGCGGTCCACTTCTTCGTCCGTCGCCAGCAGCCCCAGCTTCTCCGCCCGCTGCATCAAAATTTCCGTCTCGATGAGCTCATTCAGAATGCTCAGCCGCAGGCTCACCGCCTGCTCGCCCGTCGGATGCTGATCGGAGCCCGCCGTCTGGTTGAGGTAATACTTGTCGACTTCGCTGCGATAAATCTTCCGCCCATTGACCGAAGCCATGACGTCGCCGCCGCTGCTGTTGCGGTTGCAAGCCGATAATCCAATCAAAAGCCCCATCAACAGAAGCGCGTCGGCCACGACCAGCCCCGCTCGCCGAAAGCAGTTACGATTTTTCAAGTTCTTCCCTCAAGAAATTTGTAATTGGTAATTTGTAATTGGCAATTTGAATTCGCCATCGCCAGGTGCTCAATCACAAATTACAAATCGCAAATTACAAATTCGTTTATTTGTGTTCCGGAAGCGCAACCCCGGCATCCTTCAGCGCCTGGTCGAGCGCCAGTCGCACCTCGTCCGCAGGCACGGCTCCATCCAGTTTCTGTCCATTGATAAACATCGCCGGGGTTGCATCCACGCCGACGGTCTCTCCTTCGTGCATCGAAGCGCGCACCGCCTTTTCATCCTGGGCCTTGACGCATGCCTGCAACTTCGCAACGTCGAGATTATGCTTCTGGGCCTGTAGAGTTGCCAACTTGTCGAGTTCCGCATTCGCGCCGTCGCGGCCTTTTTCGCCGCTGACCGCGTGCTGATTGCCGTGCAGGTAATCGGCATAGTCCCAGTAGGCGTCACCGTTTTGCGTGCCCAGGCAATTGGCGTCCACCGCCGCATGCACCGCCCAAGGGTGAATTTCCTCGAGCGGGTAATCCTTATAGATGAAAAGAACGCGGTCGCCGTATTCCTTGAAAAGTCCGGGGAAAAGCGTTAGGTGCATGCGCGAACAGAACGGGCATTCGAAATCGTCATAGCTGACGACCGTCACCTTGGCATCTTTGTTGCCCCGCGTCGGACGCCCGCTGACGTCAATCTTCTTCATGATCTCAGCGTACGGATCGCTGGTCAGATCGAACTTGGTAATCCGCACCAGCGTCTTGTGGTCGCGGGAAAGCAGGAACTCGAAGTCCTGCTTTTTACTAGGACTGGCAAACGTAACCGTGAGCGCGTCATAATTCGCAAACTCACTCGACCGCAGCGTCCCCACAATCACCTTTACGTCGGGTGGAAGGGAATAATGGGCCCGCACTTGCCGCTCGACCACGTGTACGATGTCCGAAGGAGGGGACTGGGCCGAGCAGCCCAAGCAGATCAGCAGGAGAAACACAAATGCGCGACGCATCATCAATCGAAAACACCTGAACATGAGGAAGCCGCTTGATTATCTCATGGTAGCAAGACTCGCGTCGGTGGCATGTTCCTACTCTGTAGAGACGGGGCTTGCCCCGTCTCCCGCCCGCGTCTTCGATCCGCGCCGACGGAGACGCGGCAAGCCCCGTCTCTACCGGGAACGCCGCCGCAACTCTTCGGCAGTCAGCAGTTGATTCATCGACCCGGAGCGGAATCCCTCCAGGTCGAGAGTAACGAACTTGAACCCAAGTCCTTTGAACACGGCGGCGAACTCGCGCGCCATCTCAGCGGTCAAAGCGCGGGGAAATTCTTCACGCGCAATCTCAATGCGCACGATTTCCCCATGATGGCGCACGCGGAATTGCCGGAATCCCATGGCCCGCAGCGCGTCTTCGCCCCGCTCGATAATGCTCAGCGCTTCGGGGGTAACTGCGCGTCCATATTCCATGCGCGACGATAGACACGCGGAGGCCGGCTTGTCCCACACCCGCAAGTCCGCCTGCCGCGCCAGTTCCCGGATTTCCGCTTTGTTCAGGCCGGCTTCGAGCAGCGGGGCCAGAACATGATGCTGGCGCGCGGCCTGCTGTCCGGGGCGAAAATCGCCCTCGTCGTCCGCGTTGACTCCGTAGGCGATGGCGTCGAATCCGCGCGCCTCGCGGTAGCGCTCGAGGACGGTGAACAATTCGTCCTTACAGTGAAAACAGCGCGTGGCATCGTTGCGAGTGTACGCGGGATTTTCCAGTTCCTGCGTTTCCACAACCTCGACCGGAATTTCGCACTCCCGCGCAAAAGCAAGCGCATCTTCGAGATGAGTCCGCGCCAGGCTGGCGGAATCGGCAATCACGGCCAGCATCCGGTCGCCGAGGACCTGGTGCACAGTCCAGGCAAGAAAGGCGGAGTCCACGCCACCCGAGTAGGCGACGATCAAGCGACCGCGGCCGGCAACGATCTGGCGCAAGCGCTCACCTTTCTGATCGAGCATGGCCACAGTGTTCACAATCTCCATTATCCACGATTGTTGCGCCCCGCTCGTGTGGGGACGGGCGTCTCGCGAGCCTGCCCTGAGCGAAGTCGAAGGGTCTAAGCCGGGCAAAGCCCGCCAGTCGGCTGTGCCCACAGCGACTCTGGACACGCGCTAGTACAGCCGCTCCTGCCGTTTGAGGTTGCCGAACGCTCCAATGTTCGCCAGCGTAAACGTGAAACGATATTGATTCTCGTTACGCACCGATCCCAGCGCAAAGCGCCGGTATTCCAGGCTCAGGCCGCAACAGTCCCAGTTGTAACTCGTCTGCGCCGTCGCATATTGCAGAGATCCATTGTCCGCGTCAAAACCGACGCTGGTGGCGGCGCTCAAGCCGAGCTTGTTGAGTTGTCCATAGCCAAACAACAGCCGAAACTGGTTGAACTCGCAGGCGCTTGTGCTTGCAGTTGTACGCACGGCACAATTTGTCGGTGTCGTTCCCGCTCCCGTGTCGATCACGCGCAAAAAGGCGTCGCCTCCCCCCATAATAAACGCGCCGAAGCGGTAGTTCACCAGCGCCATGCTGGAATTGATGCGGCCATCCTTGAGGTCGTAGTCCAAATCCCACTCGGTGTTGGTGCGCGGGCTGGTTTCGATGCGCAGGCGCGAAATGAGCGGAGCAAAGTGCCGCTCTGAATCCAGAAATGCGATGCCCGTGAAATCCGCGGTCGTCGTAAATACGTTCCTTTGCCCGGCCACCAGCGCGTTCCCAAACGTGGGATCGAAGAAATACTTCTGACCGACCTCCCAACTCAAAATCTCGCGCGGGCCCGAGGCACAGGCTTGCGCGTCTGGGTTCGGAGGCACTTCCCACGGCACCGCGCCGACTTGCGGGACGCCGCCGATGGTGAGCGTGCTCATGCCCTGCGCCGCACAATCCTTGGCGTTCGGATCGAGGCGCTTGGCGTAAAGACGATTCACCAGCGAGTACTCGACTTCATTCGTATTGGTCAGCACATCGGTCGCGTCGAAACGCAAAATGTCGGCAAAGTTATTCACGCCAGTGGCGTAGTCGTACTTCATGCGCGGCTCAATCACGTGCTTCCATCTGCGTCCCAACCACGGATGATCGAATACCCGCGACAATGCCGGCGCCCGCACCTCGACCGAAGCCTCCAGCGATTTGCGATTCAGAATGTCGTCCGCAGCGGTTGTGGAATTAGCCGGATTGCCCTGCTCTGTGTAGAACGTATCCCGCAGCGTAAGTGCGGGACGAAACGACCATCCCTGCCATTGCAGCGGCATCGCAAGCGAAGGCGCAAGATCGAACCTGCCCACCAGAGGACCGGTGCGAAACCCAATCTCGCGCCGCTGCAAACCCTCGGCCGCGCTCTCGAACGACCAGTACAGGGGCGTATTTCCCAGTTGCCGCTCCTCGCCCGAAATAAAGAAACTTGGCGTGTGCAGAATCCGGACCAGTTCCGTCTGCGTAATCGTGGTGCAGGTCGCATTCAATTGAGTACTCGGATTGCAGACTTCGAAATTCTGATAGCGCTCCGCCAGTGCATTGAAGTGAAATCCATTGCTCGTATTGGAAAGGAAAATCTGCGACCGCACTTCCGAATCGATAGCCTGCGTATACACATCGGTGAAGGCAATGCGGAAGACGAACGAACTCAAATAATCGACATTCGCGACGCCGCGGAAGTCCCCAAAAGAGCTCTCGGCAAGAAAATGCGCGTCCTCGCCCCCTTGGTTCTGCGGTGGATAGCCGATACCGCGATCCACCATCCCCACGTAGTTGAAAAACACGAAAGAGCTGTCGCTCGGGCGAGCGCGCAGTTCTGCACGTTGAAACCACCCGCGTTTGGAATAGTATTCCGCGCCCAACGTGGCGTCGGTACTGCGATTGAGGACCCAGTACACCGATTCGCCGGCAATCATTCCCTTGGTAGACGAATTGCCGAAACTCGGGATCAACAACCCGGTGTGGCGCTGCTCTTTCTGAACCGGGAGCTCCACAAACGGAAAATAGAACACCGGCATGCCCATCAGCCGGAAATCGCTGTTGTAGACTTTGGCGGTGCCGTCCACATCCACCACCATGCGCCCCCCGCTGAATAGCCACTTCGGACGCGGCAACTCGCAGGTTGTGACCGTTCCGTAGCGCACCAGGTAATGACTGGGCCCGTGCTTTTCCACAATTTTTCCGGTAAAGGCAAATGGATTGGACGTGGTTAGCACGTAGCGGGAGTACCGCATCTTAAATCCCACCGTTCCGACCGCGCTATAGAACGTTCCGATTTGCGTGCGAATGTTGTAGGTTCCGTGGCTGGCCACGATGTGCTCGTCGTAAGGACCGCCGTCCAGCACGACGTGACCCTCCAGTTCAGTATCTCCCGTGTCCGCGTTGTAGGTGATTTGATCCGCGTGCAGGATGTAAGTGCGATAGTCAATCTCGGCCGCGCCCCGCAGGTGGTAAATGGACCCATCTTTCTCCTGTTGCACCGCCCGCATCGTAACCGGTTCTTCCGTCTCGACGGCAGGGGCGGTCGGCAGATGCAGGGCCGTCGCAGCGGCGTTCTCTGGGGTAGAGACCGTTGTGGCGGCAGGGGGCAGCGTCTGGCTGGTTACTATCCCGGGAGCGAGAAGCAGATGACAGACCAAGGCGGCCGTGATAAAGATTCGAGTGCAGGTGATCATTAATGGATGACCATTAGCGGGTGATCTGCCAGCGCGCGTGCGCTCCGCCAGCCGGTCTGCCAACGGGAACCAACTGACCTTAGCACGCGAGCGGCAGGCGAAGCAAAGCTGCGCATTTTTATGGTCTCCGCGTTATGGTCTCCGGCATTCGTGCCCGGCCTGGCTCTGGCCGCTGGCATTCTTCGTGACTTGCATACGACGGCTTGATTTACGACCACCGCGTTGGTAAAGGCCGGACGCATGACGACTGGATTGACGACGACTGGATTAACGACGCCCGGATTGACAACGCCCGAATTGACGAACCGTCCGACCGGCGGGGATCCCGCCCTGCAAAGGCACCTCTGCGCCACCGATGCCGTCGAGCCGCCGCTGAGCACCGCCGCCGCTACAGAAACTGCTGCCTCGGAACCGAACGCCGATCCGAGCGCTGATTCCTGGCGCGTCGAGCTTGCCCACCGCCTCGAACGCTATCGCACGCGGCGCAAGCCTCGCACTCCGCGCTATCCCTCGCTGCTGCTGCCTTTTGATGCGCCCGAGAGCTGGTCCCGCCCGGCGCCGCCAACTGGACCGGCGGAAATTGGACCGACGGGAACTGGACCTGCGGGAAATGGATCTGCGGCAGTTGCGACTGCGCCCGCGCCAGTCGGGCAAGGCTTCACCTGCCAACCAAAAGAAGAACCCGCGGCAGTCCGAGCTCCGAGCTTCGCCGAACCGCGCCCGGCATCGCGGCCATCCCCGGAGCCATCCCCGGAACCCTCCGCCAAGGTAATCGAGTTCCCTCGTTCCGCCGCAATTCCGGTCTTTCACCCGAGCGACCTGGCCGATCCCGTCTTTGATCGTGATCGTCCGCGCATCGTCGAAGCCCCGGAGATTCTCCCGCCGCCTCCCGCATTGGGTGGAATGCTGATCGAACCCGCCCAGCAAGAACCGGCCGGCAGGCGAGCCGATTTTCCCTCCGCATCCCCATCAGCATCGCCCTCCGCATCGATAGCGCGGCGCGCGCTGGCTGCCCTCGTCGATGGCGCTGTCCTGGCAACGGCGCTGGCGGCCTTTGCCGCAATTTTTCTTCGCCTGAACCCCAGCCTGAAGTCCGTCCGCGGACCGCTCCCAATGCTCGCCGGATCAACGTTCGCCGGACCAACGCTCGCCGGACCAACGCTCGCCGGACCAATGCTCACCGGACCAATGCTCACCGGTGCGCTCGCTGTGGTCGCCGTCCTGCTCTGGGCGGCCTACGAATTTTTGTTTGTGGTCTACACCGGCTCGACTCCCGGACTTCGCGCCGCTCGCCTGCGCCTCGTAGCGTTTGACGGCTCACCGCTCAATCGTCGCTCGCGCCGCTGGCGCGTGTTGGCGTCATTTCTCTCCGCGTTTTCCGCCGGCCTCGGTTATCTCTGGTGCTTTCTCGACCAGGACGGATTGTGCTGGCACGACCGCATCACCCGCACCCACGTCCAATCGAGGAGTCACGCAGAATAGAACTGGTTTGATAGATGATTTTCGGGAAGGGCACGGCCAGCCGCGCCGAACCGCAGATCGTCACCCATGAAATGCAAGTTGGCCGGACGGCAAAACCGTCCGGCCATTTTTCGCGCCCTACACTGGATCTCAGACCAGATTCTCCAGCGCCGCCCGCAACTCGCGGAAACGAAACGTATATCCGCTGGCATTAAGCTTCCCAGGCTCAACCCGCTGGCTGGCGAGCAGCAATTCCTCGGCGGCCATCTTGCCGAATGCCAGTCGCAGCGCAAACTCCGGCACCGGAAAGAATGCCGGGCGTCGCAGAACCGACGCCAACACCTTTGTAAACTCCGCATTGCGCACCGGATTCGGCGCCACGAAATTCACCGGCCCAGAGAGCGAGTCCGTGCCCATCGCGTGCTGAATTCCCCCCACGATGTCGTCCACATGAATCCAACTCCACCACTGCTGCCCCGATCCGATCCGGCCGCCCAGCCCCAGTTTGAAGGGCTTTAGCATGTTCCCGAGCGCCCCGCCTTTCGGGCTCAGCACCAGCCCAATCCGGACGTTCACCGTGCGGATGCCCGCCTCGGCTGCAATCCGGCTGGCGTCCTCCCATTCGCGGCAAACCTCAGGCAGAAATCCCTGCCCCGCAGGACTCTCTTCGCGTAGAGGTTCGTCGCCGCGATTCCCATAGAACCCGACCGCCGAGGCACACACCAGCACGCGCGGTTTGGCTTCACAGTGCGCCAACGCCGTAGCCAGGTTCCGGGTTCCCTCTACGCGACTCTCGCGGATCGCCCTCCTCTTTTCCTCCGTCCAGCGTCCCACCACGCTTTCGCCAGCCAAGTGGACCACCGCATCGAACCCCGACACCGCAGTCGGCGACACCGGAGCCAGAGGATCCCACGAGACCTGCGCCGCATTCTGAGCCCGTCCCCGCACCAGGCGCACAATCTGCGTTTCCCGAGGCTCGAACGAAGCCATAAGCGCCGTCCCAATCGGCCCCGAAACCCCTGTAACCAATACCCGTTTCAAGCCATTGCCCCCTATGCTCGTGTGGACGCGGGCGACCCCGCCCGCGTGGCCTTTTCCGGACAGCTTAATACCGGGCCAAGGTAGTGCCGTCCCCCGTACTTTACCAGCCCAAAGGCCGTTCTCGGCGAAACTCCGCGTCTCGGCGGTGAAATGGCTTTCCGCTGCGTTAAAATCGATCATGGCGACGTTGCGGGAACAGATCGCGACCAACGTGCTCACGGCGACCCGCTTCCGCGAGCTCATGCGGAAGCTGCGCGAAAACCGCCCCAACGACGACCTCAACCTCGTCAAGAAAGCCTACGAATTCTCCCAGAAACACCACGCCGGACAACACCGCGCCTCCGGCGAGCCCTACCTCGTGCATCCGCTCGAAGTCAGCAACGTTCTCGCCGACATGAAAATGGATTCCGTCTCCATCGCCGCCGGCCTCCTCCACGACTCCGTCGAAGACACCTCGGTCACCACCGTTGAAATCCGCCAGGAATTCGGCGAACAGGTCGCCCACATCGTCGAGGGCGTCACCAAGATCAGCAAAATCGATTTCTCTTCCCGTGAAGAAGCGCAAGCCGAGAACCTCCGCAAGATGATGCTCGCCATGGTCGACGACATCCGCGTTGTCCTCATCAAGCTCGCCGACCGCCTCCACAACATGCGTACCCTCGAACATCTCGATCCCGATCGCCAGCAGAAAATTGCCCAAGAGACGCTCGACATCTACGCCCCCATCGCGCACCGTCTCGGCATGGGCAAGATTCGCGGCGAACTGGAAGACCTCGGTTTCAAATACGTCGATCCCATCGGCTACGAACAGGTCCGCGCCGCCGTCGAATCGCGCCGCAAAGAGGGCGAAGCCTTCATGGCGCGGGTCGAGGGCGTCCTGCGCGACGGCCTCAAAGAAGCCGGCATCACCGGCCGCGTCGAGAGCCGCATCAAGCGCCTTTACAGCGTCCACAAGAAATTGCAGCGCCAGCGCATCAGCGTAGACCAGGTTTACGACCTCTGCGCCATGCGCGTCATCACCAACTCCGTGCAGGACTGCTACGCCGTTCTCGGCATCATCCACAACCTCTGGCGTCCCGTGCCCGGCCGTATCAAAGACTTCATCGCCATGCCGCGGCCCAACCTCTACCAGTCGCTGCACACCTCCGTCATTACCGAGAACGGCGAGACCTTCGAGATCCAGATCCGCACCGAAGAAATGCACAAGATGTGCGAAGAAGGCATCGCCGCCCACTGGAAATACAAAGACGGCCCCGTCTCCGCCGAGGACGAGCAGCGTCTGGCATGGCTCCGCCAGGTCGTCGAGTGGCAGCGCGACGTCTCCGATCCCAACGAATTCCTCTCCACCCTGAAAGTCGACCTCTACCCGGAAGAGGTTTACACCTTCACCCCCAAGGGCAAGGTCCTGGTCCTGCCGCGCGAGTCCACGCCCATCGACTTCGCCTACTCCATCCACACCGAAGTCGGCCACAGCTGCACCGGCGCCAAGGTCAACGGACGCATGGTTCCCCTCCGCCACAAGCTCCATTCCGGCGACATCGTCGAAGTCATCACCCAGCCCGGACACAAGCCCAGCCGCGACTGGCTAGCCGTCGTCAAGTCCTCCCGCGCCCGCAACAAAATCAAGCACTGGCTCAACGTCCACCAGCGCGAGCGCGCCATTGAAATCGGACGCAAGCTGATCGAAAAAGAAGCGCGCAAATACCGAATCTCGCTCAAGGAAATCAAGGAAGCCGACCTGCAAAGAGCGGCCACCGAGTACGGACTCGGCCGTCCCGACGACCTGATGGCCGGCATCGGCTACGGTAAGTACTCAGCCCGCCAGGTGCTGGCGAAATTCGCGCCCCCTGGCGCGCAGCCCATGTCCGATAGCGAGGAGCAGGCCGCATCCCAGGGCTTCACCAGCGGCATTTCGAGCGGTATTTCAAGCGTTGTCCGCCGCGTCTTTGGCGGAGAGGCCAACGCCATCGTCGTCCGCGGACAGGGTGACCTCCTCGTCTATCGCGCCCGCTGTTGCAACCCCATTCGCGGCGAGGCCATCGTCGGTTACGTCACCCGCGGCAAGGGCGTTGCCGTCCACTCCGTCAACTGTCCCAACGTCACCAATCTTCTCTACGAACCCGAGCGCCGCATCGACGTGCTCTGGGCCGGCGACAAAGACGGCCAGCCCATTTCCTATCCCGTAAAACTCACGCTGCTCTGCGACGACCGCTTCGGCATGCTCAAACAAATCACCGCCGTAATCAGCGACACCCAAACCAACATCCGCAACATGGAGTCCCGCAGCCAGAACGGCCAAGCTTGCGTCGACGTAGTCCTAGAAATCGCCGACCTCAAGCACCTCCAGAAAATCATGGACGGAGTCCGCCAGATCCCCGGAGTCCACGACGTCCAGAGATTGCAGAAGATCTAGCAGGCGGCCGTGTCCCTTCGCATCCAGCCCCGGAGGGGCGAACGAACTTAGCCCAGCGCTTTCAGCGCTGGGAAAAGTGGAGGAAATGATTCAAGTCCCGGAGGGACGACCGAGCACTCACGCACACCTTCAGGGATTGTCATTCTGTATCTAACGACGTGGAGCGCGGACACTCCTATCCGCGAATGGGGCTCTATTCTTTCTCCGCGCTCTCCGCGCCCTCTGCGGTCAAATGCTTTTCCGGCCGCAGCA
>Ga0074045_10002630_pt1 | contig 16561 bp, 4 predicted proteins | sample BogForMeECP23OM2_FD_94442 | JGI IMG/M metagenome (GOLD analysis project Ga0074045, IMG submission 94442) | Bog forest soil microbial communities from Calvert Island, British Columbia, Canada - Bog Forest MetaG ECP23OM2 | ecosystem: Environmental > Terrestrial > Soil > Wetlands ...
CATCCCATGAAAAAAAGAAACCCGATAATAAGCCATCCGTCGAGGGTGATGGTCCTGATGATGACTTTCATCAGCCGGATGGTCAGCGATTCGCCGCCACCGCCGCCTGACTCTTCCTCACCTGCAGAGGTCAATACACTTTCGGGCGTCTCGCTCTGGACCGCCGCCCTTATCCAACCGGCAGGTCTGGCCGAATTAGATAACTGAACCTCATCTATATCTCCAATAAAGCCATTTCCACCTTTCGCGGAGGCCCCTATAATCAGGTCAGAAGACGGCGCAGGCACACTACCCCTGAACCCGGCCGAACCGGCGGCGCTGCCGTCGACATATAGTGTAACCTGCTTCTCCGGATCTACTGTCACAGCTACATTGTGCCACTGTTTCGCTACCAGAACGGCCCCTCCGGGCACATTGATGGTCTGCCTGCCGTTGCTCAGGCTGCAGTACAGCTTCGCATTATCCAGGCCGATAACGATCGACTGTTTTCCGTCGTCCCATGAGAAAAGATGGAGATTGCCTGCTGCCTGGTCAGGACGCACCCAGGCTGAGAAGGAGAACCCTTTCGTAAAGTTGAGCGAGGGTGATTTGGAGATCGTCATCCTGTCGCCGGCCCCGCTGAAATGCGCGCCGTTTGCGATTACGCCCGGCATACCGAGTTTGCCTGTAAACGAAGCAGCATGGTTGCCGTAGGCGGTTGCATCCCTCGGACTGCCTTCTTTCTCGCCAAAGTGATATACGGCAGTCTGGGACACATCATAAGTCCCGCCCGCATCCTGGCCGTCTGCGGCAGAGGGGTTGCCGTAATAGATCCAGATGGAATCCTGGTTCGAACCGGCAGCTATGCTGGGTAGCTTGACCCATACCAGCGCAACCTCTTGTTTGGAGTCGAACTTCTCGATATGGTACTTTAATGGGGTCTTGTCATCGGCGCCCACGAACCTGAGGTCCGACCCGTCATCCTTCGCGTTGGAGAAAGTGAAATTGCCGGTATGAAGACGTATGAGCACCGGCACGTCGGTAACATTTTCTTTGATATCCGCGCCTTTCGGGGAGGCGTCGAACTGGATCTTTTTCCTCTGCTTCCACTTCCCGTCCCACCACGCATTAGCATCAGGAGCGGCCGCGCAGACTAAAAACAGCAGCCCCATCGCCATCGCCAGAATTCTTGTCAGCACACCTCGCCTGTCCTTTTGCACGATCTTCCTTTATGCCTCCTGTTATTAAGTGTCAAAGTGTCAGAGTATCAGAGTGTCAGAGCAAAGGCCAACGGCACTTTGATACTTTGACGCTGTCTTTTAAAAATGCCGCCTTATTATACAATCTCATTTGTTACAGCAATATTACAGGAGACGAATTTCGGGACCCTTTTAATTATTTGCCCACACCGGATTCTCGAAAAATAGCGCCAAGTTCTGTCACTCCAGGCAAAGATTCCAGACAAGCTGGAATGACAAAAAATTAAGATGTCACTCCGGCTTGTCCGGAGTCTGTAAGTCTATGGAAAGATTCCGGACGAGCCGGAATGACAAATTCGTAGGTAAAGATTCCCGACGAGCTGGAATGACAAAGAAATTAATATGAGATTATCAATACTGTTTTTCTTTGACATTTTGTCTTTAATTTATTATATTTTGAGATATAAATTCCAAATATGGACTGATAATGGAAACGATCAGAAGATTTCTAAAGGTAGAAAAACAGAGCTTTTTTTGCTCGGGCCGAGGGGGACAGGGAAATCCACTTTTATCAGGAATGCTTTCCCCGAGGCCTTGTATGTGGATCTTCTCCTTCCTGATGTTTTCAGAAATTATTCCGCGCGTCCCGAGAGGCTTAGGGAGGCGGTGCATGCGCTGAAAGGAACAAGGACGGTCATAATTGACGAGGTGCAAAAGGCCCCGCAGCTTATCGAAGCAGTGCACAGCCTGATCGAGGAAAAAAGCGGTATTCAGTGCCATAGAGGTGAAAAACGCTTCAACCATACATCCTCAGGACTTGCGTGCTCTCAGGACATTCGGCGAGGACTATCCCGAAGCGAAGAGATGTCTTGTATATCGAGGGCAGGAGAGACTTATAAGGGCAGGCATTTCCATCGAACCAGCCTCCGAAGTCCTTTCCGGCCTGATGTAAAAGACGGGTCGAACGCTATAACGTATTCGTGCCCTGGTCATCCTGAACGAAATCTATAACCTTTACGTCCAGCCAGTTCATCATGACGTTATCGAGCATCTGCGCTGCCTGTGCGTTTCTTCCGTTGGCGGCGGACACTTCGTTCATCGACTGGCTGCCCTGGGTGGCGCTGTTGGTGCCTGATAACCCCCCTATGCTGGTTGGTGCAGCAGCTGCCTGCGGTACCCCGACAACGCTGCTGGTGGCGGTTATATTCTGGGCGTTCACGACCTGCTCCGCGCCGATGTACACATTATTTCCGGAAATACCGGCTTCGCCCGCATCTACAATGCCATTAAAAGCACTGAGGTAGACATTACCTTCCAGCGGCGGCAGAACGGGGCCTGCTCCGTCGGGGGCGTATGTCACGGCACGGATACCGCTGCCTGTCATAGGGTCCCCATTGGAATCAAGGCTTACCTCGGTCTTCGAGCCGCGGCCGGCATTGATGCTGCCCTGTTCGCTCCAGATGGTGATATCTCCGCCAAGCGCGGTCGCAACGCGTGACTCGTTAACATTCACATCATTTACCGCAAAGATATTGAGGTCCCCGCCTTCAAAAGTCATGATGCCTGTTGTCAGTTGCCCCGAGGTCGACGCGTTTGAAAAAACACTTCTTCCGACATTCACATTGCCGCCCGCAATGATGAATATGCCGGCATTACCGAATACCGGGGTATAAATCTTTCCTGAATTGGTATTGATAGTGCTCGAGGTCATGTTGATGTTGCCTATTTCGTTCAACCTGGCAGTTCCCGGGAATTCAGCGCTGATACTATCGGCAGTGTTAGGCGCGGGCAGGAAGTTCCTGACAGACTGCCCGGCCTTCTGAAGATCGGCGTTAAAATTGCCATTGCCGGAGCTCATATCATTCGCGATAGTTATCCCTGCCGTCTGCAGTCCTGCGAAGAAAGCCCCTGCGTTATTAATGAAATTCAATACGTCGACCAGATTTTCTGACTGAAGTAAGGTGGACTGAAGGGCCGGAATTGTGTAGCCGGAAATCACGAAGAGGCCGGCTCCCTGAATGTTGAGTGCTGAATAGCTTGCACTATCATGATTGCCATTGCCTGAAGTGGTAATGCCTTGCGACGAGCCCATATCGATGTAGTCTCCCGCCTCGACGATGAAATAGCCGGGACCGGCCTGATTAAAACCGCTATTGGTTGAAGACGAGCTAAGAAGAATGTTCCTTCCCGCAATTATTGTAGACACGTCTGTACCAGCCGCGTTCTGGCCGGAATACCAGACATCTGTAATGTCCCGGCCGGCAGTGATTTGCGCCGCTTTAGGCAGCTGCAGGTTCAGGCCGACGATGTCCTGACCGGCATAAATCGTGACGGGCACGCTGTCTCCGGAGTGCAGCGGATCACTCGGGAAGGAGCCGGGGTCCCCGAAATACGCCTTGCCCCCACTGAAAAGGTAATTTGTTATGAGATTATACGAAGCACTATCAGCACCATGGATAAGAGGAGTGTTGTAAAATACATCAGAGACCGGCAAGCCTGCCATCGTTACAGTCGCGAAGAAGGAAAAACCGGTGTTTCCACTGATATTACCAGCTGCCTTGAGAATGAGATTACCGTTTGGAGACGGCGCGAGGACAATATTCTGCATAAAGTCGATGTTCCCTGCTGCCTCTATATCTACATTAGCAGGCAGGAGATTATTCGTTGTTTCCTGGACAGTCTGCCCAGACTGAGGAGCATAAGAAGAATAAAAAGGTATATCAGTCGTACCGTAATATGTCAGGTTTCCGCCGGCCATGAGGGTGATGCTTGTATCGGTCGTATACGTTAAGTCCCAATCCATGGCGGTCTGCATGATGCCGAGGGAAGCGTTGGTAGGGTTGACCACTTCGCCTATGTTGAGGTCTCCGCCCGAAGTCACCGTCATGCTGCTGCCGCCCAGTTCGATAGTAGGTTTTTCAGCAGAGGACCCGAAGTTTCCTGCAGCGTGTATTTCTCCGGTCCCGTTGAAATTGAGGAAGTTGCCGTTGATATTGCCTCCCGCATAGATCGAAAGGCCGCTATTTTGCTGCTGCCCAAAGGTCCCGGCCTGCGCCAGGAAGTCCCCTCCGGTGCGCACATAGAGGTTGCCGCCGCCCATTGTGGCCAGTCCGGCCGTTGGATAAAAAGTCGAGTTCGTAACAATACCTACCGTCATTGAAGGATTGGAAGAACCATAGTCGGCGGCCCAATAATTTGGCTGCGAAGAACCGGGAATAGTTTCATTGTCGGCAGACAATATGCCGGCGAGATTAAGTTTAGTGAATAAATAGTTGCCATCATTGGACGTAAAATTGGTAACAGGATACCGCGAGTTGTTCTGAATTGTCACCTGTCTCGTAGTAGCATTATACGTACAAGTAAAAATGTTTTCTCCTGGTCCAACAGCATCGTTTAAAACAGTCTGCAGCGGGGTGCCCCCCCCGGTTTTGTAAGCCCCGCTCATAATCGTAGACGCATTCATCGAATAACCGGTGTCAAGATACGCTGTATAGGGCCGGCCGTTCCAGGTAAAGCTGATAACATTATCAGACGTGTTAAGCGTATAACTACGAGTAGAAGAAGAAATTGCTCCGCCGGTAATGACGCTGTTCGGAATGTAGTAATAATCCCAGGCATTCGTATTCTCGGCGGTCCGAAGAGTTCCATTGACCATCGTGCCGACAGACCGCCCCACACTGAGGGTGATATTGCCGCCTCCGGCATAGGTCCAGTATTGTGTCGGGTCGAGCGCTGTGTCTAATGCGGGATTTAACTGCCCGGTCGTCCGGATTGCGCCCATGACGCTGTTTACCGTATTCAGCTGCAGATCCCGCCCGATAATGACATCTATGTCCCCGGTGGCTGTCTGGATGGCCCCCCCGTTGATAATGAGGTCACGCCCCACGTTTCCCTGGATATTACCCGCATATGAGGCAATATTATAAGCCATATAGCTATTTATCATATAGATGGCAGCATTGCCCGAGTTGATCACCGTGTCACGGGCGGATGCAAAATTGAGCGGCGCGCTCTCGGTGTAGACCACTGCGCCGGATGCAAGGGTCAAATCTCCTGTCTGTGTGCCATTCACGCTTTTGGTTACGGCCATATAGTCGGCGCTCGAAAGGTCAGCCCCCGCAACGAGGTTGATGCCCCATGAATCCCTTGCCGGAGGAGCAGATGAAAGACTGTTAGTAACAGAGTCAGTCACGTTTGCATTAATATTGAGGTTCCCCGCCTCACGGATGGTCAGAACACCAGGGTTAGTGGCGGAGCCCAGATTTACATTTGACCCCACTGTAAAAGTGCCTGAACTATCGTCCACTTCAATCCCGGTCAGGAGATGGAAGGTAGCGGCTCCTCCTGGCGCGTAGTTATTCAGCCGGGCCACAGCCTGATTAGAGTTGTAATAGCTTTCTGCCGTAGACAGCAGCGAAGTAAGCCATGCCGAAATGTTCGATAAATTCGCAGCAGTAGGAGTGTTTGTAGTGAAGGCCTCTGCGTAGACTCCCGGGGCATTTATAAGAGCGCCGCTGCTCAGGGTGATGTTTACGTCTGTGCCGTTCTGCAGCGCCCGGAGATAAATATTTCCGCCGCCCCCATTGACAACAGCGCCGCTGTTGACAGCGACCGTTCCCTTCTCTGAGCCTAAATAAACGGACCAGCCGCTTAAATTGGCGCCGGATCCGCCGTTGATCATGCCGCCACTATAAACGGTGAGATTGTTCATGGCGTTCAGCTTGACTGTCCCGCCCGCACCATTTTGCGAGGCGTCAACTTTTCCATAAACATTGATTTGGCCGTTCCCTGAATCGGATGCAGTCAGTATGATCTGATTAGCTGCGAGCGTTTGGTCTGTACCGGCTATAGTGATATTCCCTGTACGCGCAGTGATATTGATTGATTCGGTAAAGCCGCCATTGTTCAGCGCAGCGATAAGGTCTGTCATGTCCATATTAGTCCCCGAAGCAGGCTTATTATCCAGGACGAAAGAGCCGCCGGCCCCGCCCTGGGCCGTTCCCATCAAGGTATAGCTGCCAATAGCAACAGGACCATTTGGCGCCGACAGGGTGACAGCCCCGGCATCACCTTCAGCGCCGGCTGAGACATCGATCAGAGACCCTGGATTCAGGGTTATCCCACCGCCCGACTGCAATGTTACCACTCCACCGGGCAGGTCATTCGTCCCCATTGCAAATATCTCGCTGCTGTTTTGCAGGACTATATTGCCGTACTGTCCCGAGCCGGTCGCCACGAGATTGATCGTAGCCGCATCCGCCTGTATCACTCCAGCCGTACCCGAGGCGGTATCGCCCAGAGTGATAGATGTCCCCCAGAACGCGAGTGTGCCTCCTGCCGTAGTACCCGGCGCATACGGAGCGCCCTGAGTTCCGCCATAGATGTTGATTGCTCCGACGGGGACCGGATTATAGCTTGCGCCGGCGTCGGTATTGGAGATATCGAAGTCGTTATAGTAATTGGAACCTGTATAGACATAGAAATTGGGCGCGGTATACGGCGTTGCAAGACTGCCGTTAGTATTATAGGTCGCGGGTAAAGCAGCGGCAGTCACGCGGGCAGCGTTGATATTAAGATCTGCCTTGCCGGTTGTCAGGCTTCCCTGTCCTTTCAGGGTCATGATGCCCGTGCTAATCAAATTGATCGTATTGAAATTGCTGAACAGCACATCGTTGGAAGCGCCAGTGGCAGTGCTGCCGCCTATATTTATATTGGCGGCATTCACCGTAAAGGTCGCCGGGGTCGCCGGGTTGCCGGCTACTGAAGAAACAGTGGAGGGCGAGCCCGAATTCTCGAGAGTGACGGTATTTGCACTTAGTGTAACAGCAGCATTAGGACTGCCGACAATCCGGGACGCGTCGAGCGTAAAGCTGTTGGAGGCAGAAAGCGAGAAGCCGCTCTGAAAAAAGATGCCGGAGGCGGCAGGGTTCGAGATGCTCTGCAGGGTAATATTCTCGAAGCCGCTCAATTGATTCCATAAGCTGTTTGTTATGAGTAGTCCGTTGGTCGCGCTCCCGCCGAAAAATATGGCCGAGCTTTTCAGCGTAATGGAAGCGTCATCAGCCTTTAGTATCCCTGTCGCCGGGTTAATGACCAGGTTTGGAGTATTGAGACTGAAGATTTGATGGGCATACAGAGTGCCATTGATGTAAGCCGTTCCTGTTTGAGAGGTCGTCAGGCTGATATCGTATCCGGTCCCTCCATTGCCTGTGGCGTGAAGCGTGGCCCCGGCGTCGACGGTAATAGTATTATTCGCGTTAAGAGAGATGGATGGAGCGGTAACTGTAGCTCCTCCGTCGATCTCTATGCTAATTGTATTTGTCGACTTAGACGGGTCTCCGCCAAGATAGACATTCCCGCCGCCGGAAAGAGCGCCGGCGGTCACGAAGAGATTGCTGCCGGCGCCTGCCTGAGAGGTGTTGAGGACAGGCTGAACATAGATGTTGGTCGCACTGAAGGAAAGATCTCCCGGAAGGTAAGGTTGTCCAGTCAGGGGGTCATTGCCGGCATAAGGATTGGCAAGAAGGCTGCCTGCCAGTACCACAGTAGTTCCGCTGACCGTAATGCCCCCGCCGTTTCCGATCGTTGTTTGTTGGTCAAGCCCGTCATAAGCAGCCTCATTTGTGACGATACCGGCGGCTGTCCTGACGGTGTAAATCTGGGGCACTGTACCGTAAAGCGTTGTGTTGGACCCATGAACAAGAGGATAACCGTAATTGTTAAGGCTCCCCTGTCCCGGAAGTACGCTGCCGGCGGACTGTTTCTCGATGATATAGGCCCCGGGCAGAAAGGCGTACTGGACCGGCAAAAGAGTATAATACCCCGGGCTCAGCCCTCCGCCGCCATTCAAATAGACCTGCGGACCAGGGTCGGGTACCGCATTGCCGCTAATTACCACGTACGCAGTGTTGCCGTTGGGACTCTGCAGGGCTGTGTACGGGAGCGCTGAACTGCCAAACGCATTCTTCCCCGTAGCAACCTGAACCGGAAGAAGCGGGTCAGCCGATCCGGTCACATCCTCCCTCCACTGGAATGGGAAAACTGACCCGGAGCCACCAGAAGTATTGATAGTGCCTCCGGTCGCAACCGTGGCCTGATCAGCATTTATAATTACACTGTTTTGAAAGAGAGTTGAGAGATTGTCCGACACAAGTGTAGGTTGTTGTACAGTGCCCACCTCCCAGGTATCCTGACCGTCACTGCTAAGGAAACCGTAAGCTACCATAGCAGTGCCCTGAGTCGTGACAACCCCGCCAGTTGAAATATTGACATAGCTTCCTGAGGCGATATTATTATTGATCATAAGAGAATTACCGACCGGATTGGGATTGGCCGCATTGTCCTGATAATCCGACGCCGTTGTGAGGGTGATGGCACCCATCGGCGCCGAGAGGGTGCCTGCGACATTTATACCTTTCGTTGCGATAACAGACAGAGTGGTACCTGCTGAGTAGATTGGCCTCTGCGCCGGTCCCGGACTGCCTGCCGGAAGCGTTGACTGGTAAGCTGATTGATAAATGGAGACTGTGCCCTGGATGTCGTGGGTCCCGTTGCTGCCGTCAAAGACGCCGGCCTGAAGTGCGAATTGGCTTGGGCTGAAAGTGTAGGTGTTGAAAGTGGGGTCATCGATGACTTGATTAAGACTCGTCATACCGCCCACCATTACAGTCGACATCATTGTCGGGTATATGCGGTCGGCTGTCAGAACAAGGTTGCCGGCTGTCCACAATAAACCCGACGATCCACGTCCATAAACAAAGTCGCTCAACTGGATATCGCGGCCCGCATTCAGGGTCACTGTACTGAAACCGTTCATATTTATCGCGCCAATGACGTCAATCCAGCCTGTGGTTAACGGGACTGAAGGTCCCGTTGAAAGCGTAAACTGCCCGTTTCCCGAAGTGGGAACAGTACCAGGCACATAATTACCATAAGTGTTTTCCAATGTGATCCAGGGAGACCGCAAGGTCATGTTATCACTGGCATTGCCGGAACAGAAAATTGCTGGAGTATTAAGTATCAGCTGCCGGGCAAAGGTGACATCCATGTATCCGCTGAACCAGATAGAAGACGTGCTGATAAGATCAAGGGCATCAAATCCCTCAGTTTCAAAGCTCGGGAGATTAAGTCCGGCCCCACCCACAACCATTGGCGCACCGCCCATACCACTTGACTTTTTAATAGTCATGGTGCCGCCCTGAACTCCTGCCGCCCCTTGTCCCGGAGTCGCATTAATAGTGCCGTTCAGGGTCAGAGTCGTGAGATAGTCCAGCTCAAGGCTGCCGGGGTTCCCGGCCTCTTTGACAGTAACAGGTGACCCGGAAGCGGACAACAGAGTATTTGTGACGGGCATCGGTCCTGAAATATCTATCAGCGACCAAGGGTCGAGTGTCACGGATGATACTACAGCCGACAATTGGACCGTCCCCCCGTTTAGCGGAATCTGGTTGTATCCGAAACCTTTTGGGGCCGACGTCGTGTCCGGCCTGTTGTATCCCGCTGCAAGAATTTGTCCTGTGCCGGCGACATGCACATAGTCCCCTGCAAGCTGAATGGACCCGCCAGGGGCCTCCAGTTCTCCGGCAATTGTTATTCCACCGATATACTGGCCTCCTGATGAACTTGATCCAACAGTATCCCCATTTACATTCAGCGAAATCTTCCCGCCCGGCGCTGTAATAATGGATGCGCCATAAGGCAATGTCAAGTTTGGATTAGTGTTTTGAATATTCGCGATTATATTTGTACCAGACGGTCCCAAAAAAACAGCGTTAGACATGTTAGATAGAAAGCCGGTAACACCAAAAGGGTCATCGCTATTGAGCGTAATCGAGGAAGGGCCGGTTTGGTAGGCCCATTGAGTGTTGAGCTGGATGAGGTTGAGACCCGGGGGGCCTGCAAAAGGCACGCCGATACCGCTGGATCTGCCCGGCGTAGTCAGCTTGACTAAGGAAGGCGCAATCCGGGCGGATGGATCTATTGTGATATTTGTATAACTGTCGAGTGTTATATTGGTAAAGCCGGTGTCAGCAAAGAAGTTCCATGGCAGATACAGAGTGCTTTGGTTGGCCGGGACAGTACCGCCAATCTGGATGCCAAGGGCTTGAAGAGTGATCGTCCCGCCCGTAATCTGCCCCTGACTGTTGGCCAGGGCATAGCCCCTGAGATCGCCGTTAAGCATCACGGTCTGTCCTTCAATATACAGGGCGCCGGCATTACCTCCCGTAATCTGGCCCTTGGGACTAATCTGGTAGCCGCCGCTGACATCAAGTACCGCACCGCTCTGGATAAAGAGGCCGACGTCTGCCGGCCTGACTGGCAAATCGTGATAAGGGTCATTGGTATCTATAATGCTGACAACGTTCTGGTCCTGAATAGTTATCGTTCCACCCTGGATCTGCCCCGCACTGAATTTGCTTGCCGGAACAGAGTTGTCAATTTTTTCCCCCGATACATCGAGGAGGCTGCTGCTTCCAAGGAATATCTCTGAACTGAGCTGACTGAGCGTACCGGACCCGATCGTACCATACGAAACAAACGCATTGTTCTGCTGGGGCAATAAAGTCGAGAGTGTAATCCAGCCTGAAGGAGCGGTCACCGAGCCGTAGACCTGGATTTGGGTGGCGTAGGCGCTGAAGCCGCTGTATGCGTAGTCTGCCGGGTAAGAAGTGTTATGGTCTATTTGGGCCTGGTTGACTGCAGCCCCTGCCGGCAACAGGGCAAGGTTCACATTAGGGCCTATAGTAATATTGGAGGTGGCCAAAAGGGTCAGGTTGCTCAGAGAGGCATTATTCAGTACCTGCGCTGAAATATTGCTGGTGTATGCCTGCCCCGGCTGCACCAGAGGAGAAGTGGTACTCAAATTTGTCTGGGCCGGTACGTCCTGTTGTATGTTTATCGAGGTCAGAATATTGGTGCTGACAGTCCGATTATTTATCGTATCTGTAGCATCTAAAGTGACCGACCCGCCTGAAGGCACTTCGACCCCCCTCCAGAAAGCGACCAGCAGGGCCTGCTCAAAGTCGAGGTTTGCGGTTGTGTCGACTGTAGATGCATTACCGGGAGTAATCACTGTCTGATACGGTCCCTGCGTCACCGTACAGTTAAGCGTTCCGTCCAGGACGATGTCCTCGGCAAAGAGACCGAGCGAACCGGCATTGCCTCCTTTGTCAAAAAATGCAACATTAGTTAAAAGCGGCAAGCCTCCGCCGGCATAAATACCTGACCAGGATTGCGTAACGCCGAATCTCGAATTCGTCTTCGAGTACGAGGACAATACACTCTGAATAGGGAGATTTGAAGGGACATTCGAGATGTTGTAGATCTTTCCTCCGGCCAGCACTTCAGTGGTGTTCAGCAACCCTCCGGTGTAATGTATTCCGCCCCCGGAGAAATTAAGCTGCGCCCCCTGCATCACAATTACGTCCCCTCCAAAGGAGTACATATTGATCTGTCCGCCATTGATCGCCTTTTCCCGGGCTGTCAGCAGCTGGGCGAGGATTTCGCCCGTAACATTGCCGATAGAGGTCCCGGTAATTTCATTGAACGTAATCGTCTGACCCTGCAGCGGGCCTCCCTTCTGCGGGTACGCATCCTGGAGTTCAACGCTGTTCATCTGCGCCTGCACGAGAAGATCTGAAGCAGGCTCATTGGCCCAGATCCCGCTGACGTCGATAACGCTGCTGCCGGCGAGATACACCCGCGGCGTAGCTGCGGTCGGCGCCAAACTGGAACCTATCTCCACATCGCCGGCCGGAGCCTTTATAGTTCCCTGAAGGTCAATAAGGGCAGGTTGCGGGTTGTTGACGAGGCCGCCAATTATAATCTTTCCGCCCGAAAAGGGGTAGGCATAGTCAGCCGTGTCGGTCGTCGAATCCAAAATGGGGGATTCCATTAAGCTGTTCGGGCCTGTGATGATCGTCCCGGTTGAAGTAGCCAGGAGTTCGATCCGGCCATTCTGCCTGACAGCGGTAATGGAACGAATATACCCATCCTGCTCTATTTGCCATCCGTACATGCCTGCTGCGCTCACATCACCATACAAGGCCCCGGTATTCATGTTCGTCGCCCAGCCGCCCATTGTATCCGGAATCCCTACTGTAAAGGCTGCAGACCCTGTGGTGGACGGCGTCAGCGTCAGCGGAGTCTGCAGGGCGCCGGTGCCGGCAACCAGGCCCGCAGCGCTATTGGTAGTAATGGTCGAAGGTTGATTCTGTTGGTTGATAGTGCCCCCGTTTTCGACGATGGGCCCGATGAGATATACCGATCCCAGGGAAAGTGCAGTCGAGTTCGCTTCTATATCTCCGAAATTCGAGACCGCGGCGCCCGTGTACTGCTGAATGCCAATGGGATTATTGTTTGAACCTAAAGCGTACGACAAGGGCGTAGGAAATGCAGGAGTAAACTTTAGATAGTTAACACCGTTATATGTCATGCCATTGTAACTGTACGTCGGGCCTGTACCCAAGCCCGTTACAGGATCGACTGCGCCGTAATCCTGAAATGTTTGCCCCGTTCCCGGATTCACATATTCTGTTGATCCATCCCCCGGTTCCAAATAGAAATTTAATGAAGTGACCTTGTTCAAGCCCAGGTAATAATCGAGGAAATCCACGTTCCGGATGTTCAAAGCCGAAGCCACGAGACCATTCACATTGACTATCGATCCAGGCCCGAAGAGAATCCCATTCTGGTTGATGAGGAAGATCTTTCCGTCTGCTCTGAGCTGGCCATAGATTTGGCTGGGATTAGTATCCCAAATACGGTTTAAGGCGACCCCGACGCCCGTGGCAGCCCATGGACCTTTATTTTGGTAGAATTGAACTGTTGAATTACTCCCGATGTTAAAGGTGCTCCAGTCAATAATGGCATACTGGGTGTTCTGGGTAATCGTATATTGGCTGCTTCCGTTTGGATCGTTGCTCTGCTGCGGATTATAAGTTATGTTGCCATACACCGTGCCGGGGCCTTTTAATGTCGGAATCGTGTTAGGAGTAATATTAGGAAGGGTAGTATGAACAAGTGTGCCGTAAAAACCCGGGACATTAATGTTGCTATTCGCCGGCCCGGCCTGGCATAAAAGAGGGAACAGGAGCACGCCGCAAAACACCAAGGCCTTAACCACAAGTCCCGGCAAAGATTCCCGACAAGCGGGAAGGACAAACTCTGCTTTCTTGCCCATTTGTGAGCTCCGGCTCATCGTTATCTGTCACTCCGGCTTGTCCGGAGTCTGTCAGTCTTGGCAAAGATTCCGGACAAGCCGGAATGACAAAGGAAAAAATCATAAAGATTCCGGACAAGCCGGAATGACAAAGGATTTATAACGCACTTCTTAAGCATTATTTTTCTCCGTGTCTCTGTGCCTGGCTTAAGGCACCTTCTTCTGGTGCTTAAGGCACCTTCTTCTGGTGCTTAAGGCACCTTCTTCTGGTGCTTAAGGCACCTTCTTCTGGTACTGTTGGCTGTGATTAATTCTGCCTTGTCTTTCTCTGTGACCTCTGTGGTTTATTTTGCTTCTTCAGTGGTCACAAAAAAAGCCCGAATCCGCGCAAGGATATACACTTGTCGTTTCCGGGCTTTCTGGTACCCCTTAGTATACACATATGCCGGTCAGCAAAGTACCCTCTCAAAAACTACGGATATTTTACCATTTGTTCTGTTAAATTAATGTTACAGCAAGGTTACAATTTCTTGTTCAGCAACAGGAAAAAGCATTAAAGAAACCACATAGTTCACAGAGATAAGTAATGATATCCCACCTCATTGTTTCAAAAGCAGCATCGTGCTCTGTCACTCCGGTGCTTAAGAGCACCCGCTTAGAGCGCCTACTTTTGGTGCTTAAAGCACCTGATGTTGGTACTGTTGGCTTGACCGGAATGACACTCTTTGGTGCCGGCATAACTGGCATCCGGTAACTCTGTTGCAAGCTACATGGAGAACTCCTGATTAGACAAAGGGACCTGAAAACCTTTTGAAATAATTTTTTCCTTTATTATGGTATATTGAGATTAAGGAGAAGAGAGCGTAAACTATAAACGATATTTTAATACGGGAGCGGTGATGAGAACTGCACACATTGAATTGCCGAAAGATAAGCTTTCTCAATTCTGCAGGAAATGGAAGATAAAGGAGTTTTCGCTTTTCGGTTCCGTGCTTAGAGATGATTTTAAGGACGGCAGTGACATCGATATTCTGGTAACCTTCCGCGACGACGCCAAACCCAGCCTGTTCGACCTTGTACGAATGGAAAAAGAGTTGAAAGAAATGACTGCCAGAGATGTTGACCTGGTAAGTCGCAGGGGAATTGAAATGAGTCGAAACTATATACGGAAAAAAGCGATTCTGTCGTCAGCCAAACTCATTTATGCATCGTGATCGCGAATATCTGCTCGACATCGTTGAATCTGCACGACTTGCCCTAAAATACGTAGAGAACAAGACGGAAGAAGAATTTATCGCCGATATTCAATTACAGGATGCTGTAATACGGAGATTTGAGATTATCGGGGAAGCCTCGCGCAGAATCTCGGATGAGACGCAAAGTGTGCGTCCCAATTTGCCTTGGCTGGAAATGGTCGGAATGCGTAATATCATGATCCATGAATACGACGACATTGACCTGCACATAGTATGGAATACGATAAAGAAGAATCTTCCATCCCTTGTTGATTCACTGGACGTTGCACTCTCTGCGCTGCCAGAAGAGTAATAAATTATTATTAGCTGCGCCATTTTTCACTCTCAGAAAACATACTTCACTTTAAAATATACCCTCTCGTCATTCCTGTTTATCCCGTTCGTGTTGGTCGCGTTAGACGATGGTTGGAGGGCCACGGCCCAGTCAACCTCGTACTCCGTGTATTTGGTAACCGAACCACGAATTCCGGCGCCGGCGCCCTGTAGTTCTACAATACCGGGTGAGGGGGGAAGAGGTTCTTTTGTGGTCAGTCTTGCCATGTCATAGAAAACAAATGGGGTCGTTTGCACTGTCTTCCCGATCCCGTACCCGTTTAACGGGTCCGGGAAAGAGACTTCTGCCGTACTATGGATAGCGTCGTCCCCCAGCGCCTCACTTTCGAGGTATCCCCTTACACTCAGCATGCCCCCTGCGCTATACTGTTCATTCTGGACGAGCGGTTCGTTGGCAATCTGCCCATCGACTTTCAGGAAGAGGCTCATCCCAAGGGGCAGCTTCTGCGTGCGTTGGAGGCCGGCAGTGGCATAAATGTAGTCTGCCTGGGCCATATAGCGCTTGTTCTCGAACTCTGTTTCGGATGAATTTACCTGCCGCGGGTTCATGTTAACTCCCAGGCTGAACTGCGACACGCCGCCCCATTCGTCAGGCAATGAAGCGTTATAGGAAAAAGAGAGCGGCGTATAATGCAACGGCGTATACGTTGCCGGCTGGCCCGGCAATGTGAAACCCATGGTTTGATCGAAATGTTTGTAATCTATGCCCAGGGTGACGTTATGAGAATAGAGTTTGTACTGGGGAAGCGGCACCACATAGCGGATGCCGAAGATCTGTCCCTTTCCGATCACCGAAAATCCCTCGCCTGACGATACAGTATTGGTTTGGCTGTCGGACCAGATGCCGTAAATGACCAGCTGGTGGTCCTTGTTCCACGGCGGGGGCAGCACATAGGAAAGTCCGAGCACCTCCACTTCATTCAGATTCTGGGGCGACGTCTGGTACTGGAACGAAACCGAATGCTCCATCTGCCACAGGTTATCGTAGCGTATCAACCCATTCAGCCGCAGTTCAGTAGTATTGTGGCTGTTCCTGTTGTTGACCTCCAGGTACCCGTGCAGGGGAAGATGATCCTCCACCTTCAGCGTCGCATCGATGGTCCCGAATTCCTCTCCCGGTGATATGGACGGGTCAGCCTTGAAATCAGGGTTCCTGTTAAGCCGGCCTAACTCCTCCTGCAACTTCGGCAGATAGAGTATCTGTCCGGGCGCTAAAGCCGGCAGGTCATTCATGATCTTTTCCATCGTGAAATAGCGGTTTCCCGTAATTGTTACTTTGCCTATCCGGGTCTCGATAACCTCAAGTTTGACGATGCCGTCTTTCAGGGTCTGTTCCGGTATGTTCACCACGACAGCAGGATAACCGGCGTCGTGATAAAGTTTTTCGAGGGCGTCCCGTGCTTTCTCCACATCCGACGCTATTCTCCCCTTCCCGATAAAACGCGCGACCACAATGAGAACTTGGCCGGAAGGGAAAATGGTATTCCCCTTTACATCAAAGGCCTTGATCTCGAAAGTCGTATCCCCGGGGCCAGCTTCAGCGGGAACTGGAGCAGCGGGCTCCGAGGCAGCGCAGGGTCCGGCCATCGGGGCCAGAAGCGTCAGTGCCGTTGCCCCGAATAATAGAATTGACC
>Ga0074045_10002632_pt1 | contig 16550 bp, 9 predicted proteins | sample BogForMeECP23OM2_FD_94442 | JGI IMG/M metagenome (GOLD analysis project Ga0074045, IMG submission 94442) | Bog forest soil microbial communities from Calvert Island, British Columbia, Canada - Bog Forest MetaG ECP23OM2 | ecosystem: Environmental > Terrestrial > Soil > Wetlands ...
CAACTTTTTCCACTACCGCACAATCGCCAGCCCGCGACGCATTCCTCCGTTCATCCGCAATGAATTTGGCCTCGCCAGCGGCGGGCCCCTGCTGATTCCGCGCTTCAATGACGGCCGTAACCGGACCTTCTACTTTGTCGAGTATCAGGGATTCCGCCAGGTGCTCAGCGACACCGAGGTGCTGCCGGTGCCCACGGCCGCCGAGCGTCAGGGCCTAGACACCACGGCATTCCCGGGCGACACGCTGATTGTGCCGGTGGATTCGCGCATCGCGGCGGTGCTGGCGCGCTACCCTCTGGCGAACGACCTTCAGGGCCCCTACGGCGCGCGGACCTGGGCCGGATCGTCGAAGGTGACCACGGTTGCCGATCAGTTCTCCGCGCGCATCGATCACAACCTATCCGACAAGTCGAAGTTGTTCGGGCGGTTCACCATGGCGAACACCACCGGTCCGAACACCAATCCCGACCAAACCGCTCTCTCTCCCGAATATGCGGTGGGATTCCTCGATCGCCAGCGTAACGCCGTCATCACCCTCACGCGCACCCCGTCGCCCACCTCCACTCAGGAGTACTCGATCAGCTTCACGCGCGCCACGCCCTCGTTCCCGACGCCCGATCGCACCGACCCCTCGCTGGTATTCGGCGATGGACTCTACGAAGCCTTCAACGCAGCGGGCGGTTCCGTCATGGCGGAATACGGCAATCTGTTCCAGGCGCGGACGAACTTCACGCGGATTCTGGGGAGGCACACTTTCAAGGCCGGCGGCGAGGTCCGCTCCAATCGCGATACGACGCTCTTCGGGCTGGTCCCCAACGGGCAGTACCAGTTCGGCGGTGGTGTGGCCTATTCGCCGATCGCCATCCGCTCCCTCAGTGGGACGCACGATATCGATGTGGGCGATCCTCTGCCCGACACCCTGACCGGCCTGCTCACCGCGAGCGCGTTCACTTACACCATCGCCGTGGCGCCGCTGATGTTCGCACAAGGGGACTCGATCGGCGATTCGGCCATCCATCGTGACTCATACAATGCATATTTCCAGGACAGCTGGAAAGTCACCGGCCGGCTGACGCTGAACTACGGTTTGCGCTACGAGATCACTTCGCCCATTCGCGAGGAGGAAAAACGCACCTCCGCGCCGGTGCTGTCGGGCGGAACGGGTTTGCCGGGGTCGGAGTTTATCATCAACCCACAACCCGGATACAAGCTCGACAAGAACGGCTGGGGGCCCCGGTTGTCGGTGGACTGGCGCGTCGCCTCGAACACCACCGTGCACGTTGGCGGTGCCATCACCACGCTTCTGGTCAATCTCTGGCAGGACAATTCGCTCACCGGTAGCACGCCTTTCGTCGTATATCCCCGCCTCACCGCTGCAGCCGGCCAATCCATTCGCTACGGCATGACCATCACGCCGCAGCAATTGCCCTCCGTGTACACGCCGGATGGGAAACTGATATTCGCTTCGGGCGACTCGAAGCAAGTGGCTCCGAACACCCTAATGGATGTGCTCCGCTTCGAACAGGACCTTGCGGCGCTCTCTCCCGATCATCAGATCACGCCGCTCGCCGCGGCCGGGATCGCACCCAACTTCAGCGCTGGGTACGTGGGCACGTGGACGGCAGGCGTCGATTACAAGCTCCGTGGTGTCACTCTGAATGGAGCTTACGTGGGGACCGCGGGAATCAGGCTGCCCAGCCTGGACTTCCCCAACGGTTTCCCCGGAGCGGACCCCACCTTCGCGCCGTACACGCAGTTCGATTCATCGGGCCGCGTCACCGGCGGGTACGGGCCGCTCACGGAGGTAACCAACCGCTCACACTCCACCTACCATGCCCTGCAGTTGTCCGCGCAAAACAACCTGACCTCGTTCGGCCTCGGGTTTCAGGCCAGCTATACGTGCTCGAAATCGCTCGACGACTCCAGCGCCGTAATTGGCGGCTTCATCTCCGGGTCCTCGGGCGCCGTCGCGCAGACCGCACCAATGAATCCGTTCGATCCTGGTGTGGACAAAGGGCCGTCCGGTTTCGATATCAAGAACGCGGCCAGCTTCAGTCTTTTCCAGGATCTCCATGCGGATTCGGTGCGCTTTTTGCGGCCTTTGGGCAAGACGCTCACCCGCGGCTGGCAATTGCTGGGCATCGGCACCTTCCTCGGCGGCCTCCCCTTCACCATCTACTCGGGCGTGCAGCAAACCGGAGTCGGCGCGGGCGGTACCGACCGGCCCGATCAGATCGGAGTCCCCGACCTCTCGACCAGCCGCACCATACGCGAAGACTATTTCGGACTGGCAGCCGACAACGCTTCCCTGTTTTCTGTTCCGATCCATGTGCCGGGCGGAACCGGACCGAATGAAGGGCGATTCGGCACGCTCGGCCGAAACACGTTTCGAGGACCGGGATTCCACAATGCGGATGTCGCGCTCATCAAGGACACTCCCATCGGCAGGCGAGGGGCGGCCGAACTGGGCACCCTGCAATTCCGCGCCGAGTTCTTCAACCTATTCAACATCGTGAACTTCGGCCTGCCCGCCAACACCGTTACCGGGCCCGGATTCGGCATGATCAGCCGCACCGCCGGCACATCGCGGCAGATTCAGTTTTCACTCAAGCTGATCTTCTGACGGCAAGCGGAGGAAGCCATAACGTTGCCCGGGCGAGCACAACGCTTTTGACCCGCGCGGCGCGAAACTCAAACCGGGATCTGTGATATAGTTTCTGTTCCCTCGGAACCCGGATGCGGCCAGAATTCGCCTCCCTTCGAAACCGCCCTACTGTCTCGGTTCTGATAGTCGGCGGCGGCATCAACGGAATCGGCTTGCTCCGTGAATTGGCACTGCAGGGTATCGATGTCCTGTTGGTCGACAAGTCCGATTTCTGCGCGGGCACCAGTGCCGCCCCGACGCGAATCATTCACGGCGGCCTCCGCTACTTGGAAAACGCGGAATTCCGTCTGGTGCGTGAGTCTCTGCGAGAGCGAAACCGGCTGCTGAGAAACGCGCCCCACTACGTCAAGCCGCTGCCGACCACGATTCCCATCTTCAGTTGGACCTCCGGAATCGTTCCCGCAATCCGCAATCTGTTGGGATGGCCAACCGAGCCGGGTAACCGCGGCGCACTTCTGATCAAGACCGGTCTGACGCTGTACGACCTGCTGGCGGGCCGCCAATCTCCGATGCCGCGTCACCGGTTCCGCTCCCGGCGGGCGGCCCTTGCGCTCCGGCCCGCCCTGAATCCCGACGTGATCTGCACCGCAACCTACTACGATGCCAAGATCACCTATCCGGAACGGTTGTGCCTGGAACTGGTTCTGGACGCCGAATCCGCCTGCCCCGAGGCTCGTGCGCTGAATTACGTCCGGCTGCAGAGTGCCGCGGGCGACACCGTCGTCCTGCACGACGAGGTTTCCGGCGAAACCTGCGCAGTGAGACCGCGAATCGTCGTCAACGCGACCGGCCCGTGGATCGATTGCACCAATCGCGGTCTCGGGCGCGCGAGCAGCTTCATCGGCGGAACCAAGGGTTCGCACATCGTGCTCGATCACCCCGAACTCGTCGAAGCGACCGGGAACGAGATGATCTACTTCGTCAACCGGGACGGCCGCATCTGCATCTTCTATGCGGTCCACGGCAAGATCATGGCCGGCGCCACAGATATCCCCACTGACAATCCGGAAGCGGTTTGCGATGTAGCGGAAGTCGACTACATTCTAGAGGCGATGCGGCTGGCCTTTCCTGCGATCCACGTGGACCGGTCGCACGTTGTCTTTCGGCTTTGCGGCGTCCGTCCGCTACCCCGCAGCAACGCCCTCACACCAGGTCAGATCAGCCGCGATCACAGCTACCCGGTCCTGGCCCCTGGCAACGGAATCGCTTTCCCGATCTACTCGCTGGTCGGCGGAAAGTGGACCACCTTCCGTGCGCTTGCTGAGCAGGTCTCCACGGAGATTCTGCGTGTGCTGGAACGCCCACGGGTGCGCGGGTCGGCGGATCTTTCCATCGGCGGTGGCAAGGGCTATCCCAGAATGCTGGAAGGTGCCGGGCTGCCGCAAGAGCGGCTCGCAACGCTGCAGGACCGCTATGGCACGGGAGCGGATCGAGTCGCCGCCCACCTACAGGCGGGCCCGGATGCGCCACTCGCCTGTCACCCCGGTTACTCTCGCCGGGAGATCGAATTCATGGCCCTGCAAGAGCGGGTCGTTCATCTCGACGATCTGGTCCTGAGGCGGACGCTGATGGGCTTGCTCGGCGAGGTGAACCGGCCGTTGCTGGAAGAACTCGTTCGCATCGTATCGCCGGTTCTCCAGTGGTCGGAGCGCGATGCTGCGTCCGAGGTCGAACGAACCATCCGGATTCTCGAGCAGGTTCACGGCGTGACAGCCTTCGCGTAGTCGAAGTCGCCCTTCGGGCGCGCATGGCAGCGCGCATTCGGAACTTCCTGTTCGTTGCTAAGCACGAACGACGCTTGGTAGGCTGTGAAGCGGGGGGCGCCGGACCCGGTAGAAGCATCGGTTGGCCACCGGCGGCCTCGGGGTGAGGCGTTATGCGATCGAGCCGTCGCATGTTTCTGAAGGTTGCCGGTGCGGCGCCTGCCGCAGCGGCTGTTGGGGCGCAGGCTCCGGTAGTAGGCGCACCACCTGCTGCTGCTCCCGCCGCCAGTCCAGTTGCGGCTCCGGTACCCCTGGACTGGCCGCGGCGGTTCACCGGCCAGCAGCTCTCGATGATTGCCTTCCCGCTGGGTGGCATTGCCGCCGGCTCGATCGCGCTCGGTGGCAGGGGTCAGTTGCGTGACTGGGAGATCTTCAACCGGCCTGAGAAGGGCAACGCGCCGCCCTATGCCTATGCATCCATCTGGGCCCAACTGCCGGGCAGGAAGCCGGTCGCCAAGGTTGCCGAGTCGCGCATCCTGCCGCCCTATGAAGGCCCGAGCGGATTGGGCTCGAACAACTCGCCCGGCCTGCAACGCCTCGATTCCGCCGTTTTCACGGGCGAGTATCCGATGGCGTGCATCGACTTCCGCGACCGCCGCTTGCCCGTGAAGTTGATTCTGGAAGCCTTCACACCGTTCTTCCCCCTGGATGCCGACGCTTCCGGGCTGCCCGTCGCAGTGCTGCGCTACAAGATCGCCAACCCCAATTCGGTGGCCGCGCAGGTGGGGCTTTGCTTTTCGATCGATAACCCGCTGCGCCAGTATGTGGACGCTGGGATGGCGCGCCCTCCCATCGACCAGCGTACCAACGAGCGGCGCGAGGCCGGCGCGCTGCGCGGCCTGGTCATGACGAATCCCGCACTGGCTGAAGACAATCCGCTGTTCGGCGATTTCACCCTAGCGGCGCTGGGCGACGGCGAAGTAAGCATTTGGCGAGGTTGGCCGCAGGGCCGCTGGTGGAACAGCCCGATGAAGTTCTGGGACCAGTTCTCCGCCAAGGGGCGCCTCGAGGGCGAGCCCGATCCGCGCAGCGCTGTGGGGGCGGTGTGCGTGCATAAGGAGATCGCCCCAGGCGCGGACACCAGCATCACCTTTGTCCTCGCCTGGCACTTCCCCAACCGCACGCCGCAGCGCTGCGGTTGGCACGCGGAAAAGGGTTACGAGAAAACCGTCATTGGCAACTACTACTGCACGCAGTACCAGGATTCCTGGGCCGCGGCCGAGCATCTGGCGCGGGACCTCGAACCACTCGAGGCGAAGACGCGCCTGTTCGTTCAGACCGTGCGCGACTCCACATTGCCAGGCGCCGTGAAGGACGCGGCGATGAGCAACCTTTCCACGCTGGTCACTCAGGTCTGCTTCCGCACGGCGGACGGCGAGTTTCACGGTTTTGAAGGCGCCAACGACCAGGGCGGCTGCTGCCACGGGTCATGCACGCACGTTTGGAATTACGAAACCGCGACCGCGCACCTGTTTCCATCTCTCGCCCGCAGCCTGCGCAACGCGGCCTTCGGTGCCATGATGGACGACACTGGAGCGATTCACTTCCGGGAGACGCTACCCAAGGGCACTGGCCGCTCAGGGTTTGCCGCGGCGGATGGACAGATGGGCCAGATCATGAAGGTCTACCTGGACTGGAAGCTCTCGGGCGACCATGCTTGGCTCGCACGGATTTGGCCGCGCACCAGGAAGGCGATGGAATTCGCCTGGATGGCGACTGGCTGGGACCCGGAAAAGACCGGCGTTCTCCAGGGTCCCCAGCACAACACCTACGACGTGGAGTTTTACGGACCGAACCCGATGTGCGGCATCTACTACCTCGGCGCGCTGCGCGCCTGCGAGGCGATGGCGCAGATCGTGGGCGACGCGTCCTTCGCGGCGGAGTGCCACGCGCTGTTTGAGAAGGGATCCCAGTGGATTGACGCGAATCTGTTCAACGGCGAGTTCTACATTCAACATGTGCGCGGCTTGAAGAAGGACCGGATCGCAAAGACCTTGGTTTCCGATATGGGCTCGGACGACAGCGAAAAGCCGGAATACCAGGTCGGCGCGGGCTGCCTGGTAGACCAGTTGGTCGGGCAGTATCAATCGCAAGTGTGTGGCCTGGGGCCTTTGGTGAACGAAGCGAATGTGCGCAAGACGCTGGATGCCATCTTCCGCTACAACCACAAGCCCGATCTCTCTCAGCACGATTGCGTCCAGCGCACCTTTGCGTTGAACGACGAATCCGCCATCGTTATTTGCGACTATGGCATGGCCGAGCGGCCAGCGGTCCCGTTCCCGTACTACGCCGAAGTGATGACCGGCTTCGAGTACCAGGCGGCGGCGTTGATGATCTACTACGGCATGGTCAACCAGGGTCTCGCCTGCATCGAAGACATTCGCCGCCGCTATGACGGGCTGTACCGCAATCCTTGGGACGAGGCCGAATGCGGACACCATTACGCTCGCGCCATGGCTGCGTGGACTGGTGTGCTCGCGCTGAGCGGATTCGGCTATCACGCTGCCAATGCCGCCGTAACGGTCGCCCCCCGCGTTCCACACGATCGCTTTACGTGCTTCTGGTCCGCCGCGGCCGGTTGGGGCACCTTTTCCATCGGACCCGGCCTGGAGATCAAGGTCCTTCACGGAAGCCTTCCCTGCCGGTCCTGCGAGTTCCCGGCTCCGGGTACTGCAGGCGTAGCGACGCTCGACGGAAGAGAGGTCGCCCATCGCCTCGAGCGCTCCGGCTCCCGCGCCCTATTCCGGTTCCCGGAGCCTCTCGTGCTCGCGGAAGGCAGTGTTCTGAAACTCGACCTTCACGCATGAGTGAGCCTCCACATCTGGTGATCGTCGCCGGATTCTTGGGCGCGGGTAAAACCTCGCTCATTCTCGCCGCTGCCCGCCTGCTCGCGAACCGCGGGCTGCGCAGCGCCATCATCTTGAACGATCAGGGCGAATCTTTAGTCGATACCGAGTTCGCGCGATCGAACGGCTTCCACGCAGGCGAGGTCACCGGCGGCTGCTTTTGCTGCCGCTTCTCCGAACTCATCCGCATCGCCGGGCAACTTCGCGCACACTCGCCCGACGTCATCTTCGCCGAACCAGTCGGCAGTTGCACCGATCTCTCCGCCACCATCCTGCAGCCCATCCAGGACGCCTACCGCGATGCGTTTCAACTCGCGCCATTGACGTTGCTGGTCGACCCTCGCCGCGCCCAACAACTTGAGTGCCCCGACGTCGCTTTCCTCTTCCACAAGCAGTTGGAAGAAGCCGATCTGGTCTGTTTCACCAAATCCGACCTCTACCCGGATCCGCCGCACCTCTCCGGAATCGACGCGCGTCAACTGAGTGCCCGTACTGGCCAGGGCGTCGCAGCGTGGCTGGATGAGATCATGTCCGGCAGGCTCGCTCTTGGCGGCGCAATTCTGGAAATCGATTACGAGCGCTATGCTCAGGCCGAGGCGGCGCTCGCGTGGCTCAATGCCGAGGCGCATCTCGCGTGTCATCCGGCCCTCTCGCCAGCCATGCTGCTCGGCCCGCTGCTCGATCGATTGGACGGCGAACTCACTCAGGCCAAAATTCCCATCATGCATTTGAAGGCGCTGGACCGCGCGCCCACCGGATCGCTCAAAGCCGCTCTCTGCGCGAATGGAGAGGAGCCCTCCGTGGAAGGTGCGCTCGACGCCTCTCCCGCCACCAACCACCATTTGCTGCTCAACCTGCGCGCCGCTGCCGCTCCTGAGCCCGTCCGCGCCATCGTGGCGCGCGCCTTGGAAAGCCAGCCCGGCCGCATCTCCGGCCTTCGGCTCCAGTGTTTCAGCCCCGCCGCCCCAAAGCCGGAGCGACGGATGACAAGACGAGTGTGAGCACTGCGCTGCCTTGGAAGTACGGTCGCTATGTCCCCCTCCATACCAGGCTTGCCAGATGCGATATGTGGGGAGGCGCTGTCCTCAACTGGAACTTAACTGAAACTTAGCTGGAGGTGATATGGCGCGGGCCAGATGGTAGACTAGCTTTCGGCACGTCTTTGAAACCACTCCAGTTTGGAATACCGCAGGGATGAGCATATTCTCTCCGGCGCAGGTGGTCGGATACATCGCTCTTGCTCTTGGCACAACGGCTTTTCTTCAGAGAAGGGATGACCGTCTCAAGTTCTTCAATGCGACACAGGGCTTGGTGTATGCCCTGCACTTCGTCTTACTAGGGAACCTTCCCGCTTCCGCCAGTTCGCTCATTTCGTCGTTTCGATCGTTCCTCGCGCTGCGATATCGGTCATGGGCGCTTGGCGCGACGATCATCGCTGCGAATGTCGGCATGGGCGTGGCATTTGCCAAAAGCCCAGCCGGCTGGTTACCCGTAATCGGCTCGTGCATTGCGACATTTGCGATTTTTACCATGAGGGGCGTGCCATTCCGGTCCGTGTTGCTGATCAGCACACTCCTGTGGTTAGCCAACAATATCATCACCGGCTCCATCGGCGGTACGTTGTTGGAATTGGCAAATGCGACAATCAATATCTCGACCATGATCCGCATGCTCAGGTCCTCGCCGAAGGCCCAGTCGCAGTGCCAGGATCTCGCCCCATCGGCGCGCCCCTGACGCAGTCGTGCCAACAACAGGGAGCATCTCCTTCGACTACTATGGCGCCGGTGGCAGCGGGTGCACCTTGAAGTTGTCGAACTGGGCCAGTGCGTACCCGACCACCCCCAAACCCGCCATGCCCTTGGGATAACTGGAATCGGAGACCGTCTGGAGTTTGACTCGGTCGATCCGCGCAGTCAGCGTGCCAACTCGGAACTCCAGCGACAGTTCGTGCCACGTGCCGACCCCAAGCGGACTGACCTTTCCCGACGCCAGTACGGCTTCCGCCTGTTTCATGCTAGTTTTCAGCACCGACCACGATCCAGCATCCGAGACGCGCAGTACATAGGAATCCGGCATATCGGCGTCGCTCATCCCCGTAAGGCGTCCGATAAGATCGACGGCGCCCGGCTGCTCCAAGAGTATGTCGCTCGAGACCCTGTAATCCGACCAATCGAGATCGCCGATGATCGTGAATGGACGGTTGCTGGTCTTCTTCCACGCGGTCGGCTCAGCCGGTGTCACCTGGCTCAGGCACATGCCCTTTCTGCCGCCGGCGCAGCGTGAGGTCTCGAAGGCCCCATACATATCGGAAAAGTACTTCGCCAGCTTGCCTTCAGAATAGGCTTCGAAGTCGTCTGAGTACGGCGAAGGGAATGGCGCGCTGGCGGGAGCGACCGCGGCACCCTTGGTCTGTCCCGTGGTGGTGGTCAGCGTATACACTCGGCCGGGCTGTATCGTGAGCGAGAACTGCCCGTCGGCTGGAACAATGTCGGGCTGCTGTACGAACCAATCTGAGGAATTGCTGGAAGTGAAGTCGGTCGACCAGAGATGCAAGGCAGCCTTCGGGAATCCGGTCACGCTGAAGCGAATCGTCTGGGCGGCTTTCGCCTCGACGGTCTCGATAATGACGCTGTAGTCGTTATTGTCAGGCGACTTCAGCGTTACGAAGCTGCCGTGCGCGCCCGTCGTGTCCGCGTCGAAGAAGCCCGATGCGCCATCGATATAGCGCCAGCCCGGTCGGGTGAATTGGGCGGTGTGAGCCATCGCCCAGACAGAAGGCGTAACGACGTAATGCCCCGACCACGGTTGGTTGCACTTGATCAGTCCGATGTTGTCGTACGGCAGGTTGTCGTACATGGCGCTCACAATCGGCCAGTAAACAGAAGCGGTGACCTTGCCGGCGGCGTAGTTACGGTTGATGTTGCGCGCCATTTCGTTGAACGGCAGCTCCTCATCGAAGTGGGCTTCGCTGTCCCACAGTGGCTTCCCAAGGGATGCAGCATCGGCTGTGGGATAGCCGCCCCAGCCCGGGCCGTGGGCTCCCACAATATCGATTGCTCCGTTTAGCACGGCATCGTTCTTCATCTCCGTGGCAATCGCCCAGAGCCGGTCCTTTTGCCAGTCGTCGGAAGCCACGACTTTGACGGATGAGAGACCGTTGGAGCGAAGTGCCGCCTGGAAATCCTTGTACCACTGAATGTCGTAGCCCTTTTCGTTTCGCCCTCCGACGTAATCGATGGTCAGGTGATGGTCGGACTGCGCATGCTGGAGCCACTTCACCATGTAGCCGATCATGTCCTGCGACCAATAGTTCCCGTTGCCAACCCAGTGCGGGGCTCCCCACGGCAGGGCGACCAGCTTGATCATCGGGTTCCTGGCCTTCGCCTGTTCCATCAGCCACCATTCGTAGCCGCGAAAGTAGTTTTCGTCCGAGGCGGTGTGCATGTGGCTGGACTCCGCCCCGTCGGTCGAGTCCATGTCGGCCCCGATCTCCACTTTGAGAATCTGCAGGCTGGCCCCGAAGTGCGGCTTGAATAGGTAATCGAGAATCTGGCTCCGATAGGGCTCCGCATAGTCGATCAGGAGCCGGGAGTTGCCGCCGCCGCCGCTGATCGCACCAACTCCATCAAAGACTCGTCCGCCGCCGCAGCCATCGATCACCACCTTTTGCCCCGCTGCAACTGCAGACGAAAGAACCAGCAGCGCCGCGAACGCGCTCACTCGAAACTTGGCTTTTGCTTGCACGTCCGTATTGTATCCGAGCGACTGCAAGCTGGTGCTGGGAAGTCATTGCCCAGCAAGACTCCAGCGGACCGGAAGACCCCTCACAAAAGGTGGCGGCGCGGATTTCGGATCACGGTCCAACTCGTCTTCAGAATTCGCCCCCCCCGCCACCAGCCGTGCCTGCAGGCGCCGCGCCAATCGCCAGCCCCGGGCCCGCTCAGGCGGTTTTGTGCGCGGCGGGCGCGACGCCCATTTTGTCGATCTCGTTGTAGTAGACTTTGCGGCCTTCGTCCATCGCCAGGTTGGATAAGATCACGGACACCGCGTCAGCCAAACCGACTTCCAGGTTCGCCTTCGGGCGCCCGCCGTCGCGACAATTCTGGAAGAAGCTTTCCAGCTCCACGTCCACCGGGTTGCGCGGTTCTTCCTGCACCATCACGCCTTTCGAATACAGCCACTGGCGGGCGTACTTGACTTCGCGTTCGAGGAAGCCGTCTTTGCCGTCGATGGCCAGATCGCCGGTCATCAGCGGAATCGGTCCGTTGGCTCCGCCGGAGGCGATCATGGTCGCACCGGCCACGAACGGTTGCTGCTTCTCATTGGCCTTGGCTACGGTCGTCGACTTGGGTGGCTCGCGATACCACCACGCCACAGGCTTATGCAAATCGTCGCCCAAGGTAATTTCGATCGTACCGTCGGTGCCCATGATGACCTCGCCCATCTCCGGCCGCGCGCCGTTGAAATAGGGAAGGAATTGATTGGTGCTCATCGAGGAGTAGGTGAGCTTTTGCCCGCCGGGATAGCGGTAGATCAACTGAATGTTGTCGTAAACGTCGCGGCCGTCCTTGAGCGTGTCCAGGCTGCCCAGACCCATCACGAATTCGGGCGTCGACCCGATCATCCAATCCGACACGTCCGCCTGGTGCGAGGTCAGCTCGGCCGTCAGGCCGCCGGAAAACTGCCGGAACAAGCGCCAGTTGTAGACGTTGGAAGGCCCGCCCGGCTTCATCGTCCACAGCACGCTGGGCTTGTTGATCATGTTGCGATGCCACTGCGCGTGGATGTGGTGCACGTTGCCGAGGACGCCCTTGTCCACCATGTCTTTCACCATCTGGTAGAACTGGCTGTAGCGGCGTTGCAAGCCGGTCTGCATGACCTGCTTCGGCCGCGCGGTGGAAAGCGCGCGTAGTCCGTGCACCTCTTCCGGCTGGAACACCAGGCACTTTTCGCAGAAGACGTGCCGGCCGCTCAGCAGCGCGTCGCGCGCAATCGGATAGTGCACATAGAGCGGGGTGATGACGAAGATCGCGTCGAGATCCTTGCGGTCCAGCAGCTCGTGATAGTCCTTGTAGGTTGCCGGGTGGTTGCCGATGGTCTGGACGCCGTGGTCGAGTGCGGTCTGCTCCAGGTCGCACAGCGCCACGCAGCGGCCGGTCGAAATATTCTTGAGGTGCTTCAACAGGTAGCTGCCACGGCTGCCGGTGCCGATCATGCCGTATTGCACCTGGTCGTTGGCGGCTTTCACTGTTTGGATCGCCGGAGCGCCTTCTATAACGGCAGCCACGGCTGCGACGGCGCCGGCGGTCTTCAATAAGTCGCGGCGGGAAAGATCCGTCTCCTGGGACATCGGGAACCTCGTGCGGGGAATTTTGGTTTGATTGTAGCATGGCGAAATCACACCCTTCTTGAGCGTTCCGATACCGCCCGGAGAGGGCTCGGCGCTCGAGACCGCAACCCGCCCTGGCCGCGCATCGGACGATTCACCATGCTATAGTCTGGCCATGATGTCGGATCATGGTGTTTCCCGCCGTTCTTTTCTCGCTGCCTCAGGAGTCGCCGGCCTGGCGTTCGGTGCCACGCCTGCAACCATCCCGGTTGGCCTGGAACTCTATTCGGTTCGCGATGAGCTGGCCAAGGACACGATGGCGACCTTGCGCGCCGTGGCGCGCGACGGTTACCAGGTAGTGGAATTCTACGCGCCCTACTTCGCTTGGACCTCCGACTATGCCAAGCAGGTGCGCAAGCTGATGGACTCGCTCGGCATTCGCTGCAACTCGACCCACAATGGCGGCGATTCGCTGGCCCCCGAAGGCATTGGCAAAGCGATCGAGCTCAATCAGATTCTCGGCTCGAAGTACATCGTCTGGGCCAGCGCCGGCAAGCCCAACGGCCTCGATGGCTGGAAGGCCGTCGCCGCGAAGTTGACCGAAGCCGCCGCCAAACTGAAGCCGCTCGGCATGGCCACCGGCTATCACAACCATCAATTGGAATTCACTCCCATCGAGGGCAAGCGCCCCATCGAGGTCATCGCCGCCAATACGCCCGCCGACGTAATGCTCCAGCTCGACGTCGGCACCTGCATCGAAGCCGGCTCCGACCCGGTGGCGTGGATTCGCGCCAGCCCCGGCCGCATCCGCTGCATTCACTGTAAGGATTGGTCGCCGGACAAGGGCTACCAGGTGCTGTTTGGCGAGGGCGTGGCGCCGTGGCCGGCGATCTTCCAGGCGGCCGAAAACGGCGGCGGCATCGAGTACTATCTCATCGAGCAGGAAGGCAGCCGCTTCCCGTCGCTGGAAGGTGTCGAACGCTGCCTGGCGAATTGGAAGAAGGTCAAGGTCTGATGGGCGACAGCGATGGGTCGGTTTCCGATTTGACGACCACACGACCAGGTGACACCGGACATTCCCGGTGAAGACCGAGCCATTTCAAGAAAACTGCGGCGCGGTGTAGTGTAATTGCGTCCCCGCGGGTCTTAGAACTGTCGTGCGCAAAGCACTCACATTGCTATGTCTCGCCATTCCCGTATTGGCCCAACACCTGACCATCGGGGCGGAAGGCGGCCTCCGGCTCACGGGAGACTCACCGGACTACGGCCCGCCGGGCTACGCGGGTTATTCCGGCTCCTCGGATTCCAAGCCGTACCTGGTCGGTCCGAAAATCGAGGTGGGGCTGCCACTTCACTTTGCATTAGAGGCCGATGTGCTCTATAGCCGCCTCGGAAACACCCTGAATTTCTGGTTGATAGGCGAGTCATGGGTGAGCCGTACCATTGCCAATTCGTGGGCGTTTCCCGTTCTAGTCAAGTACCGTTTACCGGTTGCTCGCACGCATCCGTTTCTGTCACTGGGATTCGAGCCGCGATATGCCAGCGGAAAGATCAACACGATCAACTACGGGTTTCCGCCATTTGATCCAGATGTGACGTTCTCTTCGGTAGGTTGGCACGCGCACGACCAGGCATGGGTGCTGGGTGGCGGAATCGGAATTGGCCTCTGGAAAATCCGCATTACCCCGGAACTCCGCTATTTGCGCCGCAAGGTTCCGGCGAGTCCTTCTCCCGACGATGCCGCGTATTACTTGACGGTGCCGCAGAACGAGGGCCAGTTGCTGCTCGGAATCGAGTGGCCCGCGAAATAGGCGGCAGCCCTCGACGGGACGAGGTCCTGGTGGTGTTACCAGGAAGTGCCGGCCGCTGGTTGGCCGTATCACGCCCAAACGCCCAAACTGCGGCTTCGGGATCACCCGGCTCGCCTTAGCTTCTCGAAGGCTGCCATAATCCCCGGCTCGTCTTTCACCTCTGCCAACGGCTGCAGATTCGCCGCTATATACTGCCAGTCCATAGCGGCGCGCTGGCGGATTACGATCAGCTCTGCATCGAGTACATCGCGGGGCCGAAACGCGAAGAGCTTGAGGACGATCAGGTCTTCCGCCGAGCAGGTTCGCAAGGCGGATTTTGCATTCGCGCGAACCACGCCTGCCGCTCGACTAGCCCCGAGGTTGACGAGGGCGCTGGGAGGGCGAGGTCGTCCCCTTCTAAAATCTGCCGGACAGCCTCTTCGGTGTCGACGGATTCGATCTCGATTCGACGAAGGAGTTCCAGTTCCTCGCCCGCGCGACGCCATGTCTCTACCCACCGCCGGCGAAGGGACTCGTCCGGGCTATCGTGTTGTGACATCGCTCTTTCATCATAGCAAGACGTCATAACGAGCCGGCTTACCGGCGCGGCCGGCGGCAGCCAAATATTCACAGTTTGTAGAGAACCCCAGCGCCCAGTTGCGCGGGCGTTCGCTTTCTCTTATCGTGGTTATACCCTTTATGGCCAACAAGACTCCCATCACGGTCGCCCACGGCGACGGCATCGGACCCGAAATCATGAACGCCACGCTCCAGATCCTGGAGGCGGCCGGCGCGGCTCTCGATATAGAGACCATCGAAATCGGCGAGAAGGTTTACCTGCGCGGCAATTCGGCCGGCATTGAACCCGCTTCCTGGGAGTCCCTGCTGCGGACCAAGGTGTTCCTCAAGGCGCCCATCACCACACCACAGGGGGGCGGTTTCAAGAGCCTCAACGTGACCACGCGCAAGACGCTGGGTCAATATGCCAACGTGCGGCCGTGCGTGTCGTACTTTCCGTTCGTCGACACCAAGCATCCCAACATGGACCTGGTGATTGTGCGTGAAAACGAAGAGGATCTCTACGCCGGCATCGAGTACCAGTTGACGCCGGAGGTGACTTCCTGTATCAAGCTGATTTCGCGGCCGGGTAGCGAGAAGATCGTGCGCTACGCGTTCGAGTACGCGCGCCGCCACAATCGCAAAAAGGTCACCGTCTTCATGAAGGACAACATCATGAAGATGACCGATGGGCTGTTCCACAAGGTCTTCGACGAAATCGCCACAGAATATCCGGACATTCAGAATGAAGCCTGGATCGTGGACATCGGCGCTGCCAAGATGGCGGACGGGCCGGAGAACTTCGACGTGATCGTGATGCCGAATCTTTACGGCGACATTCTTTCGGACGTGGCCGCGCAGATCGCGGGTTCGGTGGGCCTGGCTGGCTCGGCCAATATCGGCGACAAGTGCGCTATGTTCGAAGCCATCCACGGCTCGGCGCCGCGGCGCGCCGGCCAGAACCTGGCCAATCCCTCGGGCCTGCTGTTGGGCGCGGTGCTGATGCTGGTGCATATCGATCAGCCGGAGGTCGCCGAGCGCGTCCACAACGCCTGGCTGCGCACCATCGAGGACGGCATTCACACGTACGACATCTTCACCGAAGGCGTCAGCACGGAGAAGGTCGGGACGCGGGAATTCGCGGTTGCCGTGACCGCGCGCATCGGACAGAAACCGGCCCGGCTGAAGCCTGTTACTTACGCGCGGCGCCCGGCGGCGCCGGCGGCCGCGCACACCTCAGCAGCCGCTTCCACCGCCGTGGAGTTGAAGGGCATCGACGTCTTCGTCTATTGGCCTTCGCGTGACCCCAATGCGCTGGCTGCCGTGGTGGCCAAACTGGCCGGCGATGGCCTCAGCCTCCAGATGATCGATAACCGTGGCGTGAAGGTTTGGCCGGCGGGACGCGCGGAGACTTTCTGCACCGACAGCTTCCGCTGCCGTTTCGTTGCCGCTGACGGCACGGATATGGCGAAGTGCGTCGCCCTGCTCGCGCGCGTGGCCCAGGCTGGAATCGACATCGCCGCCACGCAGGCTCTGCGCACTTTCGACGGCCAGCCGGGCTTTACGCTCGCGCAGGGACAGTAGAATATAGGTTATGGC
>Ga0074045_10002633_pt1 | contig 16547 bp, 13 predicted proteins | sample BogForMeECP23OM2_FD_94442 | JGI IMG/M metagenome (GOLD analysis project Ga0074045, IMG submission 94442) | Bog forest soil microbial communities from Calvert Island, British Columbia, Canada - Bog Forest MetaG ECP23OM2 | ecosystem: Environmental > Terrestrial > Soil > Wetlands ...
ACCTCATCCCGCCTGTGGCCGAGGCATTCCTGAAAGACCAGATCACCATCGGCCACGCTTTGCTAATCGCGAAACTCCCGGCTTCGCAACAGCAGGAGGCATTCTCGGCTGCCTTTCGGGGCTTGTGGACCAGCGAGGGCAACAGCCAAGTTTTGATTCCCGTGCGGGAGTTGGCGTTATGCGGTGCACAGCATAAGGCCAATAATGCGGAGGGCATCTTTATGCAGAGTACTGGCACAGTAGGAGAGGATGAACTTCTTTAGGGACAAAATGATGGGCCGATAGTTAGAGAGTGACAGCTTCGCATAATCTGCAATAGCCTGAACTTGACTTGACTGTCTGACCGATTGAATCGCTCTCGCGATGCGCGACAACCAGCTAGCAGGAACCCAACTTCCGTATTGCCGACCACACACCCTGAGTCGTTGCCACTTCGCAGCATCGAGGGCCGCCAAGGGAGAGCCGCCGTTGGTCCCATTGAAATTCACCCGAGTGGTGAATGTGTTGGGAGCTGAGCTGATCCTCGTCGCCGCCAACAGCAGGCACGCGACAGCGGACCATACCGAAAATGATGCAAACGAAATCCCGAGTTTGTGAAATGCTCTGATATTTTGTCCGTCTTGAAAATCGGATATTGATCACTCCTTGGCTCGAAATCTACGGCACCGTGAAGTTCACGTTGCTGGTGAGGGTTTCGCTCGGCGTCGTCACAACCACAGAGCCGGTGGTGGCGCCGCTGGGTACAGTGGTCGTGATCTCGGAGCTTGAGACCACGGTGAACGTCGCCGCCGTGCCATTAAACGCGACGCTGGTCGAGCCAGTCAGGTCAGTTCCGAGAATGATCACGGAGCTTCCCACCGCGCCAGATGTGGGCAGGGTTCTCACGAACGGACCGAGTCCAATAGCCAGGCTGAACACCGTGCCTCCACGGCGTATGCCGGCCTGAAAGGTCACGCCATAGAAACCGCCGGCGGTTCGCTGCACCAGCCCGCCGTAAAGATATGCGCCGTCTTCTCCATCGAAGTTGTGCAGCGTGGCCAGCGTGCCTACCGGAGTGATCTCGAAGATGGTCCCAATGTTATTGGTTCCGCCCTTGTAAGTTGTTCCGTAAAAGTTCCCGTCAGTGCCCAGAACCAGCGGGGAGTAGGGATATTTGCCGTCGGTTCCGGCAAAGGTGTAAAGCGTCGTCAGCACGCCCGCCGGGGTGATCTTGAAGATGCTCCCAAGCTCAGCGTCATTGCCCGAGCTTGTACCGTAAAAGTTCCCATCGGATCCCTCAACCAGCGTGGCCCAGGGATACTCGTTATCTTTGCCCAGGCTGTATAGGGTTGTCAGCGTGCCCCCCGAGGTGATCTTGAAGACGGCTCCACGATTGAAGAATCCGCCTGCGTTGGTTGTGCCGTAAAAATCCCCGTCGGTCCCCTCGACCAGCCCGCCCACCGGGTACGCGCCGTCAAATCCCTGGAAGCTGTAGAGCGTCGTCAGAGCGCCCGCTGCGGTAATCTGGAAAACGGTCCCGTAATTTTCCGCCCCTCCCTCTTCGGTCATGCCGTAGAAATGCCCGTCGGTCCCCTCGACCAGCCCGCCCACCGGGTACGCGCCGTCAGTTCCGTCGAAGCTGTGGAAAATGATCAGCGTGCCCGCCGAGTTGATCCTGTAGACGGTCCCAAAACCGAAGTCCCCGCCTTCGTTGGTTGTGCCCCAGAAGAAGTCGCCGTTGCTCTGCAGCACGAGCCCGCTCTCGGGGGAGCCGCCGTCAGGGGTGTTGGCGAAATTGTGAATCGTGGTCAGCGTTCCGCTCGGAGTCATTTTAAAAACCGTGCCTCCGCCACCGGAGCCCCCAGTTGAGGTCGTTCCGTATAAATTCCCGTCCTTGCCCTGAACCAGAGACTCCAGATAGGGATTCGCCCCGTTGTTGTAATTGAAATTCGCCCGAGTGGTGAATGTGTCGGTAGCTGAGCTGACCGCCGTCGCCGCCAGGAGCAGGCACGCGACTCCGCACCCGGCCCGCAACCATGCAACCGATATCCCGAGTTTGTGAAATGCTCTGACATTTTGTACGCGCATGATGTATCTCCCTATTCTTGAAGATCGTATATTGATCACTCCCCACGCGAAATCTACGGCACCGTGAAGTTCACGTTGCTGGTGAGGGTTGCGCTCGGCGTCGTCACAACCACTGAGCCGGTGGTGGCGCCGACCGGTACCGTGGTCATGATCTCGGAGCTTGAGACCACTATGAACATCGCCGTCGTGCCACTAAAAGTGACGCTGGTTGCGCCGGTCAGATCAGTTCCGAGAATAATCACGGAGCTTCCCACCGCGCCCGAGGTGGGCAGGGTTTTCACGAACGGCCCGAGTCCAATAGCCAGGCTGAAGACCGTGCCCGCGCCGGTGGAGCCGCCTCCATTGGTCATGCCATAGAAGCCCCCGGCGGTTCGCTGCACCAGCCCGCCGTAAAGATATGCGCCGTCGGGTCCGACGAAGTTGTGCAGCGTGGTCAGCGTGCCCCCGGAAGTGATCTCGAAGATGGTGCCAAGATGGTCGTTTCCCCCCTTGTAGGTTGTTCCGTAAAAATTCCCGTCAGTCCCCTGAACCAGGGGGGCGTAGGGATACTCGCCGTCAGTTCCGGCAAAGCTATATAGCGTAGTTAGCGTGCCCGCCGAGGTGATCTGGAAGACGGTCCCAAGGCCGTTGGCCCCGCCCTCTTTGGTCGTGCCATAGAAGTTCCCATCGGCCGCCTGGACCAGTGCGGCATAGGGATGCTTGCCGTCAGTTCCGGCGAAGCTGTAGAGCCTCTTCAGCGTGCCCGCCGAGGTGATCTGGAAGACGGTCCCATCACCGTGCGCCCCTCCCTCTTCGGTCGTGCCGTAAAACTTCCCATCAGTCCCTTGGATCAGTCCGGCGGCGGGATACTCGCCGTCAGATCCGTGGAAAGTGTGAAGAACCGTCAGCGTGCCCACCGAAGTAATCTTGAAGACGCTCCCAAAGCCACCCGAGGAAAAGCCGTTAGTTGTGCCTAAGGTTGTGCCGTAAAACTCTCCGTCGGTTCCCTCGACCAGTGCGCCCGTAGGAAACGCGCCGCCAGGTACGCCAGATCCGTGGAGGGTGACAAGAGTCGTCAGCGTGCCCGCCGAGTCGATCTTGAAAACCGTGCCGCAGCCGACACCGGCAGTACAGCTCAGATCGCCGCCAAATTCGGTTGTGCCGTAGAAGAACTTGCCGTTGTTTGCCAGCACAAGCCCGGCCACGGGGTAGGCTCCGTCGGTGATGGCGAAATTGTAGATCGTGGTCAGCGTTCCGCTGGGAGTCATCTTAAAAATGGTGCCCGCGTGAGATGTGCCTCCCGACTGGGTCGTCCCATATAAATCCCCGTCCGTGCCCTGAACCAGAGACCCGTAGTAGGGACTGGCCCCGTTCGTCGAATTGAAGTTCACCCGAGTCGTGAATGTGTCGGTAGCCGAGCTGGCCGCCGTGGCCGCCAGGAGCAGGCACACGACACCGAACCAAGCCGGCAACGATGCAAACGAAATCCCGAGTTTATGAGATGCTCTGATATTTTGTCCGCGCATGATGTATCTCCCTTTTTCATTAGAAAATCGAATCTTCATTGCTATTTGCCGGTTCCGCTTCACTTCGATTTGAGCAACGACTCCAGACAGACGAGCCCGGTTCCGTCCTGGCCATCGGAAAAATGCCATCCGGGGGCTTTGGCACTGTCGCGAAATGCCTGTCCCGACATTCCGGTGAGAGCCTCGGCTTCTTGCAGACCCACCATCTCCACCTCGCCGCCACATTCCGGGCACCAGGCTCGGATCGACCGGCGTCGCCGGATGGTAAGAACGCTGTGGGTTTCGACGGTAATTTCGGTCCTTTTATGGGCAACCATTCGACTTCTCCAAAGATTGGCCCACCTTCGGAATCGTGACGGATTGCTTGGCATGTTCTGGATCAGATTCTGCCCCGCCGGACCGAGGCTCCGTGGCACTTTGAAGCGGAAGGCGGCCCATAAGCTGGGCCGCCCACGCACTTCATTCCGCTTTCCAGTTCACCCTGAAGCTCGATCCGTCGGGTGTGAGGGCTGTGGGTACCGCTTCGGTCACACCCCCGGTGCTGACCATGGTGATCGCGTGATAGTCGCTGCCGAAATCAACGATCGGTCCGTTGGTTACAGCGCTGTCGGTCGCGTTGCAACTGTTCGCATCAGAGTTGTAGTCCTGGCCGAAGTTCGCCCTGACGAAATCGGCGAGGGGCAGGACTTTCCCCCCGGCGAGTTGTGGCGCTTCTGCAATAAACTCGGCAGACGTCCGGAGTGCGCCGGGGACAGCCGCGGTCGCACTGAATGACTGTCCCGTGGTGTGGTCATGGATGCTGACCAGGAACTCCCCGTCGTTGTACTTTACCTCCGCCCCCATCACATCGCCGGGGCTCACCGTGATAGGGATGGTTACGGGGTTTGCCGGGTAAAACTCGTACCAGGCGTAATACACCGCGGTGGTGCCGTCACAATCGGACGACGTTCCCGTTTGCTCCACCGTGTTGTCGCTGTAGCCGTCGATGCCCACCCAAAACACAGAGGAGCTGGTCGGCGTCTTGGTGCAGTCGACTTGGGGGACGTGCCACGAGCCGTGGGCATAAGTGAAGTCGGAGCCGGTTACAGCGTAGCCGCTCCAGTTGTCGGAGGTTACGCCGCCGCCAGGGAGCACTCCACGAAGCCGCATGGGTCCGTGCTGGTGTGCGGCTATTGCCGCTGTGGTTGGCTGTGAAATAGGTTCGCCGGGTAGCTGCGCCAAGGCAGGCAATGCGGCGAACAGTAACCAAATTCCCGTAATTCCTAACCGTTTCGATGTCATAGACCCTCCAGGTCTTTTCCTCAAAGCTGATTTCGGTCCTTTTCTTGAGCAGTCACTTCACCCAAAGCTTGGCCCAACCCCAGAATCGTGATAGATTGCTTGCCACGTTTGGATCGGCTTCTGCTCTCACCGCCGAACGGGAGGCATCCTGCCAAGAGCGGCCCTCAGAAGTCTTTAGAGAAATTTTAGAAATTTATCAGGCGGATATGAGCAACACGGGGAAGGAGTTATACGAGTTCGGTCCTTTCCGGCTGGACAGCAGCAAGCGTGTCCTGTTGCGCGACAACCACCCTGTCCCCTTACAACTGAAAGCCTTTGAGACCCTTCTGGTCCTGGTGCGCAACAGCGAACAGGTGGTCTTGAAGGACGAACTGATGAAGGAGGTCTGGCCGGACACCTTCGTCGAGGAGTCCAATCTGGCGCAGAACATTTTTGTGCTGCGGAAGACTCTGGGGGATACGGTCGGGGACCATCGCTATATCGTCACGATTCCCGGCCGGGGCTATAGTTTCGCCAGCAAGGTCCGGACGATCTGCGAGGAAGAAAGCCTGATTGTGGAAAGCCGCTCGCGGACGCGTGTGGTGATTGACGAAGAGGATTCAACGGAGAACACGAGGGCAATCTCCGGAGAAACAACGGCCAATAGGAGGGTCCGCGGATTGGTTCTCGGCGCTGCAACATTGGTTCTGGCAGCGGCAGCAGGCGGCCACTGGTATCTCCGGCGCACACCGAATCTCACTGACAAAGATACGGTTGTGCTCGCCGACTTCGCCAATACCACCGGCGATCCCGTGTTTGACGGCACCCTGAGGCAGGGGCTTTCCTCGCAAGTGGAGCAATCACCGTTTCTGAACCTGCTCTCCGACCGGCGCATCGCGCAGACGTTGTCGTTGATGACCCAGCCCAAAGACGTTCCACTGACTCATGAGCTGGCTCTCGAAGTCTGCCAGCGCACGGCCAGCGCGGCGGTTCTGGACGGGGCGATCGCGCAGGTTGGCACCCGCTATCTACTGACGTTGAAGGCGGTCGACTGCGCCAATGGGGAATCGCTGGCGAGCGCCTCAGTGCAGGCCAGCGACAAAAATCACGTTCTCGATGCCTTAGGAAAACTGGCGGAGGAAATGCGATCCAAGCTGGGCGAATCGCTGGCTTCCGTGCAAAAGTACGATGTTCCACCGGAAGATGTAACCACCCCATCTCTGGAGGCGTTGCAGGCTTATAGCCTGGGCCAGCGTACACTCTCCATGCAGAATGACGGCTTCAAGGCGCTTGCGTTCTACCAGCGCGCGGTTGCCCTCGACCCGAATTTTGCCTCGGCATATGCCCGGATAGGAGTGAGTTATTTCAACTCCCATGAGCCTGAGCGAGCGGCTGCGAACATCCAAAAGGCGTACGAGTTGCGGCAGCGAGTGAGCGAGCGCGAGAGGCTCTATATTGAAGCGCACCATGCGGATATAGTGGAGGGGGATTTTGAGGCCGCGCGCAAAACCTACGAGTTATGGGCCGGGATCTATCCAAATGATCAGACGCCGCTGAACGCGCTGGGCGTGATCTGCAGCTGGCTGGGCTACTACGATCAGAGTCTCAGCGCCTTTCGGTCCAGTCTCAAGCTGTACCCGGGAAACTCGATCGTGATGAATAACGTGGTGAGTGACCTCCTGTCTGCCGATCGTCTTGAGGAAGCCAAGGCAGCGGCGAGAGCATTGCAAGCCCAGCACCCCGACGACCCCGTCATTCACGGCTCCCTCTACATCATTGATTTTCTCCAGCACGATGCAGCCGGAATGCAGCGGGAGGTCGCGTGGGGTATGGGGAAGCCAGGGTGGGAAGATCCCCTCCTCAGGAATGAATCCAGCACCGCCGCGTACGGCGGCCATTTGGCACAATCGCTCGCTTTCGCGCGCCGCGCCTCCGACTCCGCCCAGCGGGCGGATAGGAAAGAATCGGCAGCTCTTTACTATGCGGAAGAAGCGGTGCGCGAAGCTCTGGTGGGTAACATGGTTCCAGCAAAGCGGCTGGTAAAGGATGCCCTCACCCTGGACAGAGACAAAAATATAGACGCGACCGCGGCGCTTGCCCTAGCGCTGGCGGGCGATTCCGCGAAAGCCGAAGAGCTGACCGATGAGATTTACAAAAGCTACGCGGCGAACACCGCAATGAAATTCGAGGTTCTGCCGGAGCTCCGCGCGGCGGCGATACTCCAGCATGATCCGCGCAAAGTTATCGAGATCCTCGCCGTGTCGACGCCCTACGAATTGGGACCGTCCGCGCTGCTTTATCCAGCATATTTTCGGGGTTATGCGTATGTGGCGCTAAGGCAAGGCTCCGCCGCGGCTCCGGAGTTTCAAAAAATCATCGACCACCCTGGACTTATTCAGATGGACCCAATCGGCGCCTTGGCACATCTGGGACTAGGGCGGGCTTACGCTCTGACCGGTGATGTAGGCAAGGCGAAAGCTGCCTATCAAGATTTCCTAACGCTCTGGAAACGAGCCGACTCCGATGTTCCCATTTTGAAGCAAGCCAAGGCGGAGTACGCGAAGCTGCAGTAGCAGCGTGGCGATCAATCGTGCCTGACCTGCTTGCACGAGAAATTGTCAACTGACGAAATCAGGCGATTTCGCTAACTGAGAATTGTCGGACTAACGGACCGAGTCACTTTTTGCGTCGTTTATTTCCGTGAGCGCCCTCGACCGGAATCAAACTCGGAGAGCAAAACATCCATTTCGTCTGTGACGCCGTAGCCGAACTCTCCGCTAATGTCCCGCACACTTTCTAGTCGGACGATTAGAGCATCCTGAACGTTGGCAGGTAGCGCACGTATCATTCTGAGCGCCTGCGCGAACGTGCGAACGAGCGCGTCTCGGTATCCTGCATCGTCATGGCTCAAGTTTAGAGAGAACCCGGCCGCTCGCTCGCAGTAAAAAACCATCAGTTCGGCCACTCCTTCAGCATCCCCGAGGGCCTTCTTGTAGTCCGCGATTGCTTGTTTCGCTCTGGATACGGAAATATCCTGCCGTCGCAACACGTCAGGCGAGAGCCCCCGATCAATGGTCTTCTTGTATGGCCCGAGAACATGATCGCCCAAGCCAAAGCGGACATGCAGAAAGTCTTGATTGTCCTTGCGTGCAACATAGAGATCGTGAATCAGTCCCAGCAAGGCCGTGCGATCAAACTCCGCGAGTTTTGTCTTTACTTCCGCCCACCCGGGTTGTGACTTGGATCGTTTTTTCGCCATGTGCGTCTTCGATTTTACTCAGCGGACCCGAGGGGCGTCAGGCGTCCCACCGAAAGCACCTGAGTCTGAGTTTGGTTGCATCGCACAGCGAGATGCCGTAATCCGTAGCTGCGGCAAGGGAGGCCGACAGGTATGGGAAGGAAGAAAGCTCAACCGAACTATCGTCGCACGGTCTTGCGGCTACCGGATTTGGACCACTCCAAGTTGGTGGTACTTAACAGTCTCGCCTCACCCCAAGTGTTTTTTTTAGCGCGACGTGCTCCGCCATCAACTCGGCCAAAACCTCGTCCTTGGTCTGCACCTTCTTCTCCAAGAACTCAATCCGTTTCTGCTTCTCCTCCACCTGGCGGTGGGGGCGCTCTTGAGCCTGAAAGGCTGCGGCTCCGTTCTCGAAGAATTCCTTTTGCCAGCGGTAGAACACTGTCGGCTTCAGGCTCAGTTCTTCACACAGGTCTGAAACTGGCACCTTATCCAAAAGATGCCGCCTCAGAACCGCAACCTTCTCTTCAGCAGTGTAGTACTTGCGCTCTTTCCTCATACGTTCGCTCCGTTATCTTAACGGGAGGAACGCTTTCTCCATTTCCAGCTGAGGCACGACAATAGCCTGGTACTGCTCGGAACCTCGCTTGGCCTTCAATCGCATCGTCGTGCTTCGCTACCGCATGTTCCTGGAAGGGAGACGGCTGGCTGCGAACACAATCAATCAGCAACTCGCTGCCGTGCGGCGACTGGCATACGAGGCGGCGGATGCCGGACTCTTGAGCCCAGAGCTAGCCGCTGGCATTGCGCGAGTGAAGGGCGTTAAGCAACTTGGACATCGGTCGGGAAACTGGCTTAGCTTGGATCAGAGTTCGGAGGTGTTGAGAAGCGTCAGCGGCGAGGGTCTTCGCGCCAAGCGCGACTACGCTATGCTGGCCGTGCTCCTGGGCTGCGGTCTTCGTCGATCCGAGCTTGTCGGGTTGGAGACAGACGAGATCCAAGTCCGCCAAGACCACTGGGCCATCGTGGACCTGATCGGAAAGGGACGACGGGTTCGCACGGTGCCGATTCCGCATTGGGTGAAAAGAGCATTGGATCGGTGGGTTGGAGCGGCTGGAATCACGCAAGAAAAGATCTTTCGTGCCGTCACCAAACGAGGAAAAGTATGGGGCAAGGGCATCTCGCAGAACCTCGTATGGTACGTGGTAAGAAACAGCTGTAAAGGCATCGGGCTGGAGCACATTGCGCCCCATGATTTGCGCCGAACCTGCGCGAAGTTATGTCATTCGGGCGGCGGCGAACTTGAGCAAATTCAGTTTTTGCTCGGCCACGCTTCGGTTCAGACTACGGAACGTTACCTCGGTTGCAAGCAAAACCTCGGACATCCCGTGAACGACCGATTCGCGCTCGGAGCGTGGATCGTTTCTCCTGTCCCAGCCAGCGTCGAGGAGACTGTTCGGCAGTCAGCAGACGCCGTTAACAAAATCTGCGGAATCGAGCCTCTTCCGGAGATAAAATGTCCTGCGGGAGGACGTGAACATGGAGATCTCATTCCCATCCGGCAAGGATTCTTACTCGACGATGCGCCAACTGAAGTGGTCATCGACAGAAAAGGTCATTGCTCGTCGCTGCTTCGATCAGGCTCTGCAACGGGAGTTGAGCGAGGCAATTCAATCAGCACAGAAAATGGCCGCAAAAATCAGCCACGCCTCGGAACTCTGGGAACTGGAGCGCCACCTGACACAGCTTCGTAAGGAGATCGACCGCAAGTACGACTACAGGTACTCCCGACTGCTGCTGGTCTTTTCTGATCTTGTACAGGAAGGCCAACTCGACCTCGCAGACTTACGCGGCCTCTCGGAAGACAAGCTCCGATACATTCGCCAGCATGCGGAAGCAGCTTAGAGCTAGATTCCGCGAAGGGACTGGAATTCTCAGTTGGTGAAATCGCCTGTTTTCGTAAACTGAGAATTCGCCTTGCACAATACTTGTCTAGAGTCAGGAACTTAGGCCGACCCATCCATCTCTTCGATCACAAATGCGATCATCGTTACCACTTCGCGAAAGGGATTCTAGACAAACGTGGTTCTTACTTGTAAACCACGGCATGAGAATGCCGCTTGGCGATCGCCGCGTCTTCCGCTTCTGTCACCGGCACGTTCTTTTCCCCTTCTCGAACGGAGACCTCGCGCATATACTGCTCGAAGCCTGGAGCTGAAAATACTCCCACCGCCCGGATGTGGTCTTTCCCAACGTTGGTGACAGAGATCCAAGTGTCCGCAGGGATGAACACGGTGGCCCCGGCGTGCATCTCCCTGACCAGGTCTCCCACCTGTACGCGGGCGGTTCCAGACTCTAGGAATAGAATCTCGTCTGCACCGGGGTGACGGTGCGTTGGAATCTCTCCCTCCGGCGCGAGGTCCGCTGTAAGGAAGACGAGATGCGAGGACCCGCCATTCCTGGGGTCTACTTTCAGAATGAAGCTCTCTCCCGGCTCAGGATGTCCAGGCCATCCCCTTACCACACGCCGTTCTCCCTCGTTCTCCTCCAGGATGAGAGGACTTGTCTTGGCGGCTATGGTTTCCCGTTGGCTCGGAGCCAACAGTGCGCCGCCATACGCGCAGGCTGCTACAACGCAAATACCCCTGACTAAAGTTGGCCATTGCATAAGAACCTCCAGGTGACCCACCGAAGTGAGTCTGGCCACTTTATTCCAAAGCACGTTCTTAGGGGAAGCGTGGATTTGCCCGTGGTTGACGAAACATCGCCATTTCACTAACTACGCTCTCCGCAGTCAACCGCCCGATCCGGGAGTGATGTTGAAGTCGGTACAGTAAAAGCTCAACGAAGCGGCTCACCCCGGAAAGCTGCGCCAAAATTGCGCCAAACACGTGGCATTCTGGGCCATTTCGTCCTTTCTAATCTTTTTTAGAATGTGTAACTTACAGAAAAAAAAGGGTGCAACGCGGGTTCGACTCCCGTCGCCTCCACCAATATCTTGTTTATTATCAACTGTTTAAGGACACATTTTAATTTCGTACAATAGTATTCTGCAGAGGCGGGTTCTCCGCCGGGCTTCTCCCCAGTTTTTCTTCTCGCCGATTACGAACCAATCGAACGACCGATTATTCTTGGCAGAAATAGCTGGGAAGAAATGGTTTTCGCTCTGCCATTCTTGGGGCAGGATCTATATAAGTTCCTGTTTGCCGACCAACCGCTAAGTGGCCAGCCGACGGCCAAAGGCGGTCTTCCAGCCCCGCAAATTCGCCGCCTTGAATCCGCCATACGGTAAACTCGCAGAATATCTCCTGCATCACGCGGGGACGAGCAGGGATCTATGCACATGCTTGCACTGCACCGTGGTCTGATCGCGGGTACACTGTTCGCGTCATGGGTGTTCTCGGCTCCTGTCGAAGCGCAGAACGCCGGCGAGCCGCTCATCCCACCGGTTGGTCTCGACATGAGCGCGACCGATCCCTCGACGAAGCCCGGCGACGATTTCTGGCAGTACGCGAATGGCGCCTGGCTCGCACGTACGGCCATTCCTGCCGACAAGCCGTACATAAGCGAGAAGGAGGCCATGCGCGACCGCACGGAAGCGCAGCTGCGCGGTCTCATCGAGACCGCGGCGGCAAACGCACTTCACGAGCCCACTACAGTTGAGGGCAAGGTCGGTGCGTTCTACAAGTCCTTCATGGACGCGCCGCGGCTGGAAGCACTCGGTGCGCGACCTATCTCGACAGAATTGGCTGCGATCCGCGCGATCCGTACTCCCGGAGACGTGGCGCGGCTGATGGGCGACTTCAACGCGGGATTCGAAGGAACCTTCATCGACTTCTGGATAGGCGCAGATCCCAAAGACCCCGAACACTACGTCGTCACCCTATACCAGAACGGACTCTCCCTCCCGGATCGCGACTACTACCTCAAAACTGACTTCGCCCTAGAAAGAGATGAATTCCGCAGCTACGTTGAGCGACTACTCACGTTGAGCCGCTGGCCGTCGGCCAAGTTGCGCGCCGCTTCCATCGTTGCGCTGGAGACTCGCATTGCGAAAGTAAGCTGGACCAGGGTCGAGCAGCGCGACCCGCCGAAACTTTACAATCCGATGAGCCCCGCAGAGCTCGCAGCCTACGCCCCCGGATTTCCTTGGGCGGCCTTCCTACGCGGTGCGGGCCTCGGGTCAAAGACTCGCGTGATTCTCGCCCAGAAGACTGCATTCCCGAAAATTGCCAAGATCTTCGACGACACGCCGATCGAAACGCTTAAGGCCTGGGTGGCGTTCACGGTGGCAGACACAGCCGCGCCGTATCTCTCAAGTCGTTTCGCCTCGGCACATTTTCACTTCCACGACCACGTGTTACTTGGCATTCAAGAGCAGCCGGTCCGGTGGAAGCTCGGGGTGCGAGCCGTCTCGGGCGGCGACTGTTTTGCAGGCGGACCGAGAGCTTGCTTCGGCACCCTCGGCTGGGCGGTGGGACAGATGTATACGGCGCACTATTTCCCGCCGGAGACCAAGAAAAGCATCGAGGTGATGGTGGCGAACATCACCCAGACGTACCGTCGCCGACTAGAGCGCCTCGACTGGATGAGCGACAAGACCCGTGCCGAGGCCTTGCGTAAGCTGGACACCTACACCGTTAAAGTCGGCTACCCGGACAGGCCTCGCGATTACTCGGGCGTGGTCATCAAAGACGATGATCTGATTGGAAACGTGCGGCGTGCCGCGGCGGCTGATTGGGCTTTCCACGTTGCGCGCAGTGCCGGCTCGGTTGACAAAAGCGACTGGGAGATGACGCCGCAGACGGTGGATGCATACAACGGCACACTGCGCGACATCGTGTTCCCCGCTGCAATACTCCAGCCTCCGGGGTTCGATGCAAATGCCGACCCCGCGGTAAACTATGGCGCGGCTGGCTGGGGTGCCGCCCATGAATTGACGCATGGTTTTGACGATGCAGGCCGTACTGTCGACGCGAAGGGTGCGCTGCGCGATTGGTGGACCGCGGCGGACGCTCGCGAATTCAACGCGCGCACTGCGATTCTGGGCGCGCAGTTCGCAACCTACCAGCCGCTCCCTGGGCTGCACATCAACCCGGAACTCACGATGGGCGAGAATATCGCCGACCTCGGTGGACTCGCGATTGCTCTGGAGGCCTACCACGATTCACTGCGCGGCGCGCCGGCGCCGGTTATCGATGGACTTTCCGGTGACCAGCGCTTCTTCCGCTCGTGGGCCCAATACTATCGCGGCAAAGCGACAGAGGACTTTATCCGGCAGTATACGGTAAGTAACGAACATTCCTATTGGCCTTACCGCGTGAACGGCGGCGTACGCAACATCGACGCTTGGTATGAGGCATTCGACGTCAAACCGGGCGATCGGCTATACGTCGTGCCGGAGAAACGAGTGAGGATTTGGTAGGCGAGTCCCCGTCCAAAACCAGGCAACCGTAGGCTTGGTTCGCCTATCACCTTGGCTGCGATTACCGCCCCTCTCCCTGTTAAACAGAAGTCCGTTTACGCCACCGCACCTACACCAGGATCGTTTCACCATCGACCACAACGATCTGCCCAGTGGCGAATCCTTCCTGCATCAAGAACAAATAGGCTTGCGCTACGTCATGAGCCTCGCCGACTCGGTCCTCACATCGCTCACCATTCGCGGATTATTGGACAAACAAGCGGTTCCATGAGCGCTTGCAGACGATTCTGGACGGTTGACGGGCAAACCGGAAATTGAGGTTCAGCCGAGTCCGACAGTTCCGTTTCGTCCTCACAACAGCGCGTGTAACGTCAAGTCTCGGCTATCACACATAATCATGATGCTCCCAAGGAGGGGGAACATCATGCTGGTTCGCTATTTCAGGCGGCCATCGCGTATCGAGCAACTGCGCAGTAGCACCGGTGGTCATCTGCTCGAAGGGTTCGCCCAAACGCTTTGCCAGAGCCGCTATCAATGGGTTGCCGCTCGCAAACACATCCGGGCAGCCGAACACTTCATTCATTGGATGGGTCATCGAGGACTGTCGATCAGGGCGATTGAGGAACGATTTGCCGGAGAGTTCCTCAGTCACTTAAAACGATGCCGATGCCAGGGACACCGGCCGCCGGTGAAACCCGAGCGGCAGAAGTACAGCGTGGGTCTTTTCTTTCGCTATCTGCGGCACGCTGGCATAGCCACGGCTCCAACTTCTCGTGAGCGCGTGCCGGAATCGCCCCTGTTAGTGCTCTTCTGTGACTGGATGCGCCGGCAACGCGGGGTCTCTAACGCCACTCTTTCCATTTACAGCTTCGAACTGGGCGCCTTAATCAAGAAACTCGGCGAAGATCCAAGCAGGTATGACGCGAAAAACCTGCGGCAGTTTGTCTTGGAGAAGAGTCAGCACTCGGGATGGGCCTCTGCGAGAAAGTGCATCTGCGCCATCCGCATGTTGCTCCGCTTCCTGATCTCGCAGGGAAGGTGCCCCGAGTATCTTTATGCTTCAATCCCAACTTTCGCCCATTGGCGGCTCTCTGCTTTGCCATTCTATTTACAAGCCGATCAGGTCGAACAGGTCATCGCGTCGCCCGATCTGGCGACTTCGCTCGGAAGGCGAAACCGAGCGATTCTTCTCTTGCTCGCACGCCTGGGGCTTCGGGCGAGCGATATTGTTCAGCTTCGGCTCGACGACCTCGATTGGAGAGAAGGGATGATCCGGGTTTCAGGAAAGGGACGCCGCCAAACGGTATTGCCACTGACCCAAGAGGTTGGAGATGCGCTGGCGGCTTACATCAAAGACCATCGCCCCCAAGCTGACACTGATGCAGTGTTTGTCCGATCATCGGCTCCGTATGGGGCCTTCACTGATTCCACTGCGATTTCGATACTCGTTGCTCGTGCGATGCGCCGCACCGGCATCAACTGCCCGAAGCGAGGGGCAGCTCACATTCTCCGCCACTCGGTTGCCAGCTCTATGCTACGGCAAGGAGTGTCCCTGCAGGAGATCGCTGGTGTGCTCCGCCACCGTTCCATCGCGACTACGGAGATTTACGCCAAAGTGGATGTCATCACGCTGCGCCAGGTAGCGCAGCCGTGGCCGGAGGTGAAGGCATGTTGAGTCAAGACGTGCAAGCGTATCTGGCTGTACGCCGGGCCATGGGATTCGGAATGAAGTGGTCAGGCAACCTGTTGCGAGGGTTCGCAGCGTTTTCCGACGCAGCGGGCCAACACCATGTCTGCTCTGAAACAGCAATAAAGTGGGCGGGATCAACGCCCTCCGTTCGCACGCGAGCCAGACGGCTTGGATTGGTGATTCGATTGGCGCGGTACCTGCGTGCGGAGGACCAACGTCACGAAGTGCCGCCTCCTGTGTTCGGCAGCGAGGACCGACCGCGGCGCACTCCTTACATTTATTTGAGAGAAGACGTTCAGCGCCTCGTCCAAGCCGCATCTGGTGTGGGGCGATACCCTAATCCGGAGTATCGCGGTCTCACCTACAGCACATTTTTCGGGCTATTAGCATGTACCGGCATGCGACTGTCGGAAGCAATCAATCTCCGGATGCAGGACATCACCGCGGATGGTCTTGTCATTCGACATACTAAATTCCGCAAAAGCCGATTGCTTCCTCTCCATGCGACGACACAAGCTGCCTTGGAGTGTTATCTGCCGAAGCGACGCGTCTTTGCCCCCTTCGACGATCACGTGTTCGTTGGCTTGCGAAAACACAAGCTGTTTCGGCACGACGCCTACGTTGCATTTCGCAGAACTATAGAGACGATCGGCCTGGCGCGTCATCCAGGTCTCCCGAGGCCCACGATCCATGCGTTGCGACACACCTTTGCCGTGAGAGCTCTGGAAACCTGCCCCGATGATCGGGATCGAATCACACGGCACATGTTAGCGCTCTCAACTTACCTCGGCCACAGCGACATCGCGGACACGTATTGGTATCTGGAAGCGACGCCCGAACTGATGAGGAACATTGCCGAATCCTCCCAACGCTACTTCATGGGAGGCAGGTCATGACTCCGATCGCGCCGCATATCGCAGCTTTCCTCCAACAACGGTTGCCGGTCGAGCGTCAGGCCAGCCCGAACACATGTGACTCCTACGCGCACGCTTTCCGGCTTCTCTTTGAATACGCGAGCAACTGCCTAAAGATCACGCCGTCGCAGTTGCAGGTGGAACATATAGATGCTCCGCTCATCGTGGACTTCCTGAATCACCTGGAAGCGACGCGAGGAAACGGAGCTGGTTCCAGAAACATCCGGTTGGCAGCGATCAAGTCGTTCATGCGGTACATCGAGTATCGACTGCCGTCCGCCCTCGAACAGATTCGCTGCATTCTGTCGATTCCCACCAAGAAGACAGACGTGCGTCTCGTCCGGCACCTAACGGCGCAGGAGATGCAATCCATTTTGGATGCTCCTGATCCAGCACGCCGGGTCGGTATTCGTGATCGCGCCATGTTGCACCTCTGTTTTGCCGGTGG